>Ga0209340_1002381_pt1 | contig 11000 bp, 10 predicted proteins | sample EPASupsiteSAE323_FD_187266 | JGI IMG/M metagenome (GOLD analysis project Ga0209340, IMG submission 187266) | Bioremediated contaminated groundwater from EPA Superfund site, New Mexico - Sample SAE3-23 (SPAdes) (version 2) | ecosystem: Environmental > Aquatic > Deep subsurface > Groundwater >...
TCATTGTGGAAAAGAATGTTTGGAAGATTTAGAAGAGAGAGAAAAGATACACCAAAAAATTCAGCATAATTATATTTTATGAAAAAATTCTTATTATTTATTATTTTTACACTTGTAGGAGTTTTGGGATATTCTCGTGCCTATGCAACCGAGTGTCCATATATCACTTCTTATGATCGTGTTAAAACAAATAAGAGTACATCGGTATACATGGTTACAGGAGAAGATACTCTTTCTGCATATCCATCAGACAAAGTATATAAAGATTGGCATGAAGATTATTCTGCAGTAAAAAGTGTTCCAGCAGAATGTATAGATACTTTTACGGTTACAAATTATGTTATGCCACGTCCAGGTGTTTTTGTACAAAAAATTGCGCCAAGTGGACAAACATATCCAAGTATATACATGGTTTTTCCAGGAAATGTTGTGAAGAAAATTCGTGATGTTGTTGATGCAAAATATTTTGGTGGTGATGATTGGGAAAAGAGAATAATAACTATTCCAGAAGTCTATTTTAGTTTTTTTGATGTACAGGGAACTGCAAGTGATTTTGCAATTGGAACAATTTTAGAAGATATTGATGAGCCTGGGAATTATTATACTTTAGATGCTGATTATAGTTTTGTGTCACTGAAAATGGATGATTATTTTATAAAGAAAGCTCCAAAGTTAAGAATAAGAAAGGACTTGTCGAGTACAGAAATGTATCATCCCTATTCTGTTTTAGATCCAAAAGATGTGAGTGAACTTCTTTTGAATCCTGCACAAGTAGGTTTAAAACGTGAACGTGTACAAAACCAAGCATATAATTGTGGTCATAAATCGTGGATAGGATTTTCTTGTTTAGCAGAAAAGGCTTTTAATTGCGAAAATGCAATTTTACAATATAGCCCACCATTATATCTTGCAACAGGTGAGGGAATGGATGAAGGATCTCTTACAGAATATAAAATATATAAAAGAGAAGATGGTCAATGTATTTTTTATTCTGAAAATAAGAAATTTGATATTGTTATTGATGAAGCCTATAGACAAAGACTGAAAGATGACGTCGGTGATACAGATGAGGAAATTGATGCTTGGGAAAAACAGTTAGAAGAATCTGTATTAGGTGGTTCTTTCCAATGTTTAATATTTGATACTTCAGATTTGGTAGAAGTACTCAATAATTGGACTGCAGGATATTTTACAACAAGTGATTATAATGACTTTTCTTGTTCTGGTTGGGGACAAGGAGATTATATGCCAGATTAGTATACATAATTAAAAAATACACAGGAGACTGTGTATTTTTTAAAGAGCTGGTTGTGTAATAATATTAATGATATAATACTTCTATAATTTTTAAAAATATTTTTTTATGAAAAAGATATTGTCCATTTTTGCTTTTGCATTTTTAGGAATGCTTCTCGCGAAAGATGTCCAAGCTATAGAATGTCCATCTATTTCTGTTTATGAGAAAATTAAGACAAATAAAAGTAGTGCTGTATATATTGTAACAGGAGAGAACGAACTTGCAGCCTATCCAACAGAAAAAGTATATAAAAATTGGCATGAAGATTTTAGTGGAATAAAAAATGTTCCATATTCCTGTGTGGAAGATTATGCTGTGACAAATTATGTTATGCCACGACCAGGGGTTTTTGTGCAGAAAAGTGCCCCAAATGGTCAGGTATATCCAAGTGTATATATGGTATTCCCAGGAAATATTGTGAAGAAAATTCGCGATGTTGCGGATGCAAAATATTTTGGTGGAACAGATTGGGAAAAAAGGATTATTGCAATTCCAGAAGTCTACTTTAGTTTTCTTGAACAACAAGGTGAGGCAACAGATTTTGCTTTTGGTTCGATTGTAAAAGATATTACTGATGCAAGTAAATATTATGTGCTCGATGAGGGGTATATATGGGTTCCACTTGATGCTAGCGATTATATAAAAGCAAAAGCTCCAATGGTTACATTAAAAAAGGTTATACAAGGAAATCAAGGAACAATGACGGTCACGATACACAATATCGCAACTGATCGTACGTTTAAGTATTCTGAATTAGAATTTAATCCTGCCCAAGTGGCGTTGAGGAAGCAAAGAAATATAGGATCAATAAAAAATTGTGGTCTGACTAGTGATTGGACATGTATGATTGAGGCGGCAGAAAATTGTGAAAATGCGACAATGGAATACATACAACCGAACTTATTAGGTGAATTATTGGGAATTGATATTGAAGCTAAGTCGTTATATGAATTTTATAAGCGTGAAGATGGAAAGTGTGTTTTGTATACAAAATATACAGAGTATAATCTGCAGTATCGAGAAAATGCAAGGGAACAACTAAAAGAACAGGGTGAAACAGAGGAAAGTATCGCGGGATTACAAGAAAAATATAAAGAAGACTTTGAGGGTGCTTCTAGCGTTTGTATGACCAATGATACAAGCCAGTTTGTAGCCTTATTGAACCGTTGGAAGGAAGGCAAATTTAGTTCAATGGATTATAGTGAATTGAATTGTTATGGCTTTGCTAAGGGTGATAACATCATAGAATAAAATAATATTAAAAAATACACAGAAGACTGTGTATTTTTTAATTGTTATTTTTGTAACCACTCTCTTTTAAATTCCATGAATTTGTCTTCTTGAATTGCCTCTCTCATTTGTTCCATGAGTTTCAGGAGGAAGGAGATGTTATGGAGTGTAGCTATACGAAGTGCTAAGAGTTCATTTGCTTTGAAGAGGTGATGAAGGTAACTTCTGGTGTAATTTTCCATACCAGGAAGTTCTTGGAAGTTTGGATCAATAGGGGTGTGGTCGTGTTTATATTTTGCATTCGTAATGTCTATCCAAAGTTTTCTTTCATTCGTTTCATTTCCACTTTTTTCTTTTTCATAAGTACTTGGCATAACATAAAGGGAACCGTTTCTTGCCATTCGTGTTGGAGCGACACAATCGAACATATCTACTCCACGTTCTACAACATCAAAAAGATCCATTGGAGAAAATCCAACGCCCATAGTGTAGTGTGGTTTGTCTTCTGGAATATATGGATTTACCCAATCTAATATTTCTTTTGTTGCCTCCATGTTATATCCAACAGATTCTCCGCCAATAGCAATCCCGTCAAAAGGAAGTGAAGAAATCATTTTTGCAGATTCCTCGCGGAGTTCTTTGTGGTTTCCTCCTTGGATAATTCCAAAGAGAAATTGTTTGTATCCATGGTGTGTTGTGTCTTTTTCGTGTTCGTTAATACAGCGCTTTGCCCAGCGGTGAGTTCGTTCCATTGCTTCAATCGCATATTTCTTTTCTGCATCATCAGGTGTACATTCATCAAAAGCCATAATAATATCTGCCCCTATTTTATGTTGCACTTGTATTGCTGACTCTGGTGTAAAACGATGTTCACTTCCATCAATATGACTGCGGAAAGTCACACCTTCTTCGTCTATTTTAACCATTTTCTCATTATTTTTGTGAGATTCACTTTTCTCTTTTTGGAGACCAAGTGAGAAAACCTGGAAACCACCACTGTCTGTAAGTATTGGTTTATCCCAGCCCATAAATTTATGAAGACCACCGACTTCATCGAGAATATCTTCTCCTGGTTGAAGGTGAAGGTGATAGGTATTTCCAAGAATAATTTGTGCACCAGCTTCTTTAATTTCTGTATTATTCAGTGTTTTGACACTTGCTTTTGTACCAACAGGCATAAAAGTAGGGGTCAAAATATCTCCATGTTCTGTATGGATAATACCGGTTCGCGCTTGACATTCACTGGATTTTTTGTTAATCTTGAACAATTTCATAAAAAATATTAGTAATTTTCTCTTATGTTAGCATATTTTGCAGAGAAAATCAATACGGGGTACAATAACAGTATGAAAGGAGAATATAGGATAATTAATATCGTGGGAATTGTTGTGAGTATATTTTGTGTACTTGGTATTTTTTTTGTATTTCAGAAAATGGGACAAATGAGTACAATAACTGAACAGGAGTTTGCTTTTACATATTTAACACGTTCAGATTTTACAGAAGCAGAACAACCTCTTGAAGGAATTCCAAGTGGGGAAGATATACAAAACAAAGAAGAAGTAACCGTAGAAAATGCAAAAGAGGTGAATCTTCTCGTTCCGTTTACTTCACAAGCTCCAGAAGCAAATTGGGATCAGCCTTGGCAAGATGCGTGTGAGGAAGCTGCACTTCTTATGCTTGATGCGTATTACAAAGAGTATACACTTAGCCCATTTTTTGCTCGTGATGAAATACAGAAAATGGTAGATTGGGAAACAGAAAAGAAGTGGGAATATAGCATTCCTATGGAAAAAATTGTGGAACTTACGAAAGAATTTGTAACAAAAAATACAAAATATACACCACGAGTAATTGAGGACCCGACGATTGAAATTATAAAAGAACAAATACAAAAAGGAAATCCTGTGTATGTTGTTGCTGATGGAAAAAAATTACAAAATCCAAATTTTACCAATGGCGGACCAGTATACCATGCTCTGATTATTCGGGGATATAATGAAAAAGGATTTATCGCCAATGATCCAGGAACACGAAAGGGAGAAAATTTTTTCTATACTTATGATAACCTTATGGAATCTATTCATGATTGGAATGAGGGGGATGTTCCGAATGGAAAATCTGTCATTATGGTATTGGAATAGTTTTCCACAAGTGAAATTTGACGGGTATTTGAAACAAGAGTAACGTATTAATATATGAAAACAATTTACCAACACATTTTTATTATTGCGAGCTTTATCTTCCAAAATAGTGGTGGTAATTTGAATTGTCTTCGTTAATAAAAAAAGAGAATACAAAATACCGCCACAAGCGGTATTTTTTTGAACTTTTTTGCAGTAAGTTTTTCTCAGAAAATTTACTGGAGGGAAGTTCATTTCAAAGAAAAGAGGGAAAGGACTACATCATTCGGAGGGTTCATTAATCCGGGCGAACAAGTAGATATGTTCGCCTAGAAGGAGGTGTGTCATGCCACGTCTTTGCCCGATCTGCCGTCGTGTTTTTCGCTTCAGGGAATTGTTGCCGGGACTGAACGTCGGTCTTTATGTTTGTACTGAAGGATGCAATTTGGCAACATGGCCGATTTATCGCGATGGTGAAAAATTGCCACATCTTCTTCCACAGGTAGAAGAAGATATGGATCAGAAATGAACAACAAAAAAGGCTTTACTGGTTGTGCCATAAACAGCCAGTTTTCTTTTTCTAGTAGAAAAAGTTTTTTTTTGTTATTATGGAAGAACAATAATAATAAATTTATGAGAGATTATACGAGCGAATTAAATGCTGAACAGTGGAACGTTGTGCAGAATGGCGATGGACCTTGTTTAGTATTGGCTGGTGCTGGATCAGGAAAGACAAGAACTATAACGTATCGTGTTGCCTATCTTCTTGAACAAGGAATTGACCCAGACAATATTCTTCTCGTTACCTTCACGAATAAGGCTGCACACGAAATGAAAGAACGTGTTGAATTTTTAATAAAAGAAACAGGACAAAATATACAACTTCCGTGGGCTGGAACATTTCATCATATTGCGTATCGGTTGCTCAAACAATACGCACCAGTTTTGGGGTACCAAAATAATTTTACTATTCTTGATTCTGAAGATAGTAGAGATATGTTGAAAATGTGTTTGAAACAAGAAGGGGTTGATAGAAGTCAAAAGCGTTTTCCGTCTGCAAATGTATTACAGTCTTTGGTGAGTTATTCGAGAAATTCCATGAAAACTCTCGAAGAAGTTCTTGATGAAAAAAATCCAAATTGGTTGCCAATTTCCGATGTTATTGGAAGAATTGCAGACGAATACCGAAAGAAAAAATTAGAATCCAATGCTATGGATTTTGATGATTTGCTCGTAAACCTTTATTTATTATTAAGACAATCAGAATCAGTGAGGACGAAACTTACCAATCAATTTCAATATATTCTTGTGGATGAGTATCAGGATACGAACAAAATACAGGCTGGGATTGTGAACCTTCTTGCACAAAAATATAAAAATTTATTAGTCGTTGGAGATGATGCTCAGAGTATTTATTCTTTCCGTGCTGCGGATATACAGAACATTTTAGCTTTTGAAAAACAATATCCACATGCAAAAATATTTCGTTTGGAAACAAATTATCGATCAACACCAAATATATTGGAAGTTGCAAATGTTGTTATTGAAAATAATAAAGCACAATACGAAAAAAAATTAAGAAGTATACAGGAGAGTTTTGCAAAGCCAGAGGTACGAGGTTTTGCTGATCAGAGAGAAGAAGCTGAATTTATTGCAGGACGTATTTTGGAATTGCATGAAGAGGGAGTGGATATGAAAAGTATCGCTGTACTTTTTCGTGCATCGCATCACTCTCAGTCACTTGAAGTTGAACTCACGAAACGAAACATACCCTATGATTATCGTGGTGGCACACGGTTTTTTGAACGTTCCCATATTAAAGATGTTTTGGCATTTCTCAAAATTATACATAATAAAAATGATGTTATTGCATGGAGCCGTGTACTCAATATGCAAGTAGGAATTGGCCCGGCTGTTGCACAAAAGATTATAGATATTGCACGACAATCAAATACCCTTGAAGAAATTCACGGAATATTAGATGTCCTTCCTCAACGCGCAAAAATTGGTTTCCAGGATTTTCTTTCTATTTGGGATGATTTACAGAAAAAAGAAAAAGTGGAGGAAACAAAAGATCCTGAACCATCAGATGTAATTTATGCAATTCTTGATTCTAAGTATGCAGATTATTTGGAAAATGAATATGATAACTACCGTGAAAGAATTCAAGATATTGAACAACTTGCCATGTTTTCCGAAAAAGAAAAGAATCTTGGAAAATTTTTAGCTGAAGCCTCAATGCAGGAGAGTTATCAGAACACAACAGGAAAAGATAATGGGGGAGAAGAAAAAATAGTTCTCTCAACAATTCACCAGGCAAAAGGATTGGAATGGAGTGCAGTATTTGTCATAAATTTATCTTCAGGCGAATTTCCAAATATTCGCGCTATGAAAGAATCCAACGGAGTAGAAGAAGAAAGACGTCTTTTTTATGTTGCTGTAACTCGAGCGAAAAAATTTCTTCATCTCACTTATCCTCTTGTATCTGGATTTAATAGTATGTTTGGTGGTCCGAGTATGTTTCTTGAGGAAATAGATAAGGATCTCATTGATGAGTATGGTGTGTATGGAGAGAGTACAAATAGCTGGAAATTTTCTGATCCTTCTGATGATGGAGATGGGGTAGAGTATATTCCTGAAGGAGAAGAGTTTAATCATGAACGAAGAAAAAGGAGTTTTTTGAAAAGCATTGATGAACTCTAAAGAGACGTGATCCATTGACAAATAATCTGTAATTCACTACAATAATGGCAATAAATTATTCATTAATTTTATATATGGCTTTTGAAAATATACAATTTGAGGGTCTTTACGAAAAAACACTTGTTATCGTAAAACCAGATGGAGTACAACGCGGACTTGTTGGAGAAGTAATTCGTAGACTTGAATTAAAAGGATTAAAGATTGTTGGCCTTAAAATGGCTCAACTTAATCCAGACAAACTCCGTGAACATTATGCTCATCTTGCAGAAAAACCATTTTATCCAGGACTCGAAGGGTTTATGATGAAGAATCCTGTGGTTATTATGGCTCTTGAGGGAAAAGGTGCTGTTGAGGCTGTTCGTCTAATTGCTGGTGTGACAAATGCTGGAAAAGCAGATGGTGGTACTATCCGCGGAGATCTTGCCATGGGAATGTGTAATGTGATTCACTGTTCAGATTCTCCAGAAAATGGACAAATTGAAGTAAAAAGATTTTTCAATGATGGAGAAGTGTTTAATTATGATAAGACAGAATATCTCCATGTATATATGGAAGATGAAAGAGCTGGCTTGAGATAATTACTCTAAAATAAAAGAAAAAACAGAGGAAAAACCTCTGTTTTTTGTATTGTGGATAACTTCTTGACAAATATGTTTTGTTTTAGTATACTAAAACATGTAAGTAAATAAAATGTTTATGAATCAAATTCTTCGTAATTTCACTCACATGTGGATTTCCCTTATTGGCAAGGTGATGTTTTTTAATAAGAAAACATACATTACTCCAAACGGGGTGGTCTTATGTGGAGAGGGTTGCGATTGCGGAGAAGAAAAGGAAGAAGAATGCGATTGCGACGATGATGAATGCGAATGCGAAGAATGCGATTGCAAGTAATCAAAGATACATAAGATCACCCGAATACTTCGGGTGATTTTTTTTACAAAAGGGAGGATGAATAAATAGGGAAGAATACAGGGTTGGAATAAATCAGCCTGTCCGGAAAGTCTCAAAAAGAGTTTGAGATTCCCCGGACGGGCTGAAAGGAGGCCACATCATGTAGGAAAACCTGGTTGAGAAACAGTTATTAGGGTCAAGCATATTCGCGATATGCTTGTACAAAAAATCCTGTGGGATGAAGAGGCAAGTGCCGACTTCTAACATAGGGATTTTTTCCTAATAAGTGATTTGAGGCACGGGCTTCGGGGTTGAGCCATACCAACCCCACCAATTAAGCTCATGAATACATCGTGGGCTTATAGGCAGAATAAACCATAATCCCATGTGATGAGTATACTCCGTGGGGTTTTTGTTTTCCACAGTTGTTTGTTTTTTGGAATAAAGATATAATACATATATCCAGAGAAGTGCGAGAGATTGGCAAAAAATATTCTTCACTCGTTTTTCTAGGGACACTAATATTTCTTATATCTGTGGATATAAGTTGCAGTGACCCACATATTCATTAGGAATATGGAGCCCTCCGCGCTCTCGGGAAACAAAAAATCAACCTTCGGGTTGTTTTTTTGTAGAATATTTGTTATTGTACGTATTGATTCCGGGGTATAGCGCAGTTGGCTAGCGCGTATGCATGGGGTGCATAAGGTCACCGGTTCAAGTCCGGTTATCCCGACCAATTCAGTAAAAGAACGGTTTTTGAAGACCTCCATTATACTTTAAGGGGTGAGTAATTTAAAGCTAACTAAATTTTTATTCCAAAAGATAAGGTTCCAAAATATATTTATAAGTAATGTGATATAATATTTATAGGTTATAAAGATTATCTATATGCCATTAGGAGCAACCCATATAAAATTTGCCTTGGATTTTCGAGAGAAACAACAAGTGGTTGATTTGGATAAATATTTATCTGGTTCTGTTTATCCTGACAGTAGGTATATTACCAAAATAGAAAGAGAATTGACCCACAACAAAGATTTATTACTACCCAACTTTGGTACAAGTGATTTCAAAAAAGGGTGGGCAATGCATTTTGTTTGTGATAGGGCATTTAATAAAATCACAGACCGCATTTTTTCTGAATTATTTTCGATAAGAGATAAAACTGAATATGGGACAGACTGGTGGATAAACAAAACGGTTATCAAAGTGATTTTAGATGTTGAAGTGCTAAAGAAATTTGAAATACAACAATATTTATCAGCACTTGATTATGTTGAAAATCCAAATAACGAATCAATTGACCAATTAAAACTTTATAATCGCCTCATGCAGGATTTGTATAGTAAAAATTCAGTATCAATTGAAGATGTTGGAAAAATGTTGCTAAAACTAGGAATAGAAGAAAATTTAGTCAAAAAGGTTACACAGAAAAGTAGAGAAGAAGCCAATAAACAAGAATTTATTACAAGAATAAACGATTTATTCAATGAAATGTTATCGTTAGGTTCAACGGATTGAAAGATATTGAACAGCTATCAAATACGTTTCAACATAAAAATAATTAACTCATTTTTAACGAAAAAATATGAAAATTGCACAAAGTAAAACAAGGGAACAATTTCCTTTGAGTTACAAAAAGATTATGAAGAAAACAATAGCAAATACAATCGCTATAACATTACTTTTTCTTGTTATTTGGGGATTTTTGGTATATATGTTAAACACTCTTGGGCAAGGGATAACAAGTGGATGGTTTGGAATAACAACGTTTGGAATCTTTGGATTGTTATTTTTTGTTATTTTGTTTACCTATCTTTACGAACGTTGGTATTTCGCAGTTTATTTTTATGATTTAGCGAATGATTTTATCCAGATAAAAAAAGGACCAATAACACCACGAGAAATTACAATTCCTTATGAGCGTATTCAGGATGTGTATGTTGATCAAGATATTTTTGATAGGATTTTTGGTCTTTATGATGTTCATTTGTCGAGTGCAACAGTTTCTTCTGGCATGGAAGCACATATTGATGGTGTTGATAAAAAAGGGGCAGAAGGATTGCGTGCAATTCTTTTGGAAACAATTAAACAGAGGATCAGTAAAAATAAAGTTTAAAATATTTCTATAAATAATAAGTGAATTAAAATTTATGGATGAAATTATTACAGAGAAAAATTATCCGATTCAGGGGTTGTGGCTTTTGAAAGCGAACTTTGCGTCTTTCTTCGTTATTGTCGTTTTTATTTTCTTTTTTGTCTTTGCAAACATGTTGAGTCCTTATTCTCCTGATCAAGGTGGAATACAACTTCAGGTTACCGGAAAACCAGGCTATTATGATCTGATTGTGATTATAGGGTTTGTAATTTTGAATGCACTTTTTACAATTTTAAACAAAATAACCTTTCATTATTCTGTTGAGGATAAATTTTTATTCTTGAGACAAGGTATTCTCTCTAAACGAGAAAGGCATATCCCATATGGTGTTATCCAAAATCTTTTTGTAAAACAAGATTTGCTTGATAGAATTCTTGGATTAGCTTCGCTCACAATTGAGAACGCATCACAAGGTGCAGGGGCTTTGTATGCTACTGAACGAGAAAAAGTTGAGACGATTGGGTCTTCTGGAAATAGAGTGAGGATTCCTGGGCTTAAAAAAGCAAATGCTGAATTTTTAAAAGGTATTATTTTACAAAAGATGAAAGAAAATCCGGTTGAAGATAGTCAATCTGGATTATAATTTTTTTCG
>Ga0209340_1002382_pt1 | contig 10982 bp, 9 predicted proteins | sample EPASupsiteSAE323_FD_187266 | JGI IMG/M metagenome (GOLD analysis project Ga0209340, IMG submission 187266) | Bioremediated contaminated groundwater from EPA Superfund site, New Mexico - Sample SAE3-23 (SPAdes) (version 2) | ecosystem: Environmental > Aquatic > Deep subsurface > Groundwater >...
AATTCACCGACCGCTTCTCCTCTTTTCCACCAATTCTTATCTCGATAAGGAAAAATTCTCTGTTCAGTAAAATTTATTTCTTCACCGGAACCAAGTTCTCCCTTAACTATAGTTGATGGGCCAACGCCAGCGGAAACATTATATTTAGCAAATAAATCTTTTAAGATGCCGATTGTTTCTTCGTCTTTAGCGATTTTTCCGTCTTCACTTCCAACATATACAGTTTGATAAATTTTTCTGGGATCAAGTTTTAATTCAATAAATAAGAACTCGAACCACCAGCTAAGCTGCTCTTTTTTAAAGTAATCGCCGAAGGACCAGTTGCCAAGCATTTCAAAAAAAGTATTATGGCGGCTATCGCCGACTTCATCGATATCCTCTACCCGCAAACATTTCTGGCTATCGACAATTCGATTGCCGGCTGGATGCTTTTCGCCGGATAAATAAGGAACGAGAGGAAACATACCGGAATTAGTAAATAACAAGGTTGAATCATTTTCTGGAACCAGAGAAGAACTCGAAATCACGGCATGATTTTTAGATTTGAAATAATCAAGATATTTTTGGCGCAATTCGATTGAGGTCATATTTAATTAATCTTTAATAAATCATTATTTAAAATAATCGGACACATCGCTTCGAGCTCATCGCGATAAGGCATATCTGGAATCGGATTCAAAAAAAATATTTTCTTTTCAAGCGTATAAGCAAAACCTATTTCTAAAAAAGTATTGCCACCAATATAATTTTCAATTCCTTTCTTCTTGCTATTTACGACTAAAATCGCCTCTGCCTCCTTAATTAAATTATAGTGGAATTTAATCGGATCATGGTCTAATCCAAGCCGGAAATTTTTATCTCCAAACTTTTCTTTAACAGATAAAAAATCTTCCAAAGCTAAGTCTCCGTTTAAGATTTTCTTTGACAGCTGCGGTATCTCGATGATATGCCCAAGTTCTTTAAGTTTAACGGCTATATCGCTGACCAGCGGCGTGAAATCAATGCTAGAACATATTACAATATTCATATTTATCTATAATATATTAACTTCTTCAACTAAATCAAGCCCGAACGCCTTTTTCACCGCCAGTTTAACTTTTTTAACCAAATCCAGAACATCCCTTCCTTTCGCTCCGCCGTGATTAACTAAAATCAAGGCCTGTTTTTCATACATGCTTACCGGACCATATTTCCGCCCTTTAAATCCCGCCCTCTCAATTAACCAGGCCGCCGGGATTTTTATTTTATTTTTTAATCCTGGAAAAGATGGTATTTCCGGATATCTAATTTTTAAATCCTTTAATTGAGTCTGGGAAATTTCGACATTCTTAAAAAAGGAGCCGGCGTTAGGCAAAATTGCCGGACTCGGAATTTTACTATTTCTAATTTTTTGAATTACATCAATTAATTCTTTAGCATTTGGTTTTCTTATTCCATCTTTGTTTAGCTCTTCTCTAATTGTGCCGTAATCAAGCTTAAAGCTAGGCCGGCGCGCAAGCCTGACAGTCAAAGATAAAATAAAATAACGTCCGCGGAAACGATTTTTAAAAATACTGTCCCGATAAGCAAAATGGCAATCAGCTAAAGTAAATATTTTTTCCCGCCCCGTTTTTAAATCAATCGCTTTAAGACTATAAAAAACATCCTTTAATTCAACTCCATAGGCACCGATATTTTGCATCGGCGCCGCCCCGACCGTTCCGTAGATTAAAAATAAATTTTCTAATCCATACGCTTTATTTTCAAGGGTAAAATTAACGAAACGCGTCCAGGATTCACCCGACCTTGCTTCAATAAAGATATTATTTTTATCTTTTTTAACTATTTCTAGGCCCTTAATTTCATTTTTCAAAACCAAGCCATTTACTTTTTTAGAAATTAAAATATTTGACCCGCCGCCTAAAATAAAGATGTTTTTTTTATTTTCTTTCGACCAAGCAATCGCTTCAAGCAAATCTTCAGTGCTTTTAAGGCGGGCAAAAAATTCAGCCGGCGCCCCGATTTTTAAGGTAGTATAATTAGTTAAATCAATATTTTTTTCAATTTTAAGCATATAATTTAATCCACATCTCCCATGGCCTGTAATTTTATTAATTTGGCATAAAGGCCGCCAGAAACTTTAGCTAACTCGCTGTGGCTGCCAATTTCCGCTACCTGGCCATTTTCTAAAACTACGATTTTATCCGCTTTCTTAATCGTACTCAACCGATGCGCGATAATAATCATCGTTCGATCACGGCTTATTTTTTCCATGGCATCTTGGATTAAAATTTCACTCTGGCTATCAAGATTAGAAGTTGCTTCATCAAAAATTAATATCCGCGGATTAGCTAAAATAGCGCGCGCTATACCTACCCGCTGCCGCTGTCCGCCAGATAATTTTATACCGCGCTCGCCGACCATCGTTTTATAACCATCTTCTAGCTTAACGATAAATTCTTCGGCGTTAGCAATCCGGGCCGCTGCTTCGATTTCTTTTTTTGAAGCACCGGGTTTAGCATAGGCAATGTTTTCGGCAACCGTTAAATCAAAAATTTCCACCTCTTGAGGGACAATCGCTAAAAATTGGCGATAAGATTTAAGATCATAATCGCGCAGATTCCGATTATCAACTAAAACCTGTCCATTTTGCGGATCATAATGACGGTATATTAAGCGGGCAATCGTGGTTTTCCCGCCGCCCGATGGACCGACAAGGGCAGTTACGCAGCCGGAATTAATTTTAAGATTTAGCTTATGAATCGCCGGCCGCTTATTATCGCCATAAAAAAAGGAAACATTTTCAAATTTAATTTCTCCATCAAGGATTTTCGGCTTAAATCCGTCGACTTTATTTTTAATTTCATTCTCTGTATTAAAAAGCGCCAATAAACGATTAACTCCTTCTCGTCCATCCTCCAAGCGGTCATAGAAACGCGATAAGCGGTAAAGCGAAGAATAAGCACGATCGCTAAGAGTGAAGGCAAAAATCAGCGTACCAATAGTCATTGAACCTTTAGAAACCAGATAGACTCCGAGCAATAAAACTAGTGCCCGCCCGATATCAACCACTAAACCGCGCAATAGGCCGATTTTCATCATCCAGCCCCATTGCTTATTTTCATTATCTCGGACATGGCTTTTTATTTTATCAAATTCGCTCAGTTCTCTTTTTTCCTGCGTAAATGACTGGACGGCATTAATATTTATAATTGCCTGGCCCATTTTACCTGAAGCAACTTCATAGTCGCGATAAATTTGCTTGCGAATCGGGTACATCCTTTTATTTGCCCAAATTGCGATTGAGAGATATAAAGGGGCGATAACTAAAAAAGACGTACCGAGCCGCCAATCCGCCCAGAACAAGGCGCCTAAAGTTAAAATTAGCTGGATAATTGTCGGCGCTACTTCATAGAAAACATCGCTTAAAAAACGAGATATTTTATCCACCCCTCTTTCGATTTTGACGATTTTGCTCCCCGTATTTTCCCGCTCATGATAGCCTAAGCTTAAATTGACTAGCTTCTCCTGCGATTTAAGCCCTAAGTGATACTCGACCTCGACCAGCAAGCGCAAAACTTTTCGATCATTAAAATAATTTACAATCGACATGACCTGCTCAACCAAAAAATAAAAAAGCAGCAATTTAACTAACAAAAAAAGACTGGCCGAATTAAAGCCGCTCAAACCATCGATTAAAAGCTTTAAAAGATAAGGGGAAAGCAAGCCGAGAATAGCTACGATAATCGTCGTCAAAGCAATCCAATTGAATAAGCCTCGAAATTGCTTCAATAATTTCCAAAGCTCAGTTAAAAATATATTCCAAGGAATCATCTCTTTAACTGGTTCAATAATTTTCTTTGTTTTATCTTTCATAGATTATTTATTTTTCAATAAGTCCTGGCCGATTCGAAAAACATCTCCCGCACCCATTAAAAGCAGTATATCCTGCTTTTTTAAATGTGATTTTAAATACTTTACCGCTTCCGGCATGGCCGCTAAATATTTAACATTTTGCTTAAAATTTTCTTTCTGGTTATTGCTAATAATAGCCTCGACTAATTCCCGGCTGCTGACGCCTCCCGCTATTTCGCGGGCTGACCCATAAATATCTAAAACAATAAGTTCATCGGTTTCTCGAAAACTCTTTATAAAATCAGCGAAAAGGGCTTTTGTCCGAGTAAAAGTATGGGGATGGAAAACCGTAATAATTCTCTGCTTATTATAATTTAAGCGCAATCCAGCTAAAGTCGCTTTAACTTCAGTCGGATGATGCGCATAGTCATCAATTACTAAAGCGCCGCGATACTTTCCTAAAATCTGAGCTCGGCGCTCTGTTCCCTTAAAAGTCGCTAAGTGTTTTTTAATATCGGTGAAAGGCACTTTTAATTCTCGAGCAGCCGCGATTACCGCCAAGGCATTAGAGACATTGTGCCGGCCGAGCATTTTTATCGTAAAGCTGCCGATAATTTTCCGCTTAAAGATGAGCTTAAATTTCAGGCGATTGTTTTTCTGCACTAGTTCTCGGGCCTGATAATCAGCCTCACTATCAATCGCGTAAGTTAAAATTCGGCCGCGGCAATATTTTTTTATTTTTAAACTTTCTGGATCTTGATTATTAAGAACTAAAAAACCAGAGGCCGTAATTTTTTTAATAAAGTCGATAAATACCTGAAGATAAGCTTCTTTGGTTGGAAAAAAATCCGGATGGTCATAATCGATATTATTTAATAAAACTCCCTGCGGCTTAAAATACTGGAGCTTATTTTGGTATTCATCGGTTTCGGCCACAAAATATTTTGAGCTTCCCTTTAAACTACTTCCTTTAAATTGCGGAACGCGTGAACCGACAAGAACATTCGGTTTTTTTCCGGCTTTAAGTAAAACATAACCCAGCCAAGCGGAAGTCGTTGTTTTTCCGTGGCTGCCGCAGACCGCTACTCCCTGATACTGATTGAAAACTTCTCCCAGAGCGCTGGCATAGGACAATAATCTTGTTTTTTTAAAAAGAGCGGGATTATTTTTAATATAAGCTAACTCTAAATTATTATTTTCATTATAAGCCGAAGAATAAATGATTAAATCTGGATTTAGGGGAATATTTTTCGGATCAAATGGTGAAAAAACCTTAATCTTGGCTGTTTTTAAAACTTTATCGGTTAAAAAAACATCATTAATATCAGAACCGGATACCAAATTATTTCCTATTTCTGTCAAAAATTGAGCTAACATGGTCATGCCAACACCTTTAATACCAATCAGGTAAATATGGCTAATTTTAGTGCTTTTTTTAAACATATATAATTAATTTATGTGTCTATTGACAAATGCAATATTACGTGATAAGATGTTAGCAAATAAATTGTTATTTTAATAAATTGGAGAAAGAAATGTTAACCAAAGTCAAAGAATATTTCCCTTTAGCTCTAATCATTTCCGCAATTATATTTGGGATAGTACTTTTTATCCAATTATCAAATGCAAATGCAAATTGATTAGCAAGCAAAGCCTTTCGTTTCGAGAGGCTTTTTTATTTTCCCAGACTCTTGATTATCCGGCAAATTTCTTGAGCCCCGCCCTGTTTCATGATTTTCCCTATTTCTTTTTTTAAATTTAATTTTAATTCTTGATTAAATAATACATTTTTAATTTCAGCAGTAAAAAGCCCGGGCGTTAAATTTTCTTGATCGAGAACAATTGCTGCTTGAGCTGATTTAAAAATAGCCGCATTATCTTCTTGATGCGAATTCGGTATCGGAATAATAATCGACGCTTTTTCTAAAACCGATAACTCAGTTAAAAATCCGAGGCCGGCGCGCGACACAACCAGTTCCGCCATACTTATTAAATTTAATAAATCTTGATGCGGTAAAAATTCAAAAGAATGATAAGATAAATTTTGAAAATTATTCTCAAGTAATTTTCCTTTACCGGTAACATGCACAACCTCGCAAAATTCCGTTAAGGCTTCTAATGAATTCATTGTTAATTCATTAATCGCTCTGGCCCCGGTTCCCCCGCCGACAATTAGAACAAGCGGCCGATGATTTTCTAATTTATATTTTTTTCTTAATTCATTTAAAGTGTTCTCGCTATTATCTATATTTAAAACCGGCGCCGGATTACCGGTCCAAACTGCTTTCGCCCCATAGTCAGATAAAGATTTTTCAAAGCTGACGGTGATAATTTTTGTAAAAGGCGCCATTAATTTATTAGCCAATCCCGGCCGGATATCCTGCTGATGGATTAAAGACGGAATACTTTTTAAAGCGGCCGCCCAAACCAGCGGCACGCTCACAAACGATCCGGCGCTGATAATAACATCTGGCTTCTCTTCTCTTAAAAGCGAAAAATACTTAAAAAAAGCCAGAATGATTTTAAAAAGATCAGTAAAATTCAACCAAGAAAAATAACGGCGCAGCTTTCCGCTCAAAAAAGTCTTAAAGCGCAATTCTGGAAATTCTTTTTGAAACTCATAAATCAATTCAGATTCAGGCCCGTTTTCAGAACCAATAAATAATAAATCAAACTCCTGATTTTTAAAAAGCTCGCGGGCAATAGCTAAAAGTGGCGTCACTGAACCGCCCGTTCCGCCGCCGCTCAAAATTATTTTTTGTTTGTTCTTATTTTGATTCATAACAGTTATCGAGAACGTGAATTCCGAGTATGCTTACTAATATTTAATAGAATGCCCATCGCGAGCATAGAAGATAAGATAGAAGAACCGCCAGCCGAAATAAACGGCAGAGGAACGCCGGTCATAGGAATTAAATTAGTCATACCGCCAATATTTAAAAAAGCTTGAACCGATAACCAAGCGACAATCCCGACTGCCAAAGTGCTGCCATATAAATCAGGCGCTTCGCGGGCGATTAATAAGCCGCGATAAAAAACAAATAGAAAAAGCAGAATTAAAAGACTGCTGAATAAAAATCCGGTTTCCTCAGCAATAATCGGAAAAATTGAATCACCCCAGACTTCTGGCAAATACATAAATTTCTGACGGCTTTCTCCAAATCCGCGGCCGAAGAAGCCGCCCGAGCCGACAGCAATTAAAGATTGATTAATCTGATAACATTTTCCCAGCGCACTATAACTCGGATCTTTTAGACATTTAAAACGATCGCTCTGATAAGATGAGTTAAGACTTAACATTGAAAAAAGAACAATCGCGGCTAAGACCACCGTAATTACGATATGACTTAATTTTCCGCCGCCGGCAAAAAAAACAACAAACGATGAAAAAGCAATAATAAATAAGGTGCCCAAGTCCGGCTGCGCCAGCATCAATAAACTAATTAATCCTAAGATAGTTAAAAAAGGAATAACGCCCCCCGTTAAATCGCTGAGAGCTCCTTTTTTAGCCTCAAGCCAGGTCGCTAAATAAATGAGAAATGAAATTTTAACTAATTCTGACGGCTGGAATGATTGGCCGAAAATATTAATCCAGCTGCGGGCGGTTCCATATTCCGCACGGATACCAGGCACAAAAACTAAAAGCAAAAGTACGATTGAAAAAAATAAAAAAAATCCGGCGAATTTCTTCCACCAATGATAATCAATTTTAAAAGCCAAGAGAAAAGCAATCAAGGCCACACCTAACCCGACTGCCTGGCGCAAAACATAATGGTAAGTATTTTGAAAACGGATATATGATGCGGCCGAAGAAGCGCTAAAGAGCATAATTAATCCAAAAACAATAATCACCGCTAAAGCGGCGAGCAGGCTCTTATCAGGCTCATGCTCGCCTGATCGAGGCATCAATATTTTTTTAAAAAAATTCAAAGACATAGATCAAGGTCATTAAAACTTCAAATCGAGAATATAAATAATCAAACCGATAATCGCTCCCATGGCAGAGATTACCCAAAAACGCATTACGACTTTAGCTTCCGGCCAGCCTAAAGCCTGAAAATGATGATGGATGGGCGCCGATAGGAAAACTTTTTTATGCCTAATTTTTTTTGATAAAATCTGGATAATTACCGAAAGAGATTCAATTACAAAAATCAAGCCGATAAAAATAAGAATTAAGGAGCTATTAGTCAGCATAGCGATAATTCCCAAAGTAATACCCAAACTCATTGAACCGGTATCACCCATGTAAAAACGAGCAGGAGGAATATTAAACCACAGGAAGGCGGATAGCGCGCCGATAATAACGGCGCAAAATGTGGCTAATTCATAACGCCCGATTGAGAAGCAAATGATACTATAGGCAATAAAAGATATTAGAAGCGTACCGCCAGCCAAACCATCTAACCCGTCAGTCTCGTTAACTGAAAAAGCGGTAGCTACAATAATAAAAATAAAAAGCGGAATATACCAAGCACCGATTTCAAAATTACCAAAAAAAGGAACATGAAAAACCGTCCAATCAAGCTTAAAATAAAACCATAAAGCGCCGACAATCGCGATTAAAGTATAAATCAACAGGCGATGGCGGAGCTGCAGCCCGCCTCCGCCTAAAACGCCGCGGCCGCGGATGTCCAGCCAATCATCGACTAAACCGATGATCGCTGCAATAACTAAGGCTCCGAGCGGGAGAAGCGTCTCAGAACGGGATAAAAAATTTAAATGCTCCAAAATGCTATTAGAAAAAATTTGATCCAGAAAAGAAAAAAACAAAATAAAAATTAAAACCGTCCCCCAAATCATAACGCCGCCCATTGTCGGTGTTCCCTCTTTATGAGCATGCAATTCGGAAAAGATCGGCGTTGAACCGTTATTTCTAATTTTTTTGCCCAATTTATATTTATAGAGAAAATGCGTTAAGCCGGGAGCAACAAGAACCGCAAAAGCAAATGAGGCGATTGAAAAAAATAAAATCTTAATAATATAAAATTCCAACATATAAAAATTATCTAAAATTTATCAAATACACAAAAATCAGGGCGAGATTCAAAAAAACTCCAAAAACTAAGGCCGCACCCAGCAAAATATGCAAATAAGCTTGAAAGTCGCGATGTTTGCTTAAAACAGCAGCGATAGTTAAGTTGAGCAGAAAAATAATCAAACTGAAAAAAGGATATGAAATTATCCGAATCGGATCATCGACTAAATCAATTCCGAAGTCGACATTATAATGCAAAACTAGAAGATCGCCGGCTAAATTTCGATAAATAAAATAAACCTGGAACCAGGCAAGAAGCTGCAAAAAGATAAAACCGAGGCCGTAAATACGGCTGGGCTTAAAACGCCATACAGCCAATAAAGAAGCCTTCGCTCCTTGACGCCAGGCGTAAAAATTATCATAAAATTTTGAATAAGCCATAAAATAGTGACAGTTAATCAATTTAATTTAACTTTATCATATTTTTAAATAATATAAAACCATGCTATAATAAATGCATTATGAGCAAAAAAATCATTACAAATCTATTTAATTATGCCGCTGAATCTAAATCAAGGAATTTGATCATTACGCGCGAGGAAAATCATATTTCTTTTGATTATTATCTTCCGGGCGGCGAAAGAAAAAAATTATCTTTGCCAAAAAAATTAGAGTCTAATTTTTTTACCAACCTGAAACAAATCCTAGAAATTGCCAATGGCGAGCTAGTCGCTCAGAAATATTATAAATTTTCCGATCGCCGGCAAAATCTTAATTTCTATTTGACGATACTTCCAGAGGCAAATGGCGAAAAAATAATTTTTAATTTTATCGATCATTCATCTAAAACGGATTGGCCGCTAACGCAGCTGGGATTTCAAAGGAAAGATTTGCAGGAACTAAAAAAGGGCTTAAAAAATCATTCCGGGCTGATTATTATCAGTACTCCTCCAGGCGAAGGAAAGAGCACTATTCTTCGAGCCATAATGCACGAAATAAATAATTCAGAAATCAATATCTATTCTTTAGAAAAAAAACCAATTAATAAGCTGGCGGGAATTAATTCTTTAAAATTAAGCTCGGGCAATTGGGAAAAAATTCTGCAGCATGACTCTGATTTAATTTTCGCTGACGATGCCGACGACAATACCTCTTTAAAAAATGCTATGCGGGCAGCGGCCACTGGAAGGCTAGCGATTATTTCCCTAACCGCTTCCGATCCGCTTGAAGTTGTCGACCGCCTTTTAAAAATCGCGCCCTCTTCCCTAGAAATTGCCAATTTGAAAATGATAATTAACGGCCATCTAGCCAAACTAAAACGTTCCGCGACTAAAGCAGCTGACCAGAGAAAAGTTATCGGCTTATTTGAAATTTTCAAATTAACGCCTGATCTGCATAAATTTATGGCCGTCAAACGATCGAATGAAATGCCTGATTTTTATCAAAAATTATTAATGCTCGCTCTTAAAAACGGCCATCGGCCGCTTGAAATTGACCGGCAGCTTAAAATTAAAAACGGCTTACTATGAAAATTGCTTGCGTTATACCAGCCTGGAATGAGGAAAGCCATATCGCCAAAGTTATTGCCGGCGCTAAAAATTATGTCGACGAAGTTATTGTCGTCGATGACTGCTCGCATGACAATACTGCCCAGATTGCTAAAAAAAATGGCGCTGTAGTCCTAAGACATCCGATTAATCGCGGACAAGGAGCCGCTCTGCAAACCGGCAATGAGTATGCTTTAAAAAATCAAGCTGATATCATTGTCCACTTTGACGCCGATGATCAATTTATTGCCGCCGAAATTAAGGATATTATTGAGCCGCTGATTGCCGATCAGGCTGATATTGTTTTCGGCTCGCGCTTTTTGGACCGTCAGACAAATTTCCCTTTTTTTAAAAAATACGTCATTATGCCGCTAGGCCAAATATTCAGTCGCGTTATTCTTGGGATTAAGTTAAGCGATCCGCAAAATGGCTTCCGGGCATTTAACCGCCGGGCTGCAGAAATAATATCAATTGAAAACCGGGGAATGGCCCATGCCAGTGAAATTCAAATGAAGGCCTTCAAAAATAACCTGAGGATTAAAGAAGTTCCGATTACCGTAATCTACCACCGTTTCGGCCAAAAATTGTCCGGCGGATTTAAGATAATTAAAGATCTTTTCATT
>Ga0209340_1002383_pt1 | contig 10980 bp, 8 predicted proteins | sample EPASupsiteSAE323_FD_187266 | JGI IMG/M metagenome (GOLD analysis project Ga0209340, IMG submission 187266) | Bioremediated contaminated groundwater from EPA Superfund site, New Mexico - Sample SAE3-23 (SPAdes) (version 2) | ecosystem: Environmental > Aquatic > Deep subsurface > Groundwater >...
CTTACCCAAGCCTTCCATAGGTGGCACAAAAGGCTTTCCTCCTGTTGCAATAAGCAATTTACCATATGGTATTCTTTCATTATTCTCAAGCACTACTTCTTTTGAATTAAAATCAACCCAAACTACTTTATTTCCAAGATGGGTTTCAACATTATTTGAAGAGTAAAAATCATACTCCCTGTATCTCATTTGATGCTCGTCAACTTTTCCTTGTAGAAAATATGAAATAAGCGGACGCGAATAGGTATGATAATTCTCGTTGGAAACAAGTATTATCTTGCCCTTTTTGTCTTTTTTTCGAATGCCCTCTACAGCACCAATCGCAGCCGCAGAATTACCTATTATGACGTACTGCATTCTTCCTCACTTCCTTTACTCTTTTAACTTTATTGCTAATAGCTAGATAACGTCTCTTCCCATCCTCCATTTTTTGTTGGTAGTTGGTAGTTGGTAGTTCGTGGATTTAAGAAAAACTTCGAAGCGGAACTTAAAAACCACTACCCACGAACCATGAACTACGAACCGTCACGAGTAACTTAGTTTACTCATATTTAAGTGCTTCGTTTGGACAATTTTTCACACATGCAGGGATATCTCCAGATCCCATGCATAAGTCACATTTTGAAGCAATTTTTTTATCTCTTTCATCTCTCTGTATACTTCCAAAAGGACAGATCATTATACAAGACCAGCAGCCCACGCAACGGCTTATATCATTTGTAACGACACCCGTTTCAGGGTCTTTCTGCATTGCACCTGTTATGCATGCCCTTGTGCAGGGTGAATCATCGCAGTGTCTGCACTGCAAAGCAAAGGACAAAGGTTTTCTTTCTTCAAAAACGACCCTTGGTAATGGTTTTTTATCCTTAAGCTTATATGCTTTGACAATGTCATCCTTATTCTCTGAATGGGCAACAGCACAATAGACCTGGCATAAGCCACAGCCTGCACACTTTTCTTCTGTTGCATAAATCCTTTTTAGGTTATCTGTTTTATCCATATTAACCCCCTACTTCTTTGTTGGTAATTGATGGAATTTAAAAAAGCTTCGGATCTAAACTTAAAACCACTAACTACGAACCAACAACTACAAACCATTAAAATTACTCTCCCGCAGGTAATATCCCCAGTATACTAAGTTCCCTATCAGTAAGTCCAATACCTCTAAGCATATGCTTATTGCCTCTTAGACTTTCTATTGCATTTATACCCATTCCTCCAAGCATTTCTTTAATCTCATGTGACCAAGCCGTTACAAGATTAACCATCCTGCGTGCTGCGATCTCCGGATTTAAACGTTTTGTAAGATTTGGATCCTGAGTAGCTATTCCCCAATTGCATTTTCCGGTATAGCATTTCTGACACATATGGCAGCCCATTGCAATTAACGCTGAACTTGCAATATTTACCGCATCTGCTCCCAACGCAATTGCTTTTATTATATCTGCGCTGTTTCTCATACTTCCACCAGCAACAAGTGATACCTGATTTCTTATGCCTTCCGCCCTCAATCTCTGGTCAACCGCTGCAAGTGCAAATTCTATTGGGATACCAACATTATCCCTAATTCTTTTAGGCGTAGCACCAGTCCCTCCACGGTAACCATCAATGGCAATTATATCTGCGCCTGCACGCACAATTCCAGAGCAAATCGCTGCAGTATTGTGCACTGCTGCAATTTTTACACTCACAGGCTTGGAATAATTTGTAGCTTCTTTCAACGAATATATCAGTTGTCTCAAATCTTCAATGGAATATATATCATGGTGCGGAGCTGGCGATATTGCATCTGACCCAATCGGTATCATTCTGGTTTGGGACACATCTTCTCCAACCTTTTCTCCTGGGAGGTGTCCACCTATTCCAGGCTTTGCTCCCTGCCCAATCTTAATCTCAATTGCCGCCCCTGCATCTAAATAATCAATATCAACTCCAAACCTTCCCGATGCAACCTGAACGATGGTATTCTTGCTGTAATCGCGGATATCCTTGTGAAATCCACCTTCTCCGGTATTACAGTAAGTTCCAAGTTCCTTAGCAGCCATTGCTAATGCCTTTCCCGCATTTAAACTGATTGCCCCAAACGATAACGCTGAAAACATAATAGGAATCTCAAGTTCCAGCTGCGGTGGAAGTGGCTCTGCAAGTTTTCCATCTATAATTTTTATAGTTTCAGGTTTTCTTCCCAAAAAAGTTTTTAATTCCATTGGTTCCCTCAATGGGTCTATAGATGGATTTGTAACCTGGCTTGCATTAAGAAGCATTTTATCCCAATAAATCGGATATGGAAGGTCATTTCCCATACCAGTAAGAAGTATTCCGCCTGTTTCAGCCTGTTTATAAATATCTCTAATAACTGAAGCTGTCCAATTCGCATTTTCCCTAAACTCAATTGGATACTTTTTTACACTCAAGGCTTTCGTAGGGCACATAGTGATACATCTTTGACAATTCACGCAAAGAGACTCGTCTGAGACCATTTTCTTATAATCATCATCATACTTATGGACTTGGTTTGCGCACTGTCTTTCACACACCTTGCATTCTATGCACCTATCTTGATTTCTTTCAATTTGGAATTCCGGATTCAGGTAATTTATGCTCATATCTTTTCAACCCCCTCCAGCAATCCTATAACTGGCTCTCCACCCTTAGGAGCCCAAACTTTTTCGGGGTTTTTACAAATCCGTCTTATTGCAGATTCTTCACTAGCAATATATAAAAAATCACCTTTTGTTGCTGCAACAAGAGACCTTAGCTTTAATCTGTCATTAAGTGCTACAATCCCATTTCTCGAACCTAGTATAACCGAAAATGGGCCATTGACCAATAAACTTCCATAAACAGCTCTGATTGTTTTAACAAGCTCTTTCTTTTCATCAGGCATTCTTTCGATTTCGCTCCAGAAAGGAGCCGCCATTGCAGTTATCGCAACATCAAGCGGCAAATGATGCTTCCTTAATAATAAATCAAATATATATGTTATTGCCTCAGTATCTGTTTGCAAAGTACATTTATATCCAAACATTTCAAGATACCTTTGGTTTGCACCATAAGAAGATATCTCACCATTATGAACAATCGACCAGTCCAGAAGAGTGAAAGGATGAGCTCCTCCCCACCAACCAGGAGTATTTGTAGGAAACCTTCCATGTGCAGTCCATGCATACCCCTTATAGTTATCCAGTTTGTAAAACTCCCCAACTTCTTCAGGATAGCCAACAGCCTTGAATGCCCCCATATTTTTACCGCTGGAAACAACATATGCTCCAGTAAGTTCGCTATTAATCTTCATTACACAGTTTGCAACATAATCGTCTTCATTTTGTTCGGATTCAACCAGTTTATCCTTTCTAACCCTAACAAAATATCTCCAGATTATTGGTGCATTGACTATTGTGTGAACTTTCTCGGTTGGTATTTTGCCGCCAATTTCTATATCAAAATTCTCGTTTAAAAAAATCTCAGTTTCTTCTTTAAATTTCTTATCATCATAAAACATATGAAGAGCATAGTGGTCTTTATATTCCGGATAAATCCCATAAGCCGCAAAGCCACCGCCAAGGCCATTTGAGCGTTCTCTCATAAGGGCAATGGATTTTATTATATCCTCGCCGGAAAACGCCTTGCCTTTTTTATTGACAATCCCTGCTATAGCACAACCGGAAGGTATCCTGGTTTCGCCTTCACGTAAAAGCATAGCAATCCCCCTTAAAGTTTTTCTAGCTACTTATCCGATGTCTACCGCCGCTTATCCCGCCTCTTAAGGTGGCGGGGGATAGCGGCGCTACGACCCTGGATAACGGTTCCTAAAGTTTTGAGGGAGTAACCCCCTAAAACTCAAGGATCCTGTTAATATATGTGGTGAATGTAGAAAAATGAATTAGAAAAGAGCGTTGTATAAAGGTGTCTGCACTGAAAGTTTAAATCATTATATACTTGGATACGAAAAAAAACAATACTTGATACCAAGTATGGAATAAAGAAAAATAAAGAAAATACTTCAAAATATTGCAATAGTAAAATAATCATGGTAAAATATTTTGCATGAACTGTGTAGTTAGAGATAGGACTATGGTCGGGGAGGTGAAAATAATTGCCAAACATTAAATCAGCAATAAAAAGGGTTAAAACAACTGAATCAAAAACCATGCAAAATACAATAGTTAAAACAACTTTGAAAACCCAGCTTAAGAAATTTGACGAAGCTCTAAAAGGGAAAGACACCAATAAAGCAGATGAAATATTAGTTTCAGCAACAAAGAGTATCGATAAGGCAGTTGCAAAGGGAGTTCTTCATAAGAACACCGCAAATAGAAAAAAATCTGCAATAGCAAAAAAACTAAACAATGCTAAATAAAAAAGTGGCTATAGCACATTAAAAGCTAGGGAAGCTACTTAAAGCTTAAAGCTTTTCGGTAACTTTTTTTGAAACGCTTTTTCTAAGGAATGATTAGACCTTTCCTAGCATTATAAAAAATCAAAAACGTACTCATGTACGTTTTTTGTTTTATACTTTCAATTCGGCCCCTAGGAAGAAAAAGCAACTGCAAATCGCCCTACCTAGACCTATTTCCAGAATCTATATTTGAATGTTATATATTATTATGTTAACATTATTATATAAACAGGATCCTTGAGTTGGGGGGAGTTTGACTTATAATTTCAAGTTATTATTTCAATAACTTAGAAATCATTGTCCACCTTATGTGTGCTCTCTCCAAACTTTAGGAACCGTTATCCAGGGTCGTAACGCCGCTTGACTACTAGGCACTTGATTTCGCAGAAATCTTAGTGATAGTGTCCATCTTTGATGTCCCGTCACCTAAAGAGGCGGGGGTATTAGCGGCGGTAGGCATCGGATAAACGCTATGCTCTGAGGGGTCTCAATGAAGAATAATATATTAGAAAAAATTACAAAACAGATTTCAAATATGGAAAAGCTGTCTAAGGGCATAATTACTTATGGCACTATGGCTTCTATTCTTCTGTTCATTTTTTCTGCTGCAGTTTATTATTACAACAATATTTATATCAATAGCTATACCTTAATGAATAACTGTATTGCGATGATGAAAACCAGTGTAAACATATTTGCTGAAGTGATAATTGGCGGTCTGGTTATGGATAATATTTTGAAAACGAAGGTAAATTAATACTTTGACAACATAAACTCCATACTATCATTAATGGTATGGAGTTTCCTATGAACATTTTTAATTATCTTTTATAAAATAAGATAATATAGGTACATTCAATATAGCTATCGTAATTCTCTTACCGTTTTTATTAAGAAGTCTCATCTCGGAAATAGATATCTGATAGCTCTATATTTATTGTCTCTTGTACGTTATGGATTTGCTGGAACTTCTTTGATGTTTCTTTTATTTTGACATTTGGCAGATTTATTATGAATTCAGTTCCTTTGCCAACCTTACTATTTACATTAATAGTTCCTTTATGCATTTCCACAAGTGATTTTACGATTGATAGGCCTAGACCGCTTCCCTCATTTGGGCGAGTGATAACGTTATCGACCTGCCTAAATCTTTCATAAATTTTGTTTAACATATCAGTCGGTATGCCTATACCTGTATCTTTTACTTTGATTTCAACAGATGAACCTTTATTAACTAAGGTTACTAGTATTTTCTCTCCACTCGAAGTAAATTTGATTGCATTAGAAAGCAGATTAAGAATAATCCTTTCAATTATATCTAAATCCATAGCCATTATCTTTTTCTTGAGTGACGTTTTAAAACTTAGTTTAATATTCTTCTGGGCAGCAATCTCAGATACAGATTGTATTAAATCTTTTAGCACTAAAATAATATCATGATTCTGGAGATTTAGATTTAAATACCCAGAGTCAATTTTATTTATATCAAGAATATTGTTTATTAACCTTAATGTTCTAAAGCAATTTTGTCTGATTATTGGTAAGTATCTTGAAGATTTCCTTCTATCTTGTTCTTTCTCAAAAAAATCATTTGAGTTATGCATCATTTGTATGGCACCTAAAATAATTGTAATAGGTGTTCTAAATTCATGTGATATGTTCGCAAAAAATTCTTCTTTCAAACGAGAAATCTCTTCTGTTCTTTGAGTGGAAACAACTTGAGCAGTTGTTTCCAAGCCAACACTGATTATTTGTGCAATCTCACCATAATTGTCCAATAAAGGTGTAAATATAAAAGTAAAGTACTTTTTTTGCCCATCAAAATCGTATTGGATATTTTCTACCTTTACACTATTTTTATATTTTTTAATATTTTTAATAAACTCAAACACCTTAGTCTTTCCTAAGAGTTTTCTAACTTCTTTAAATTTAAAAGTTTCAATGTTTTCTTTATTAATCTTTCCCTTTGTTAAGCTGTTCAGATAATAAGTGTATTTTTTGTTAGAAAACTCATATTTGAATTCTGGATAACTAAGAATAAATATTGGCAAATCTATTTCATCAAGAGCATACTTGATTAACTCCCTCTGTTCCTTAACTAAATTTAACTGCTCTTTTATTTCTGTAATATCACGGAATGTTAACAATCCAAACTCGACATTCCCTTCTTTATCAAATATTGGGCAACCATTAAAAAGCAAATATTTTTTATAATTCCGAGATTCTACTATTCCAATCAAATCTTTTACGCTTTCCCTTGAAAGAATACGTTTTATTGGGTAGTACTCTGCAGGAACAACTTTCCCCTCCTCATCTTTCATGGTTGAGAATTTACTGCATTGTCCAACCATATTTACTGGTTCAGGGAAGTCAAGAATATCATACGCAGCACTATTCCATATTAAGTATTTGCCCTTTTCGTCGCAAATAATTAGTCCTTCGGATATGCTGTTTATTATTGTTTTAAGTTGATCAGTTTTTTCATGTAATATTTTCTCCAAAAAATAATTGCTTTTTAGCCCCTCAGATTTTGCCCTATAGGTGTTCCCAATCTGCAATGCTGTCAAGTCTAATTGCATCTTTGCAATATCTTTTGTTTGTAGTGACATTTTTTTGTGTTGTTTTGCCTTAGATAATAACTCTTCCCAATTAACTTGGAATTTTTTTGATATGCTTTTGATTTTTTTTAAAGATATTGACGGAACAGAAATTGCAATACTAATGCATCCTACGGATTGGTTATTGTAAGTTATTGGGACAGCATAAATATTAATTCCACCCAAGCAATTAAATTGATTGGGTTGGCCTTTTTCCATTGCCGTTATAGATATTTTTCTACATTCTTCACAACACAAATCATTCCTATAACAATCAGCTTTACACTTTGCTGAATCCGAAGTATTGCTTAAATAGCTGCAATATGGTGAAAAAGCCCTATTTATAATACACGTACCATCCTTTTCGAATAGCGCAAAACACCCTTCACTAATTCCGCTGAATAGATTCTGGATAAGATTTAATGTTTTATCATCAATAACATTCCTTAAATAATACAATCGTACATTCACTTCCTCAATGTAATTTTAGGGAATTATGGATATGTTTGTCTAAAATGTATTTTATAATAACAAAATACATTTTTCAACAAAAAATTTTCTGCCTTTTCTTTGTCCTAGGCTCTTAAAAGGCGCATCCTGCTCGTACTAAATATATATTTAGTACGAGCAGGATGCGCCTCGTCAAAACCCTTGCTTTCTTATCAATAGAACTAGATACTAGCTACCTTATCGTTTTGTTTTGTACTCTCTACGGAAGTATTATTGGCTGTGGCACCATCATCTGAATTTTTATTCTTGGATTCACTCATCCTATTCAAGGCCATCGAAATCAGATAGTTATTATATGTTGTAGTTTCTTGCACAATTTGATTAATCAAGCTGTCAATTGATTCAGTCCCTGATTGATCAGTTGAATCTTCATCACTTAAATAGTCTGCTAAAGATGTCGATTCAGTGGAATTATCTGTGTCGCTGGTACCAAATAATTCAGAGAGACTGCTATCTGAATCAGAGTTAAGGTAATCTGCAAGCGCCTCCATATTTTGGTATCTACCCGATGCACTATAATTTAAATAGCTTGTTGAATCTGAGGTCGACGAGCTTAAATCCAGTTGATCAATTAATCTTTTTATTGAGGTGGTTTCTGTAGTATCAGAGTTTAAATCCGTCTTTGCCGTACTGCTTGTTGTGGTTTTACTGCTTTTTCCATCAGTTGTTGTACTATTTGCTAAAGTCTTGTAATAATCGTAAAGCTTACTAATATTCATTACAACACCCCCTATGTTTCATTAATCGGAAAAAACGAGATATTCATTTAGTACAACTTTAATATTAGTTATAAATTTTTATGCTTTATGAATAAAAAATACACTTGCAAAATATTGTATTATTGTATACAATTTTTAAAATCCATCGAGTTTACAAGGAGGGTTACAAATATGCTTGTTTTTAGCAAGAAAACAAACACGCTTGAGCAGGACTCTTACCAATACAATCTTCAAGACGTACCAGAACCGGTTTTGTACCGTCAAATTTATCCTTATGATAGAATCCCTATGGTTGCTTTCAACCACAGAAAAGTTCCTATGTTTCCCGCTGACGAAATCTGGATTACTGATACAACTTTTCGCGATGGACAACAATCCAGAGCCCCATATACATCAGAACAAATAATTCACATATATGACCTTCTCCATAAGCTTGGTGGGCCACACGGAATTATTAGACAATCAGAATTTTTCCTATATAGTGAGAAAGATAGGAACGCTGTTTACAAATGCTTAGAAAGAGGTTATGAATTTCCAGAGGTAACCAGCTGGATTCGCGCAACAAAACAGGATTTTCATCTTGCAAAGGATATTGGTATAAAAGAAACTGGAATCTTAGTAAGCTGTTCGGATTATCACATATTCAAAAAGCTTAATAAAACGAGAAAAGAAGCCCTCGATATGTACATGGGAATTATTAAAGATGCTATCGAAATAGGTATAAAACCCAGATGCCACTTTGAAGATATAACCAGAGCAGATTTTTACGGCTTTGTAGTCCCATTTGCTCTTGAACTGAGAAAGCTTATGGAAGAATCCAACATACCTATAAAGATTAGAGCTTGTGATACATTGGGCCTTGGAGTACCTTACCCTGGAGCTTCTCTCCCAAGAAGCGTTCCCGGCATAATCTATGGTTTGACACATCATGCAGGATTTCCTAGTCATCTACTGGAATGGCATGGTCACAATGATTTCCACAAAGCTGTTGTCAACTCTGCGACAGCATGGTTATACGGCGCAGCTTCAACTAATTGTTCTCTCCTCGGTATTGGAGAACGAACCGGCAACTGCCCGCTAGAAGCCATGATAATCGAATATGCCAGTATTCGAGGAACATTGCATGGAATGGACACCTCAGTTATAACAGAAATCGCTGAATATTTCCAAAAAGAACTTGATTATCCAATTCCCCCTATGACCCCATTCGTTGGAAGTCATTTCAATATGACTCAAGCTGGTATTCATGCAGACGGATTATTAAAGGATGAAGAAATATATACAATTTTTGATACCAAAAAAATATTAAAAAAACCTTCAAAAGTAGTAATCAATTCTCATTCTGGTCTTGCAGGAATTGCTCATTGGATAAACAACCAATTAGATTTGCACGGTGATGAAAGAATTGATAAGAAAGACCCCCGTGTAACTCAGCTTAAAGAGTGGGTTGATTCTCAATACTCTACAGGCAGAGTTACAGTAATCTATGATGAAGAATTAATCGAAGCTGCACAGCAGGTTTTATCTGATTTGTTCGGGCAGGAGGAAAAATAATGGGAATGAATCTTGCACAAAAAATCATTTCTTCGCATCTTATTAGCAGTGATATGAAAGAAGGAAGCGAAATTTCTATAAGGATTGACCAGACTCTCACACAGGATTCGACTGGAACGATGGCATACCTGCAATTTGAAGCTCTTGGGATACCAAGAGTCAAGACAAAGAAATCTGTAGCATATATAGACCATAATACGCTTCAAACCGGTCCTGAAAATGCTGACGACCATGCATATATTCAGAGCATCGCAAACAAGTACGGAATATATTTTTCCAAACCAGGAAACGGCATCTGCCATCAGATTCATCTTGAAAGATTTGGTGTTCCGGGAATGACACTTCTAGGTTCTGATAGTCATACTCCAACTTGCGGAGCTCTAGGAATGCTTGCAATTGGCGCAGGAGGACTTGATGTTGCCGTTGCTATGGGCGGTGCGCCATATTATCTTAAAATGCCAAAGATAATTAAAGTTAATCTTTTCGGCACTTTATCTCCAATGGTTTCTGCCAAGGATGTCATTCTGGAAATTTTACGTATTCTTTCTGTTAAAGGCGGTGTAGGTTCAATTATTGAATACGGCGAGTGCAGTTTAACCGTTCCTGAAAGGGCTACTATTACAAACATGGGCGCAGAACTTGGGGCAACAACGTCTATTTTCCCAAGCGATGATGTCACAAAACAATTTTTGAAAGCACAGGGACGTGAAAGCGATTGGATACAACTAAGCGCCGATTCTGATGCCATATATGATAGAACAATTGACATTGACTTATCGAACCTTGAACCTTTAGCTGCTGCACCACACAGCCCTGATAATGTAAAAAAGATCAAGGATATTCAGTGCTTAAAAATAAACCAAGTTGCAATTGGGAGCTGTACCAACTCATCATACGCTGATTTAATGAAGGTTGCTTCAATATTGAAAGGTAAGACTGTACACCCCGAAGTCAGCCTTGTAATCTCGCCAGGGTCAAGACAGGTTTTATCAATGCTTTCAGAAAGTGGTGCTTTAGCTGACATCATTTCTGCAGGAGCAAGGATTCTTGAATGTGCGTGCGGACCTTGTATAGGAATGGGACAATCTCCGGCAGATGGAGCAGTTTCGTTGCGTACGTTTAATAGAAATTTTGAAGGGCGAAGTGGCACCCCCTCTGCTCAAGTCTATATAGTCAGCCCAGAAGCTGCAGCTGTAAGTGC
>Ga0209340_1002386_pt1 | contig 10972 bp, 6 predicted proteins | sample EPASupsiteSAE323_FD_187266 | JGI IMG/M metagenome (GOLD analysis project Ga0209340, IMG submission 187266) | Bioremediated contaminated groundwater from EPA Superfund site, New Mexico - Sample SAE3-23 (SPAdes) (version 2) | ecosystem: Environmental > Aquatic > Deep subsurface > Groundwater >...
GGGCCACAACAAAAGGGGTAACTGTTCTTTTCGCATAAGTCAAACTATAGGAGTCCCACCGGCTAAAGCCGGGGGATTACCTATTGGGAATTTAGATGATGTCATAATACGCTGGCTATTTTACATTCTAAATGGCGGTAAACCATCTTGCTCTCTTGAGCGCAAAGGTGAACCGTCAGGATTCACTAAACGTGCTGTGACAAAAATTAGTAGATTGGCTTTGTTGTTATCATTAATTTTAGAGCGGAATAAGCGTCCGACCAAGGGTAAATCGCCTAATACAGGAACGCGATCGTCGACAACATTACTCGTGTCATTCATGATGCCCCCCATAACGACGGTATGGCTGTCATATACCCGCATGGTAGTCTGTACTGTTCTGGCTTCAATAATTGGCATTCGTAAAGTGTTTGGAATTACTTGATTAGGACCAATTGTCACATTGTAACTATAATCTGTCCAGCCAATGAACGTTTGCACAACTGGCTCCATATTCAAATCGATAGTGTATCTATCGGCGTCCACTGTCGGTGTCACTGTCAACTGAACTCCAATAGGTGTGGGTTCACCAAACTGTGGAGTAGACGGACTAAATATATTTCCAATGACATCTGATGAAATTAACTGAGCCTCATTCCAGCTTGTCGGGAAATACTGATCAGTAATCATTCTTATCACAGCCTGTTGACCATTCTGTGTCGTCACTCTTGGAGAAGCGAGAATATCAATACTCTTACATTTGTTCAATGCGTGGACAATTGCTTCATATCGTATATCATGAGAGTCCACATATGAAAGACCAAATACTTTATCTTTAGATTCAATTGCACCACGATTGTTAATGCCGCCATCAGCATATCTCATTAATTGATCATTTGCCTTAAAAGGATTGTCATTTGCCGGATATTGATATTGATTCATTCCCTTCGCATTCATGTTCGGCACAGGCGTTAGTGCTGGGTATGCTTGTCCATTCAGTGGATTAATAGGTTGACCATTTGCATCATAGTTCTTACCGTAAATGGAGTCTGACTTGGGTGTCGTCCTAGACAATTGCCACTGAAATCCTAGTTCATCAAAATTACTTTGTCGAAGTTCAACAAATTTAGCTTGTATTAAAACCTGAGGATTGGGGACATTGACATCGCGTATAATATTATCAATTGCAATAATATTTTCTGGTGTATTCGTCGCTATTAGCCTGCTAATTCTTGGGTCATAAACAATCTTGGCGCCATTTATGTTGAAGCTGACGCCCCTTTGCTTAAAATAATCTGCAACATTTAAAGTACCTTCTGCGGCAGCGGCTCCTTCTGGAGCAAGACTTTCCTTTTCAAAGGTCTCCCTTTCAATGGGGAATATTTTTGTCTCCAAATCTTCAAAAGGGACATTCTGAGAGGCAATTTCAACCGCATATTTACGGATTCGATATTTAAGTCCAGCCCCTCTACATATATATTCGATTGCTTCCTTTAAAGGGATCTTATCCACAACTATTGTGATTGGATGCTCAGCCGCAGTTGCTTGCTGTACATCCGTAACGGCACCTTCACCGCCCCCCTCCGCAACTCCTCCTTCGGCACCAACTGCTGCTTCCTCCCCTACTTTACCTTCACCCTCCGCTTCTTCACCTTGGGGAGCTTCCGGAGCGGCCGCTCCAGACTGTTCATCTTTCTTGATATTCAAAAAGATGTTAACCCCTTTTCCTTGAGGATCCAAATCCTTGCTTCTTTTTCTTAAATAATTAATAACATTGTAAATTGAAACTTCCTCAAATTCTATATGATCAATAATTATGTCTTCAAGCTTCTTCTGGATAGTATCCAAATCCCCTTCCTTCAAAATAGGTTCTGCTTCAGGAGCTGCCTCTCCTCTCTTCCCCGACAATGATCGAGAAATTATTGGTGTCAGTTTCTTCCATTCTACTTCAGACATTCTCTCATAATCAGTAAGAATTGACCGATAACTGCCAGCATCATATAATCGTTCATTTGTCAACCTTAAGTATTTAATGGCATTAAGATTATAAGGATCTAAAACTAATATTTCCTCGAATTTATCTCTAGCCTTATCATAGTGCTTCTTTTCAAATAAAACTTTACCTTGTTCATATAGCACATCAATTCTATATAACCTATCTTCTTTATTTGGATCAATAGTCTTTTCACTCGTATCCTTGCGGTATTTAATAACACTTTTTGTGTTGTTGTATTTTTCCAAAAGATCATTTAATTCACCTTTTGTCGCAGGATTCATTTCCATGGCTTTATTACATAACTCAACCGCCTTATCAATATCTCCCGCTTCAGCTTTTTCTTTTGCTTGCTTTACAATACTTTCGGCCCAATGAATATATAATTTTGCTAATGAGTCAGTTATATTTTCAATTTTTTTGTCTATTCTTGGTCCTCCAGGGCTACATTTTCTTAATAAATCTATCGATTCCAAGTATTGGTCTCTAGCTTTTTCATAATTTCTTTTCATATAATTACGCCATGCTTTATCGATAATCGCATCGGCCTGAAGTTCTCGTTCTTTTCGTATTATCTCTTCTTTTTCAGTTTGCTCAATATATTGCGATTTTACTTTATCTTGATCACTTACTTCTGAATTAACATCTTTCTGTTTATCACCAATCGCCACTTTTTCTACATCTTCGCCTTTTGCTGCCGGTTGAATATTTTCATTAACAACATTCCCAATAACTTGTGAAAAAGTAGAAAAAGAAAATATTAAGTAAAAGAAAATACAAGCAAAGTCAATTTTATATCGAATAAATAAACACATAGTATGTCCTCCCAACCTTGTTATTATCATCTATTAAAGTCAAAGATTCCATTGGGTATATTTTTCCTGACAGGTACACCATCTGGACTTACAAGACGTGCTGTAACAAAAATGAGTAGATTCGTTTTGCTGTCATGCTTATATTTTGATCTAAAGAGGCGCCCTACAAGTGGCAAGTCACCTAAAACAGGAACCTTGTCATCAACACTCCCATCTTGAGAGCCATAACCTTCTCGCAGCATACCCCCAAGAATAACGGTCTCACCATCGTAGATTACGACATTTGTCGTAACATCACGCCTCGATATTTCTGCCATTTTAATGTCAGCTTGTGTGGTTCCAAGATTGCCTAATAACATTACATACCTGTACACTGTCCAGCCAGTGAAGTCCGTGACTTCAGGCCTTAACTCAAGTGTTATCGTATAATTATTAGGATTGACTGTCGGAGTCACGGAAAGCCGTATACCTATATCTCGTGCGGAACCAAACTCAGGATAAGCAGGTGTGTAAGAAAAAGCATTTCCGACGATATTGGCTTGTGGCGATGTCCAAGAATCAGGAAAATACTCTTCTCGTACCATTCTAATTAATGCGGGTGAACCGCTTGTTGCGATAACTTTTGGAGAAGAAAGCAAATTAGCAGTGGTACTTTGATCCAATGCATACAGAAAAAAATGCAAATCTCCAAATTCTCTGCCATTGATTTGAGGCGTAAATTGGAGATCATTTATCAACTTCCCCATCGATGAACTAGGATCAGCTGGATCTGATTGAGCATGAGATAAAATACTGTCATTCCCATGTTGCTCGTTTGTTTGACCTTGGTTAAAATAATTAACCGCCCAATTGCTATTGTATGTGGAATTATTCCCATTGACATCAGTCATTGTGTAATAAGGACTTTTAGAATATATCCAATCAAATCCAAGTTCTTCTAAATCTCCTTGACTAATTTCAATAAATTTAGTCTCAATTAGAACCAAAGGAGTAACAATATCAAGTTCTCTTATTAAATTGTCCATTCGTCTAAGATTATCTGGCGTGTTCGTCACAAATAATTTTCCAGTCCTCATGTCATAAGCAATTTCTGAACCTTCTGGGAAAGGAATACCACGATCAGAAAAATACTTTTTTAGTGTCTCAGATGTTAGTCTCTTTGATGATCCAGCACTTTCATTTTTTTCTTCAAAAGTACTTTTTACATCATAGTCAAATTCCTTTACTCCACCTTTACTCGCACCCCCCGTCTCTTCTTTAATTTTCAATTCAGGGGCTATTGAGTTGATTAAAGCAGCACGTACAGGAAATGTTTTCCTTTGCATCTCATTAATTGATTCATCCCCCAAAATGACAGCTCTCTCCTCAACCCTATATTTTAATCCTGTAGCCTGACAAATATATTTAATTACTTCACCGATAGGAATATCATTTAAAACCATCGAGATTCTGGACAAATTGTTGGTCATTGCAGGATTGAGTCGCAAAATTATGCTTATGCCAATGTTTTCAGGATCAACTCTTTGACTTTCTCTTTTCAAATAAGCAATGACAGATGAAACTGTTGCATCTTCAAATTCAACTTTATCTATAATAAGATTCTCTAATTTCTCGAAAAGTTTTGAATCTCTGCTTGTCACCCGCTCTACACTTTCTGACTCCCGTGTTATATCTTTTGGTAAAATTGGCTCATTAAGCCCCCATTTTACTTCCGCCATTTTGTCAACATCTTCAGCATCTTTACGTAACTGTCCTATTTGCATTAATTCCCTATATAATGTTTTAAGCATCCGCATTGCCTCGTAATTATAAGGATCAATGACAAGTATTTTTTCAAGCATATCACGAGCGTTAACATATTGTTTGCTTTTAATGAAAGTCTTAGCATTGCTCATATATTGATCTAACTTGTAGGCATTATTTTTATTTTCTGGCTCTATTGTGTCATAAGAAATTTCTTTTTTAAAATCAGTCTGTTTAATGGCTTCTTTTGATTTTCTTTTTAATTCATTTTCTTTAGCCTCATTAAGTTCACCAGAATCAATACGACGTTTAGCATCGCTCATTCGTGAAATGGCATTATCAGAAAGTTCGATTGACTTTTTAAAATCTTTATTTAAGTATGCGGCATTAGACTCTTGTTCCAATGCAACCGCCCATTTTTTAAAGAAATCATATTCAATTTTTTTGAATTTTTCCCTTTCAACATCAATTGTCGGATTTCCAGTACTTTCTCTGAGATTCGGATATCTTCTGCTGAAATCATCATATAGTTTTTCGTAAGCTTGATAAGCTTTAACGTATTCAGTTTTATTGAATAAATCGTCAGGACCGTTTTTTTCTTTTAATTTTTCCTCAATTATAGAAGATTCATCTTCACTTACGGAAAGTTGAATGTATTTAATTTCTATTTTTTTAAATAAACAACCAGCTTTTTCAAACTCCTTAATCTCAGCTAAAAGAAGTGAATCTTTTAAATAATTGTTTATAAAATTCACAATTTCAGCACGTTTAACCTTGTCAATATTAGAATTTTTATCAATTTCTTCTTTTGATAAATTGGATTCAACTTGTTCAATCTGTTGAGCTGATAATAAATCGCAAAAAAGGACATATAAAATAAAAGATAAAAAATAATTTTTAAAACACATTATATAACTCCTTATTTATAATGATACTTACAATTTATTATCGCCTAAAGGGTTGTTAATAATGGGTTGTGTTACAGTTTTTTCAGGCTTTTTATAGTCAGTTTGACCAGAAGGCTTTATAAAGAAAATCCGATTTTCTTTATCCTGAAGCCTAACGATTTTACTGCTTAAATCAAAATCCAGTACCTGGTATTCTTCATGCCCAATTTTATCGTCGCCTAAAACAATTTTTGATCCTTTATTTGTATTGAAAATATTGTCATTATATAAATCTTTTAAAATGATCTTTTCTTGTTGCTCAAAAACTTTGCTTTTAATTTTCGCAATTAAAGGTGTTTCACCTTTTCTGGCAATGAATACTTCTGAAACATTCTCTTCAACTACATCCTTTAATCGAACATCATTTCTCCGCGAAGTCTTATACTTAAAATCACATACTTTAAATGTCTCATTACCAATGACAAATTCATCGCCAACTTTAAGCCATTTGGTTTTCTTTTGCTTTTTTTCATAAGTTTCAGCTTGTATTGTACCTGATTCTTGTACATTGACGATCTTGAATGGCAATTCCCTTCTTTCAACATTTAAATAAGCAAGCCGTTCAGCAAGAGGTGGATGGCTTTTGGGATCATTTGGGTTAGTGCCAGCCTTAATCTCAACAATGTTTGTAAAACCATCACCATCCAAATCATAATTGACATCGTTAGCATCATTTGGATTCATCCCGAATTTTCTTTCAGTCTCATCCGGAATTCCATCATTATCAGAATCTAGCCTGCCTGGATCTCTATTACTAGCACCGGGTATTTCCGTGGATTTCCATTCTACGACTATTTTATCAAAATCTTTATCAGGACAATGCCCATATTCAAAACCATCATCAGATTTTTTAAATTCATACATTGTCAGAGGAAAAATTTTACCAGATAATGGGCTTTTAATTGCTTTAAAAGGACATATAAAATCAGTAAATGAAGAACTATTGGGATTCCTTTTAGATGATTCATACCAAAGTCGCGAAAGAGGAGAATCAACTTGTAGTGAAACATCTAAAACATTGTAATCATTTATATTTATATTCTTATACATGAATTCAGCTTTTTTCTGCGGCACATAAAGTACATCTTGTTCTTTGATTTTCTTTGCTTCTTGAAAAACAAAAATTAACCAAATTAGAGAAGCGACAAAAATCAATAGAAAAACAGAGAGTATGAGTTTTTCATAATGTTTAAAAAGAAACCCCACAAATCACCTACATGGCTATTTGCTTTTTATTTCATCGCCAACAAAAATGATATAATCAAATTCCATAAGACATTTGACGATGCTTGAATCAGATGTTGCACCAAGAACAATATCCGTATCATTCATAATTATATTGCCGTTATTTAGATCAATTTCATGACCTTTTATCAGAATTTGCTTAGCAAGAGTAGATAGATCCGAGTCTGACTTTTCTTCTTGGTTAACACCTTTGGCGCGAAGATTTTTAATAAAAACATTAATGAATCTTTCGTCAAATTGTATTTCTTTTGTTTTACCGGATGCAATGTCTTCTTTATTCTTGATACCAGATGGTGCGGGAGTTTTATTTTTGTCAACAGGCTGTTGATTACTAAGTTCACTGTATGATTTATTAAAAGTTAAAGTTTTGATAACATAAACTCTATAGTCATCCAGTGCAGCTTTTTGAAGACTGTTTAAAAAATCTCTAATAGCAGGTAATGAACCAGAAAAATGGACTTCATATTTTAAAATAAGGTAATTGTCAAATTTTTCTCCTTCAATCCCATTTTTCTTCTGAAAAAGATCAATACTAATAACTTTTGATAAGGCGAGTCGACTAAAGAAATCATCGAAGAGTCGACAATGCTTCATTATATATGGGGTTAGTTCTTGAGAAGGAACTCTATCAAGCTCACTGAATAAAAATGATTTTTTTTGCCCAAAAGAAGAATTTAAATGATTTGTCTCAAGGAAAGCGAGTAAAGCCTTCTGCACTTTTGCAACATAATCGACACAATCCTCTGGTGTTATTTTTCGGGAATAACCTAAATATTCTAAAAGATAGTCAAGTACATTAATAGTTAAAAAATCATCTGGTCCTGAATCACTACTGCTTTTTACCTTGACGAGGAAATAATCATTCAACGTTTTAACAAAAGATTCTATCGCCAAATTTATTTTGTCTTCAGGAAATGTCTTAATAAATAATTCAAATGTCTCCGTAATGTTAGAGCTTTTTTTATCATTTTTCTGTTGGAACTTTTTCCATTCAGAAAGAAAGGCTTGTTCTTCTACTTGTAAGGGAATTAAAAACTGTATGAAAGCTTTTCTATATGGATTTCCAAAAACTTTTTGTAAGTCATAGGTTTTTTTTCTAACTTGTTCAATATCTGCTTTAATGTTTTTTAAATTTTCATCAATTGGAGCAGGTTTTTTGCTGCTAAGACCTTGGATCTCTGCTTTGAGATCATTAACTCTTTTATCCGCAACTTTCCCATGAGAAATAGTAAAAAAAACAAGAATCAAAAGAGTACACGAAATTAAAAGTGCGACAGTAAGCGCAATAATCAGCACAATATTTTTTCTGAGAATTTCTTTCATTGCGGACTATTATTTAGTTATTGGTGTTTTCAATTTTAGTTGTAGCTGAAAAGACGATATATTATTTTCCCCTTCAGGAGGATTATAACTGACAGTTCTAATATCTTCTTTATTATTGGAAAAAATTAAAGAATCTTTATTGAATTTTTCTCTAATCGCATTAACCACATTAGATGATTTCTCAAACTCCAAAGCCTGTCCGTCAATTTGTATCCATTCAATTTGACTCTTTGCTGTTGATGCGGCTAAAGAAGGATTAGTTAAAGTCGGCTTAAATCTTCTCCCTTTTGGCTGTGCCCCTGGTTCACTACTTGGCTCTTGTGCTGCAACTACGGAACCAGAAGGTTGTAGCTTGGTCAGCCAAGTATTGTCTGGAAGGCAGCGCTGAATATCATTTAAAAGGTCAAACCACTTGCTTCTTTCGGTAAGTTTACTCCTGGCTTTCTCGTAAACTTTGATGTCATCATCTTTAATTTTGAGGGAATCCTCAACCGCTTTCAATAACTGTTTCGTCTGGTCAGCTTGTTGCCCACCTTTTTTAATAAGATTTTCACTCATCTCTTTTTTACTTGAAACACCCCAGAACATAATAGCAAGACATAATACCACTGATACAGCAGAAGCGTAAAAATAAGGAATTTTATGTTTTAAAGCATGAACCTTCTTCAATGATTCAGGAATGAGAGATATTTCAATAGGACAGGTCGTCGCATGCCTTAAACCTAATCCAATAACTTCTGAAAACATATGAGCAACTTCTGCAAGAGCTTCTCTATCAATAGAGTCTGATAGTGATACCACTTGAAATGGATTAAAATACTCGACAGGCATCTTTAGTTTATCAGAGAAAAACCGAGGAGTAAAAGCCATAACTGAACTACCACCAGCCAGATAAAGCTTTGAAGGTTTGGCCCCTTTTTGTTGAGACCTGTAAACATTAATAGATCTATTGATCTCGCCATGAAGACGTGTCATGATGTTTCTTACAATTTTAGAGACTGTCGCCGCCACTTCTGATTCTGGTTCTTCATACGCTCCCCCAAGAGCAACAAAACCATGTTTTCTTTTCATGATCTCTGCTTCTTGAAATGATATCCCAAACTCTCGGCTAACCTGCTGTGTGATTGTATAACCAGCAATAGGAATGCTTCTTACATAAAATCGACCACTATCAATAAAAACCAAAGTGGAATTACGCCCTCCTATGTTTAAAATCATGACACATTCTTCGCCGCCAACTTGATTTGCTCTAGCCGCATTATAGCATGATGAAGGTGCAACATCAATGACCATGGTCTCCATACCAAGGTCTTCAATGATATCTGTGATTTCTTTTATGATATCATTTTTTACCACAACAAACATGACTTCGATTTCGTTCTCGCTATCTTCTGTCCCGCCAATCAACTGATAATCCCAGATAACTTCATTAATTGGAAATGGGACATTTTGTTTAGCCTCCATTTCAACGATTTGGCGAACTTTGCCTTCCTTTTCAACCATTGGCGGTAAAGGCACAAACTTGATGAAAGCGGATTGACCGGAAATGGAAATATGAACTTTTTTCGCATTGAATCCGTTATCAGCTATAGCAGAAGAAAACTTCTCTTTCAGCGATGCCGCCCGATCTTCTTCCTTGAGATCACCGCCATATTCAATAAATGCGAATCGCTCAAGAACCAGATTCTTACCTTGAGGGTAACTGAATTCTGCTAGCTTTATGCTATCAGCACCAATATCAACACATAGTATTAAATCGACTTTTGCCATAAATATCTCAATTAGAGACGATAAATCTTTATTGCACACTAGTCTTAGGTTTAATAAGTTCAAAACGATCAAAACTTACATTGAACCAAGGCGTTTGCGAACGATCAAGTATGGTGTTAGGAACTCTTATGACATTGGGATTAGTTTCAAGTGACTGAAACACTGCGCCTGCCTTTCTGTCTGGATAAAACTCTTTTTGAACAGGTGCTCCATTTAGATAAAAAGTAATTTTGATAGGAAGATCTTTAAGAAAAGGTTTTCCAAGTTTAGTGCTTGGGGGTGTATAACGTCGTAGAATCGCTGGAGGTATGCAAACCATCGCATGCTTTTCCTTTCCATCGAAAGATACCGACCAATAATCAACTTTGGTAGAAAGTAAAAAAACTTTTTTCTTATCAGAAAGAAGAACTTCAAAACCAATGCTCATATTATCCTGAAGTTCGAAAACGCCAGGTGGTTCATTTTGAGCTTGTTTCTCAACGGGGGAAAAGTTAACCTCAATTAATATCCAATGAGCGTTAGGAGTATCAATAGACTCAACATTATTTACTGAATATGTCGGCGTAAGAGAAACAGAAGGAATAATTTTTAATTGGGAAAAATATGTTGGACCAGGGGAACCACCTTGCCCAAAACAATTTGTTCCCATGGAAATAAAGGTAAAAAACAAAACAAAAATGAAAGCTTGTATCATGCTATTCTCCTTATTTTGTTATTCAAAAACTAAGAATTAAGCTATACTATACAACACAAGATATCATTTTCAAATATGAGATAGTAGAAGAAATACAAATTCTCATGTAAGGCAGGAGTGTTAATCGGCAAAATAATTCGGAGCATCTTTAACTATTTTCACATCGTGCGGATGGGCCTCGCGTAGGCCGGCATCAGTAACACGGATAAACTTAGCCTTAGTTTGAAGATCATGAATCGTTCTCGTGCCACAGTAGCCAAGTGAGTATCGCAGCCCGCCCATGAACTGGTGTATGACTTCACTAACTGAACCGCGAAATAATACAAGACCCTCAATCCCTTGTGGCACAAGATTTGAACTGTCTGCGTCACCGACACCATATCGTTCTCTACTGCTGATATTCTCTTTCATCGCCTCAAGGCTTCCCATGCCACGGTACACAACGTACATGCGGCCTTTATGA
>Ga0209340_1002387_pt1 | contig 10972 bp, 8 predicted proteins | sample EPASupsiteSAE323_FD_187266 | JGI IMG/M metagenome (GOLD analysis project Ga0209340, IMG submission 187266) | Bioremediated contaminated groundwater from EPA Superfund site, New Mexico - Sample SAE3-23 (SPAdes) (version 2) | ecosystem: Environmental > Aquatic > Deep subsurface > Groundwater >...
CGGAAAGCTGATTGATTTCATCGTCAAGAATTTGGATTCTTTTTGATAATTCATTTGATTTTTCTTTATTCGATTCGGTTTTTAAGATTTCTCCTTTTAAAAATTCTTTCATTATTAAAATTTTCTTTATCTGGTCGTTAATGTGATCTATTTCATTTTTAGACTTTATGATTTTAGCGGAATTTATTTTATAAAGTTCGTTGAATTCGATGTTACGTTTATCTACTAATTGCCGCTGGGCTATTTTATCATGAACACTAAAGGGCTTTAAAAATAAAGCGGCGGATGAGTTATAATATTGCATTTGAGGATGAAAGGCGTAAATTTTTGATAAATTTACAAATCCTATTTTAGAATTCAGGGAACCGTTGTCTTTGGCAAACGAAATGTTTGACTGATGTAATAGAATATACCAAATAAAAATTAAAAATATAAGAATTTTTTTTGGGTTATTATTAGCATTGAAAAAAAAGCGTTTAAAAAACAATTTTAAATCTCCTAAAAAAAGATAAATTTAACCTTGGTATAATAAACATATACAATTAATTTTTTTTTTTGTCTATAAAGAAATTTCAGTAAAAAAGCAAAGAAATTTAAACCATGTGTTTTATGCAAAATGATATGCATACAATACACCCATTTTTATTATAACATAAAATTAAATAAAAAACTATTTTCGGCTTAAAAATAAAGGCCTTTTAAACAAAACGCTAAATTTTGATTGACATTTAAAGTATATTAATTTATAATACAAATGCAAAAAATAAAAGATTTTGATTGAACGGCTTTTATTTTTTATAAAAAAATAAAAAAAACGGAGGTGAGTCAAATAGAACCAGTTCTTTATAATTTAATATACTTGCTTGTCGGCGCGATGGTTGGCGCTTTGATCGTATTTTTATCGAAAAAGTTTTATACCGATAGTAAGATCAATGCAGCGAATCAAAAAATACAGGAAATGCTTAAAAAAGCGAAAGACGACGCCGACTCCATTCTTAAAGAAGCGCATCTTGAAGCTAAAGAACAACTTGTCGAGTTGAAAAAAGAGCTAGAAAAAAGGTTTCAAAAAGAAACACGCGAAAAACGCGATGAATTGTTAAAATATGAGCAGCGTATAAATGCCAAGGAAGCTAAAGTCGATAAAAAATCAGACACCCTTGAAAAGCGCGAAAAAACGATGATGCAAAAGGAACAGGAAATCGACGCTTTAAAAGTCGAAACTGAAGCGATCAAAAAGCATCAGGTTGAAAAATTAGAGCAAATTTCGGGTTTAAGCATGAATGAAGCCCGTAACCAGATCCTTAACACTATTGAAATGGAACTTCAGGGCGAGATTGCCAAGAAAGTAAAAAAGGCCGAAGACGAAGCGAAAGAAATGGCCGATCGAAAAGCTAAGTGGATAATAGCCACTGCGGTCGGACGTTGCGCCATAGATCATAACGTTGATTCGATGGTAACGGTCGTAAATCTTCCGGATGAAGATATGAAAGGCCGTATAATAGGCCGTGAAGGCCGTAATATAAGAACTCTTGAAAGTCTTACCGGAATATCGATAATAATCGATGATACTCCTCAGGCAGTCGTGCTTTCGGGATTCAATGCCATTAAACGTGAAATAGCCCGTATATCTCTTGAAAAACTTATACGCGATGGAAGAATACATCCCGCGAGAATCGAAGAAGTAGTCGCTAAAACTACCGCTGAAATAGAACAGTCGATTCATGAAATAGGCGAACGCGCTACGATTGAACTCGGCGTTCAAGGATTACACTCGGAGCTCATCACTCTTATCGGAAAACTCCATTACAGAACATCTTATGGTCAGAACCAGCTTCAGCATACTATAGAAGTCGCTAAACTCGCCGCTATTATGGCGGGCGAACTTGGCGTCGATGTTCAACTTGCAAAAAGAGCAGGGTTGCTTCATGACATAGGTAAAGTAATTACGAGCGAAGCCGAAGGGTCGCATGCTACTATAGGTGCGGATCTTGCCCGTAAACACGGCGAACCGCCAAAGGTTGTTAATGCCATATTGGCCCATCACGAAGAATGCGTTCCTGAAACCGTGGAAGCGGTGTTAGTAGGAGCCGCCGATGCTATATCGGCATCGCGTGAAGGCGCGAGGTATGAAACTATCGAAGCATATGTCAAGAGAATAGAAGCTCTTGAAAAAATAGCCAGCTCAAATGACGCGGTAACTGCAGCTTATGCTCTACAGGCTGGCCGTGAAATACGCGTTATAGTAAAGCCGGAAATGGCGGATGACACTACCGCCGCAAAGCTTGCGCACGACATAAAATCAAAAATAGAACATGAACTCGAATTTCCCGGACAGATTAAAGTAGTCGTTATAAGGGAAACTCGTGCCATAGAATACGCAAAATAACATATCGTGTAATAAACGCAAAAACAGCGGGGGCAATTTGAACTTAATTGCTCCCGCTGCCGCTTAATGAAGCTTTAAAATCAAGCAGATCGGCGGTTCATGATGACAAATAACGATAAAATGAAATATAATTTCAAAGAGTTTTTTAAAAAATATTCGATTGCGATAATCGTATTTTTTATTTGTATTTTTTTTATTGTACATCAATATGTGTCGTCTTTAAATGAATTCGATAAAAAAATCGTTAAGTGCGATGAATTTTATAATAAAATAATACCGCCGGATTTTTTAAAAAATATAATAGCTTTAAGTGAAAGCCGTTTGGACGAAACTACATCCGGTGTAATCTCGCTTCTTAAAAATAATGGCTTTTATGAATCAAAATATCTTGCGATGCTATTTACCCGCGAAGCAGTTGTCGCTTCTAATTCATCGTCTGAATGCGCTAAAAAATTATTTTCTGCCGCAAAAAAATTTAGTCCGGATTATCAAAAATCGTATTTTTATGAATTTATTTTCTTAATTTATAATTTTGAAATTTATAATGGTTTTAAATGTTTTTTGGAATTGCTATATTTAATATTTATTTCGCCGGCAGCTATATTTCAGACAATGATAGTTATATTAGCCGCTTTTGTTTCGTTTATTTTCGCTCAAATTATATATTTTGCCGCCATGTATATAAAGTACCGCCGGCTTTTAAAACATGAAGCCCATGAATTCCAAATAGATGTCGCTTCAATATCCATAAACCCTTATCTTGACGAAATTGAAAAAAAATTCATGTCATTTCTTAATAAAAATCTTATGATTTCACTTTTACTGGTTGTTTTCTTCTGTTATTTTTCGACCGGGTTTGGAAAGCACATAAGCGTCGTATATGATGCGAACGAGTTTATTAAAAATGCGGCTGAATTTCGCATAATGAATGGATTTACATTTAACGAAAATACTTTTGCCGACTTTGAAGAAACAATAAAAAATTATTTTCAAAATGAAAAAAATTCCCGTGATTTTTATTATTACTTTGCTTATTCTTCGCGTCTGGTTTCTAAAGATAGGTCCGGCGCACTTCAATATTATGGTGAAATGCCCGCAAGCTCGTTTTTGGTGAATAAGTTAAAATCTTCTAAAGAAATTTCATTTTTAAGTGATGCGGATATATACCGGGCCTTTTTCTCACCTATAAGAAGCAATCCTTTATTTATGATAGCGGTATTATTGAATGTGCTTATGATAATAATATTTTCAGGAATCATTAAACGGGCCAGATATTTTACGAGCGGAGCAAAAGCGGAACTATGCGCGTGCGGCGTAATAAGTTGTTCCGAATGCCGCGTTCATATAGGCTTGTGTAATGCTTGTCTTATGCCGCTTAAAAATCAGAATCAATCTCAAAATATTATAAAAAACTATTATCAGCAAGATAAAAATAAAATATATTATATGTCGCTTATTTTTCCGGGTTTGTCATACTTTTATTTTTCACAACGCTTACTTGCGCTTTTTTATTCTATGCCCATTTTATTTTTTACGTTAATAGATGTATGTATGCTGAGCGGATCAATAAAAACCGCCTTGAAAGATTTTTTTATTCTTCCTATGGCGGTTTATTTGATATATGCTATTGAAAGCTATTTTTTTATGAAAAATACGGAATTTGAAAATGAATCTCATACAATGGCCGTATCTACTGAAGAAGTTTAAGTTTTTCGACCGCTTTTTCTAATGAAGGGCATAAAACGAATACATTAAGAAGCCCGGTTATATCAAAAATTTCATTGATTTCTTCGCTTGCGTTGCAGATAATAAAATTACCTTTTTCATTTTTAATTTTTTTGGATGCGGTTAGAAAAACTCGAAGTCCCGCACTGCTTATATATTCAAGTTTACCGAGATCGAATATGAAATTTTTATCGCCTTTGCCTATGATGTTGCTTACTTCGGCTTCTGCTCCATCGGAATTACTAGAATCAATCTTTCCGTTTAAAGATATTACTGTGAAACTTTCAATTTTATAAACCTGTAATTCTACTTTCAATTTATAACTTCAACTCCGCTCTATTTGCATATTTTATTATTATTTTAAATAATTATCGGTAATTATTTATGTTTGTCTTTGAAATTTTTTATTGCAGCGAGTATTTCGTGTTTCTTTTTATCTATTATTTTCTTTCCGGTTTGTATTATATCGGGTAATTTTTTTACGTCCCACATATTTATAACTTCGTCAAAATGCATGTTTATTATTATTATTTCATGATGATGCATATCGATTGCGAGCGCCATCTGTTTTTTTTGCGTTGAAGTATAGCTTCTGCTGACAAATTGATAGGCATATTCGATAAAACTCTTAGATTGCATTTTAACCTGCTGCTCGATCGCTATGGCGATAATGACGTCGAAATTACGGTTGACTGCTTCGAGAACAGGTAAGGGTGAACTGAACGCTCCATCGACATACCATCGTCCGTCAATACATAAAGGAGGAAAAAAAGGGAACTGGGCCGCTGATGCATAAACGGCTTCGGCTATATCTCCTGAATTTAAAAACGCCCCTTCGCCAGTATCGACATCGGTTACCTGAATTAAGGTTGGAATTTTAATGCTATTAAAAGATGAATTTTTATAAATTGCTTTTAAAACATCTATTAGACGATCTGGTTTTAATATTCCTCGTGTCTTATCGAAACGTCCGAATGGCAGGCGGGCTATGCTTAAAAGAGTTCTGTAGTCGATGTGAGTGAAAAGCCTTCTTGTAAGGTATTTTGAAAAGAGGCCTTCCATTTCCTCCGCATTATAGCCGAATCCGCGCATGGCGGAAACTATCGCGCCTCCGCTACAGCCTAACAACATATCTATTTTTATGTTTTCTTTATCTAGAAATTCAAATAATGGAATCGCACAGGCGGGCTTTATTCCCCCGCTGCCGACGACAACGGCTATTTTAGGTTCTAAAGGATTTTTAATTTCTTTTTCGTTCATCTACTTAATTATATTATAACAACGGCTATTTATCAACAGCGAAAATAAAAACTTTATTGATTTTTATTGTTTTTTATGATACGATATGAATATGATGTTTAATATAACGAAGCCGGGAATAAGTTATCATGTAAATTTGGCGCTAAAAGATCATTTTTCGCCTATATAAAAATTTTTATAACAGATCGATATTTTTTTTTCTGAAATACCGGTCTTTTTTATTTTAATTTTAGGGTAATAAGGAGCTAAAAATGTTTGAAGAATCAAAGGGAATTAAGAACCAGCAGCTTGTAAGCTTTAAAATAGGTTCCGAGGAATTCGGCATTAATATTATGAAGGTTCAGGAAATAATCAGGATGCAAGAAATCACTAAAGTCCCTCAAATGCCTGATTTTATTGAAGGAATACTTAATTTGCGTGGAAACGTAATACCTGTTGTCGATCTTCGCAAAAAATTCAACCTCGAAGTTTCTGAAAAAACCAGTGAATCAAGAATAATAGTCGTGTCCGTTCTCGACCGTGTTATGGGGATAGTAGTTGACGGAGTATCCGAAGTTTTAAGAATGAATGACGAGCAGATTCAACCTCCGCCTCCTATAATATCAAATATAGGACGCGAATATATAAAGGGCGTCGGCAAGCTTGATAATAAAAGGTTATTGATATTTTTAGACATCGATAAAATATTATCCACGCATGAACGTGAAATGATTGAAAACGTGATTCATGAATAACCCGATATTTAATGAAAATGGCAGAATATAAAAAATGCCCTTTTAAAACGCGGCGATAAGGCTAAAAATTATAAAAATGCGAATTAATAAAAAAAGCAGGACCGATTAAAATATCGTCCTGCTTTTTTTATTTTAAAATATATTTGATATTACTTTTTTAAGGCTAATTTTCATAGCCTCCGCTTGTTTCGTCGCCGTAATATCCGCCTGAAGGCGTGTTTTCATAAGGTGACGACGAAGATGAAGAAGAATCGCTATCGTTATTATCAGAAGAATCGTTTGAAGAATTTCCTGAAGGGGTCCCATGGTCTTCGTGATATCCGTCGGCCGGCGTGTTATTATAGTCGGGTTGGTTGTATTGACCGCTGCCCGGATGATTTGTAGTGTTGGTATGGGCGCTTGAAGAAGAAGCGCTCGATGAATTTCCAGAGGGACTTGCGTGGTCTTCGTGATATCCGTCAGCCGGCGTGTTATTGTAGTCTGGCTGGTTATATTGACCGCTGCCTGTATGATTTATAGTGCTGGTATGGCCGCTTGAAGAAGAAGCGCTCGATGAATTTCCCGAAGGACTTGCGTGGTCTTCGTGATATCCGCCGGCCGGCGTGTTGGCGCTGCTATTCTGGCTGTGTGAAACCGGCGTGGCTTTCTTAGTTTCTTTTTTTATATCGTTGTTGTTAATGGTTGCTGCGGAAGAATAATTTAAAGTAGATGCTATAAATGCGGCTGTTACGAATATGGTTTTAATTTTCATTAAAGCGGTTTCTCCTTTTATAAATTAATATTATATTTTTGTTTCTATTATTTATTCTTTTTAAAGACATACCATTATATTATGTTAAAAGTTTGAAAAAAATAAAAAAAGTTATATCGTTTTAAACTATACACTTTTATATATGATATTAAGTTTAAAGTTGCGGATACGTAATTTTAAACGAAAATAAATTTATTGCGTTCCCTGTGTTGGCACTTCCCATTCAGAATTATCCTGTAGGCCTGATGATGCTGCGGGTGGGGGCGGAGGTGAATAGGGGTTGGGTTCTCCTGGCCTTATTCCGCCGAATGGGCTGAGCTGTTTTATTATGGGTTTTTGTATGTACGAAGGAGTGCCGATATTTATTCCAGACCTGAAAAAGAAGAAATTTTCGTTATTTTCAAGCGAATTTAAATTGATAAGTATGTTTCCCACGTTCGTTTTTACGATCATAAGCGGAGAATTTATCATTTTAGTTTTATAACCGACCAATCTGAAATAATCGAGATTTTCTTCCAGATCTTTCATATAGGTTAGGTATACGTAAGTATTCATTTTAAGTCTTTGATTTGATGAATGTGAAATAACCGTATTGATTATTGCAGGGTTGCCATCTGATTTTCTGTTGTTTATAACATTTCCTTCTATATTTAATATTTTGATGTTGAAATGCTTAATGCTTTTAGGTTTTGATAAAGCCTTATCGGCGTATTTTATTTCGCCGTTTTTTTCAAAATAACTATAGGTTTTAATAAGGCAATTATTTTTTAAATGATACTTTACTTTTGAAAGAATTTGAAAACCGTTTTCACTGATGCCGCAAATCATTGCAAAATTAAGTGTTTTTGAAGATTCATCGAATTTTATAAAAGTTTCATGATCGTCCGGGTTTTCACATAGCGCTCGTAAATCATATCGAAGCGTATTTAAAATAAAAGTCATTTCCTGTATTGCGTCGAGATTTTGCGTTTCTATATTTCCAAAAGAAAAACTTTTGTTCATAAAACTGTAAACTGGCCACATCAGAAGTAATGCTACCGACATTGCTATTATAAGCTCTATTAACGTAACGCCATTTTTTTTATTCATACTTTATTTAAAACTACTACTTAAAATTAAAATAAAAAATTATGATGCAGTAACTATAATGCCCATTTTTAGATCTTTTGGTTTATTATTTTGTGAATATTTAATATATATTTTAATGATTTTAAACTTATTTAGTTTTTCGAATTTTTCTTTTCTGAATGGGTTCATCTTTTGGGGTGTTTTAAATGGAAATTCAGACGTCGAAATTTCTATAAATCTTTTAAATCCTTTATTTAAAGGCGAAAGTCCTTTTTGTAATTTTCTGAAAAAAGGATCGTCGAGTTTTTCAACTTCGATTAAATCTACACGGCCTGGTATTTCTTCGTATTTATGCGCATGAATTCCATCCAGTAACTCATTTGCGTAAGTTGTTGCAAATAATTCGTCAGTAGTTATCGAAATATCGGATGCGGTTGTTCCGAAAAGCATAAAAACAGGAACTAAGCCTACGGCTATAAGCGTTACCGCCGTTAATATTTCTATGAAAGATAATCCATTTTTAAAATGATTATTCACTGCTAAGTCTCCAGTATGTAGGTTTTGTCGAAAGAAAAATATTATAGTGAAGAAGATAATTTTTATAGTTGCATATATCTATGCAGGGGTCATATACTATGTTTATTCTTTCAAATCCTTTAATTCCAGTTTTTCCTGTCACTTCTTTTTCCGCTGAAGGCGGTAAAGCGGAAACTTTAAAAAGATTTCCTGGCGTTGAAAGATTGAAAAGCAGTTTGTTCATTGTTAAGTTTCCAAAAATTTGGAAATAATCCTTTTCTTTTTTTACGCTGCCTTTCAAAGAATTAATTGAAGCATGAATATTGTTTCCGCCAAGCCAGATGTCGCCGTCGGTTGAAACTATCGTCAATGTCGATTGATTTTCGGAAGCAAACGAGCTTTTTATTATATCTGGTATTTTTATGTCTGAACGGCAAATTATAAGCGTATTTTCATGAAATATCAATTTTTCGACCGAATTTTCTTCTGAAAAATCAACCGGCTTTTCAGAATCTATGTAAAAAACGCCGCCTTCTTTTATCGTATTTATTTTTCCCTCTGTAAAAATCATATATTTTTTAAATTTTCCATAATCGTTAAAAATATAATTGGCTTTTTGCCGCAGGTCGTATTCTTCAGAATTAATTTTATCGTCGCTTAATAACGGATTGACATATTTTTTAGATGAAAGAGTTAAGGAGCTCAAATTACCTTTAAACATTCCGTCTTTATATATGTTACCGCATTCTTCGAAATTACTTTGATTTTCGATATATTGAGATATTTTTATATTATATGCGTAAAAAACGTTTCCAAAATTTTTTTCGATATTGTAAAAAAATAATTGATCGAGCTGTGAATCGGGATATGAAGAAAGAATTTTTATGTCGTTTTGTTTTAGAGAATATTTGCTTCCAGGACTTTTATTTCCATCTTTAGGCGTAGAGTTGGCTGTTACCCAATCATAGCTTCTGTTATAAACTTCGGTTATAAGCTGTGTCATGAAATATTTATATGTCTTGAAATGGTTGCTGTCTGAAAGAACAAAAATGTTGTCCAGATCATATTTTGCTTTGACGTATTCTTTGCTTTTGCCGTCGGCCGGCGGTGAATTTTCAGATGAAGCCAACGGTTTATTGTTAGAATTTACCCATGCATTTTCAGAATTATTTTCTTTTCCTTGCTTATTTTCAGAACTTGAATTTGAACTGTTATTCACGGTGTAAATATTACTGTCGTCTACTACTCTGTAACCGCCCCATTCACGGTTATCAAAATCGAAAGCGGGGTTTTTACCCATAATTCCATTATTGTCTATATTAAAATTAGGTAAAAATGTTGTTTTGGGATGAACCGGGGGATTTATGTAAGGAAGCTTGTGCATTCCATTTTGAAGCATATTGGCGTCGTAATGTTCCTTATCGCAATCCTGCAAAGAATGGTTGCAATTTTGAGCGAGATTTCCGACTTGCATAAAAGCGCGAATCACTTTTCCGAAAATTATTGTAGGTGAACGTCTATCAAGATATTTTGAAGGTTTTGCGGGATCAGTGGAAAATGAGAGAGGTTGAACGTCGCCGTATAATTGCAGCAAAGAAGAATCGGTTGTAAATTCTGGATTGTTTGCGGTATAATTTCCGATTATAGGCTTTGCGTCCTCAGATTTTAATATCCAATAAATACCGGAGTTCGCTATCTTGGTTATAAAATCACAAAATTCGTCGGGGCGTTTGGCGTCGACGAAAGAAAAGCGATATGGATGATTTCCTTTAAGCGTTTTAAAAATTAAAGAACATAAATCGGAAGCCATGAATAAAAATCCATTACCGTAAAATTTATAGTTTAAATTAGATGGATATGGCATTATTATATCCGGGTTTGCGTTGCCGGGGGATATATTTAGCTGGTAGTAAGCGTCTTTATTTTCATTTCCTAAGAAAACCCAACCTCTGTTATGTATCATGGGCCTGTAATAATTTTGGTTTGATGACGTTACAGATTTATCACAAGGTAGATATTCGAAAAGCTCTCCGTAATTTTTATAATAACCATAAACGTTTTTCATATCGTTTGGATGATGGACTAAAATAATAGGCACCCTTAACGGTGAGCAGGCTTCATCTAATATGCCCTGGCCGCCGATATCGTTTTCACCAGACGGTTGAGCCATTTTTATTTGATTTTCGCATCCATCGTCTTTGTCTTTTGCAAATAACGTGAATTTTGATAATACAGGGATTAAAGTATTGGAAATTTTAAGCTCGTGAACGCAATAGTAACTTCTGGTAATGTCCATATACTTGACTCTTGCATTAAAAGTTATCACTCCGAAACGTTCGAACGGGTCGGCTGCAAGCAATGAGCTCTTTGAATAATCCGAAGGAGTTTTGGAATCTGTGAAATATTGAATGAAATTTTCATATTTTAATTCTACGCTTTCAAGCTTGCCTCCCAGTTCTTCTATAAGAGAGAAAGATTTTAATTCTGAAGGTGTAAGGTATGATATAAGCCCATTCAAGCTTTTTTCTTTTA
>Ga0209340_1002388_pt1 | contig 10970 bp, 9 predicted proteins | sample EPASupsiteSAE323_FD_187266 | JGI IMG/M metagenome (GOLD analysis project Ga0209340, IMG submission 187266) | Bioremediated contaminated groundwater from EPA Superfund site, New Mexico - Sample SAE3-23 (SPAdes) (version 2) | ecosystem: Environmental > Aquatic > Deep subsurface > Groundwater >...
ATGCTTATAGATAGCTCTGGCTATCGCAATCCGCTGTCTCTGTCCGCCCGAAAGATTAGCCCCGAACTCCTGCATCACCGTATAAATTCCATCCGGCAATGATTGGGCAAATTCGAGTGCATCCGCCATGTGCAGCGCTTCTTTGACCCGTTCTTCATCGACGGTATCGCCGTAGGCTACATTGGCTGCCAGAGTGTCTTGAAAGATATAGACCCGCTGGGAAACAAAAGCGATTTGAGTACGGAGCGAATGCTGCGTATACTCTTTTAGATCATGTCCGTTGATGGAAATAGTTCCTGAAATCGGATCGTAAAAGCGCAGAAGCAGATTCACAAAAGAACTTTTTCCCCCTCCGCTTTGTCCTACGAGGGCGATGGTCTCCCCGGCTTGAATATCGATACTGATGTTCTTCAATGCCGTTTTATCTTCAAATTTGAGCGTTACCTGATCAAATTGAATCCGTTTTACCGCATCGCTTAATGCTGATTTTCCATCCGTTATTTGGTTCTGTATGTCGAAAATTTGAAAGACCCGTTCGCTTGCGGCCTGGGCATCCTGAACTCTTCCCAGAATATTGCTGGCCCCTTTAAGCGGTTGAAACACAAGGCCGAAGGCCGTTAAAAAAGCGGTGAACTCTCCGACGGTCATTGCACCGGAATAAACCTGCCTTCCCCCTACAAAGATGACCGCCGCCAGTCCGATTGCCGCGATAATCTCCATCATCGGGGAGATCAATTCGCTGGTATAGGAAGATTTCATATTGAGTTTGAAAAAATGGTCGTTTTCATGATGAAAACGTTCCAGTTCGTACTGCTCGGTCGCATTGGATTTGATGATTTCGGAATTGTTGAAAACTTCGGTTAGACGTGTAACGATATCGGCATTTTTTTCTTGTGATCGGTGGGCAAGGCGTTTAAGCCGCTTTGTGATTTGCAGCAACGGAACAATGATCGTCGGCATTACGATCAATGCCCAGAACGCAAGGGTGGGATTGAGGTAGATGATATATCCGACGAGTGTTACAACCGTAAGACTCTCACGAATCAGTTCGGGCATCATCGAAGATACGAAGTACTGGATTCGATTGATGTCGTTTGTAATACGGGAAATAAGTTCGCCGCTGCGGTTTAAATAGAGAAATTGCATATCCATATTGACCATTTTGGACAGTAGTTCTTCTCTGATTCTTGAAACGATATGCAGACCGATGTAGGTATTGAAAACCGCTTGTATATAGCGCCCGACCGATTTGATGATGTAAATCACAATCAAAAGCACCGGAATGATGTAGAGCATCCGGGCTTCTTTGTTGATAAACATATTGTCCATCAGCGGTTTCATGATATGTGCGGTAGCCGCCGTCGCACTGACGGTGAGAATGATCCCGATCAAGACCATCAAAAATTGGAATTTATATTCGCGTATATAAGGCCAGAAGCGTTTATAGCTCTCTCTCATTCACGTATCTCCCATACCGTTCCCGCAGGGGTATCCATGATTGAGACTCCGAGTGCGGTGAGTTCATCACGCAGTGCATCGGATGCGGCAAAATCTTTTGCTTTTTTGGCTTCGCTGCGTTTGGCGATCAGCTCGTTGATTTTGGCTTTAGTTTCCTCATCCAAACCGAATTGAAAATACTCGTAAGGATTTTGGCTTCCGAAGCCCAGCACGGCCTCGACGGTTGCCAAAGAAGAGAGGAGGATCTGGCGGTATCCTTTGTCTTTGGGATTTGTATCGAGCGCTTCGTTCGCCTGCGCTATCAGCTCATCGATCAGTGCATAGGCGCGCGAGACGTTTAGATCGTCCCCCAGCGCTTCGAGAAGATTTTTCTCAAAATCGGTTTTGATCATTTCGGCAGTAAGTCCGAAAAGACGCTTTTTAAGGCGATAAAGGCGGTCTAAGCGCCGTTTGGATGCGATCAGATCCTCTTCGTTGAAGTTGAAATCGCCTCGATAATGGGTACTGAGGAGATAAAAACGGAGCACTTCGCCATCATAGGCTTTAAGAGCGTCTTTAAGAAAAAAGCTGTTGCCGAGGCTTTTGGACATTTTCTCACCCGCGATGGTGACGAATCCGTTGTGCATCCAGTATTTCGCCAGTTCATGATTCGTCGCACAGCGGGTTTGCGCCGCTTCGTTTTCGTGGTGGGGGAAGAGCAGATCGGCTCCGCCGCCGTGAATGTCGATGGCGTATTCCCCCTTGTTGGAGGTAACGTAGCGCTCGATCATCGCCGAACACTCCAAATGCCATCCGGGCCGGCCCCGCCCGAACGGGGAATCAAATGCCACACCCTCATCATGGACCGCTTTCCAGAGGGCAAAATCGGCATCATTGCGTTTTTCGCTCACTTTTTCGACACGGCTGACGTTCTCGCTGCTTTGGCGGTTCGAGAGGCTAAGATAGTTTTTGTCGCTGGAGGTGTCGAAATAGATATCGCCGTTGCTGATCGAGTAGGCATGGCCTTTGTCCAGAAGTTTTTGGATCATCTCGCACATCGCATCGATCGATTCGGTCGCTTTGGGTTCTAAGGTTGGTTTACGGACACCGATGGCCGCCATGTCGCGGTGATAGGCATCGGTATAACGCTCGGCGATCTCGGAAGTAGTGATCCCGAGTTCCTGCGCTTTGTTGATAATTTTATCGTCGATATCGGTAATATTTCTCGCAAAGAGCACTTCGTAGTCTTCCGCTTCCAATACGCGGCGCAGAAGATCGAAAACCAAAGCGCTTTTGGCATGACCCAGATGAGCATCGTCATAGACGGTAGGCCCGCAGACGTAGAGGGAAACTTTCCCCTCTTGGAGCGGTTCGAATTTCAGTTTTGTTTTTTTGATGCTGTCGTAAATAGTCATTCTTGTTCCTAAAAGTTATCGTATTAAGTGTAGCAGAAATTGGTTTAGGAGATAAAAAGCCGATCCCAAACTGATCATGCCGAGCAGAAAATAGAGGCTGTATCTGGTTTTTAAGAGATCAATAAAGACCCCCCAGCCTACTTCACGTACCGTGAGCAACATCTGAACCCCGCCGCCGATGCTTCCCGCCAGTGCCAAACCGGCGGCTCCGAGAGGTTTCATCAAAAGGACGGAGAAAATGATATTGACGATAAGCGATATCGCGGCGATTTTAGCCGCTTTGATATGTTTATGCATGGCATAGAGGTACAATGAAAATAGTTTTGCCAACCCGAATGGGAGGAGTCCGATCATATACATCATCAGAACGTCCGCCGTATTGTGCGTGTCTTGGATACTAAAGGCGCCCCGTTCAAACAAGAGCCAAATGATCGGTTCGGCAAGAAGCATTCCGCCCAATACCGAGATTCCCAAAAGGGCGTTGAGGAGCCAAAACGATTTGTGCAGGTTCCGGTAGGCGAGATCGTTGTTTTCGTTTTTGATCGCTTTGGCGATAGTCGGAAAAAGTGCCGTGGTGATTGCCAGTGCGATGATGGCAAAGGGGAGCTGGAAAATGCGGTTTGCGTAAAACAGATACGATACCGATCCCGCCGCTAAAAACGAGGCGAGGGAAGTATCGATAAATGAGGCGATCTGTGCCGTCGAATTGCCCAAAACGGACGGGAAGAAGAGGGAACTGAATTTTTTCTCTTCGGCTTTGACGTCTTTGGATTTTCGGTATTTCCAGCCCCCGATGAGGAGTTTCATAAGCCCTTGCTGACGCATCGAGTAGAGATGGGTGATCACTTGCAGCAATCCCCCGACGAGAATCGAAAAGCTGAGGGCGTAAACGATCGTTTTCGGGTCGCTGTGGGCAAAGAGTAGCAATGTGACGACCATCGCGACGTTGAGCCATACGGTTGAAAAAGCGGTCGTAAAAAAGTGTTCTTTGTGCTGCAGCAGAGTCCCTAAAAAAGTGACGATAAAGATTAGATCCAAATACCAGAAATTGATAGCGGTCAGCGGCGCGGTTTTGGCAATGAGATCGGCATCCCAATCCCACGCCAGCAGTTTCGTGGAAAATCCCGGAAACATGGTTACCAGTAAAGAAAAGGCGATGATAACGATCATAAAACGGATAAAGATGGCGACGGCGAAAACACTTTTTTGCCGTGAAGCGATGTAAGAGGGCATAAAACTTTGGGTAAATGAACCTTCCGCGAAGATTCGCCGAAAAAGATTGGGAAATTTGAAGGCCATTAAAAAAATATCGCTCCATACGTTCGCACCCAATACCGACGTCATTAAAATATCGCGTGCAAGTCCCGTCACACGGGAAATCATGATGCCGAACGAATTGGAGAATACCGATTTAAACATACTTATTTAGGAAACCTTCTAATAAAGTTTACGCAATTTTAACCGATATGTGATTAAAATAAGGGCAATCATGTAAAGGATCACGAATGGGGCTGTTTACGAAAGAGGATGAAAAGGGTGCTGTAGCATCACCTATCTCTCCAGTTATTGTACGTACATCGAATGTCGCCAAAGAACTTTTGCAAGTCTCAATGACGTATAAAGTATCCGTCCATTCCCTCGATTTTCACCTTCTCGGTACCCAGACACTCACGAAAGCGGTCGTAGAAGGCTCCCCGGAAGATTGGGTGGAACTGACCTCCGATGAGGTGAGAGACCTCAAAGAAGAGCATTTTTTAGACCCGAAATTTGAGATCAAACAGGTACATGAAATCGAAATTTATTCGATTACCGAACATAGCTCTCTCGAATCGATCGATATGTCGATCGGGGGGAACCATACACTGTGCAAAATCTATCTGACGATCAAAGCGGGAAGTGTCGCCCGCTATTACAGTAATTTCAAAGATGATTTCATCCATTTGATCAACAAGAAGAAACTCCGTGCAAACTTGATGATAGGTGTATTCGATTCAATGATGATCGAAAATATCAGTGAACTTTTGGCCAAAATCCATGTGGCCGGAAACTATCGTTTCGAGACTCAGGAACGTTATCTTATCGCCCAATCGTACGAGCCGGTAGAAACGATCAATGACAAGCTGATTCTCCATTATAATTCGAAACGCCAAGCCGAGGATGAACACGGCAGAGTCGATTATTCTAAGCGCGGATATGTCATCGGTGTGGTGAAAGACGAACTCATAATTGAGTACGTAAAAGCGCAAAAAGGGGAGAACGGGCGCAATTGTCGCGGGGAGTTTATTATCCCGAAAGAGCCGATTATTAAAAATGAGCCTACGTTTTCGGTGGGGGAAAAAATTACGGTGATCGATACCCCTAAAAGTATCGAATATCGGGCAGGATCCGGCGGATACGTCACTTTCGAAGGGGGCGTATACGATATCCAAACTGAAGTGGAAGTGACCGAAATCAGTTTTAAAACGACCGGATCGATCGATACACAGCTGGATGCCGATGTTTCCATCAATGTCAAAGAGAAAGATTCGATGAAAGATGCGATCGGGCAGGGGATGGAAGTAACCGTCAATGTCATCAACATCGAGGGAAATGTCGGACCCAATGCCAAGGTAACGGCACATAAAGCGACGGTTGACGGACAAGTGCATCAAAGTGCAATCATAAAAGCCGACGAGTTAACGATCAATGTTCACAAAGGGACGGCATACGGCAAAGAGGTCCATATCACACGATTGGAACATGGAACCGTCGAAGCCGACAAAGTGACGATAACGCAGGCGACCGGCGGAAAAATCAGAGCGCGCGAAATCGTGATCGAAGTACTGGGATCGCATGTAAAAATGGCGGCATCGCATTTGATCGAGATCCGAAAAATTCAAGGGGGAGAAAATCAGCTCATTATTGATCCGATGATCGATGAAGAGGATGCAAACCTTAATGAACGTTCCGACCAAATGGCACAGGTAAAAACGGCCATGCGCGATATTAAAAAAGAGCTGGAAGGGTACGAACATACGTGGCGGGAAAATCAACCGATGATGGAAGATTTAAAACGAAAACTTGCCTATTATAAAAGCAGCGGAGTAAAAATGCCCTCGGCACTGGTTCAAAAATACCAGCAAAACCAACTCTTCAAAGAGAAATTGGAATCTTTGCGCAACGAACTCAAAAGCAAAGAAGACCAGTATGCGTGGCTGGCACAAAAACATACGGCATTGCAAGCGGAAATTTATGACGCGCGGATTATCAACCATGACCGCTGGCATAACCGTAATGAGATTATTTTTAAACTGATTGATCCTCCGGTAGAAATTTTTTATGTTCCGTCCGAAAATTCGGAAGAAAAAATTCTAGGATTACATCAAGATGCAGACGGGGAATTTTCGATTAAGGTAATGGCACCATGATTATTGGATTAGAGGGAATTATAGAGTATAAAGAGCCGTCGTCGGTTCATTTGAATGTCAACGGCGTGATTTACGAGGTGTTTATTTCGTTGCACACCTACAGCAGCATCGGCTCCGAGAAGGTTAAGCTGCACACGCATCATGTGATTCGCGAGGATGCCCAGCAGCTTTACGGATTTGAACAAAAAAGCGAAAAAATTCTCTTTGAGGGGATGCTGAAAATCAACGGAATAGGGCCGAAAGCCGCCCTTGCTATCTGCAGCACCTTTACGCCGGAGCAGTTTGCGGGTATTATTTCATCTAAAGATATCAATGCGCTCAAAAAAGTTCCGGGGATCGGACCTAAAAGTGCCGGTCGTATTATGGTCGAACTGGCCGGGTTCGATGCCGTGCTGCTGGGTTCGGGAATAACCGCTACAACGGCGACGACGGAAGCATCGATGGCGTTAGAAGCGCTCGGATTTAAAAAAGAGCAGATCGCCAAAGCGCTTAGTGCTTCAGGTGCAACCGATACGGCGGCATTGGTGAAAGACGCATTGAAACAATTGCAAAAAATATAAACTCTGCCTCGTAATGAGGCAAGCTTTAGTGCCTTAGCGGCTAGCGTAGCTAAAGGGATTTCATTCCTTTAGCGTTTAACATTAAATAAAAAAGGATACTCAATTGAAATTAGCTATTTTATTCGGCGGAGCCAGTTACGAACACGAAATCAGCATTGTCAGCGCTATCACCGTCAAAGAGAAACTGAGCCGATATGAGCTCAGTTTTATTTTTTGCGATCAGGATCATAAGTTTTATCTGATCGACGGTACCAAAATGAAAGCGGTCACCTTTTCACGTGGAGAGCACCGTAAAATGCCTCAAATTTTTCTGACCAACGGCGGCTTTGAACAGCGCGGATTATTCGGCAGTAAAAAACATGATATGGCTCTACTCAATTTGATCCACGGCGGAGACGGAGAAGACGGTTCTATCGCTTCGCTTTTGGATTTTTTCCATATCCCTTTCATCGGTCCGCGCAAAGAAGCTTCAATGCTCAGCTTTGACAAGCACTATACCAAGTGGCTGGCCAATTCGCTCGGCATTAAAACGCTGCCGTATGAGATCTTGCACAAAGAGGATAAAAGAGTTGTAAAAACGGCCTATCCGTTTATCATCAAGCCTGCCCGTCTGGGTAGTTCTATCGGGGTCAGTATCGTCCGCGAAGAACGCGAGCTTGATTATGCTTTGGATGTGGCATTCGAATTTGACAGCGTTGTATTGGTTGAACCGTTTATTGCGGGGGTCAAAGAGTATAATTTAGCCGGATTCAGTACCCGCGGCGAGATGCATTATTCGATTGTCGAAGAGCCTCAAAAAGCGGAATTTCTCGATTTTGAGAAAAAATATCTCGATTTCTCCCGCTCGGGAAATGTAGCCGAAGCTTCCGTGAGCGACACATTGGTTCAGCAGCTGCGCGATGCGTTCAAGACGATCTATCTGCCGCTATTCGAAGGGGCGTTGATCCGCTGTGATTTCTTCGAGATCGAGGGTGAAGTGTATCTCAATGAGATAAACCCAATCCCGGGATCGATGGCCAACTACCTATTCGACGATTTCGGCGATTCTATCCAGAAACTGCTCGGCTCTTTGCCGGATAAAAAAATGATTCGCGTCAAATATGACTACATCCACTCTATCTCCCAAGCCAAAGGGAAATAAGCGTGGCGGTTAAGACGGTTCAATACAAACAGCATACATTTTCGATCAGTTATGAAATACTCAATCCGGGTGCCCATTACGATATTATTTTTCTGCACGGCTGGGGCTCACATAAAAATCTGATGAAGCACGCTTTCGGCGCCCACTTAAAACAGTTCCGACATATTTACATCGATATGCCGGGATTCGGAAACAGTACCTGCAACATGACGCTCACGACCGAAGATTACGCAACGATTCTCGAGTCATTTATTTCCATGATCGAAGTGGATAAAATGATTATCCTCGGCCACTCGTTCGGGGGAAAGGTAGCTACCCTTTTAAATCCTGAATTTTTGGTGTTGGTCGGTTCTGCGGGGATTTTGGTTCCCAAGCCGTTTAAAATCCGTGCTAAAATTGCCTTGTTCAAACTTCTTAAATTTACGGGACTATCCTCTTTTCGCCGCTTTTTTGTCGCTCCCGATGCGCAGGGGCTGAGTCAGCCGATGTATGAGACGTTCAAACAGGTCGTTAACGAGGATTTTACCGACAAATTTCGTGCGTACAAAGGGAAAGCTCTTTTGTGCTTCGGGGTTCAGGATACCGCGACACCGATGTGGACCGCGTATAAAATTTCAGAGCTTATTAGCGAATCGAAAGTCGTCGAGTTTGACGGAGACCACTATTTCTTTTTAGAGCAGGGGCAAACGGTTTCCAAAGAGATTGAAAAAATTGTTTTAAAAAGTTTGGAACACTAAGGAAAAAATATGGAATTGACAGAAATAGCTGCATTTTTTACGAATATTTTATTTGTTATGACGTTGGGATGGTATCTGATCACCAATTTGCAGTGGTACGATTATCGGATTGAGAGGGTCGTATTGCGTCACCATAAAACGTGGTGGCATTTGATCTATTTTTTATTCCCTTTTATGGTCTATTTTATTATCCATGAATACTTTTGGATCTATTTTTATTTTGCGCTTTTCCCCTCAGTGATCATTTGGCACCGCAAACTCGATAAAAAATTGGTTTTGACCTGGCGGGTGAAGAGGTTTTTGATTCTCCTTTTTTCGATTGCTTTTTTATTAGACATTCTCTTAAAACTCAAAGGATTAGGGACGACGTACAGCGTGTTTCTTCCGATACTTTTAACTTATTTCGGTTCATGGGGGATCGAAAAATTCCTGTTTTTGGCATACAAACGTCAGGCACAGGGTAAAATCGCCTCGATGAAGGATCTGACGATCGTGTGTGTGACGGGGAGCTACGGCAAAACGTCGATGAAAAACTTTATCGCTCAGGTTTTGGGTCAAAAATTCAATGTCTACGCAACGCCGCGCAGCGTCAATACGCTCGGCGGTATTATCCGCGATGTCAACGAATCGCTTCCTGAGAATACACAGGTGTATATCTGTGAAGCCGGAGCGCGCGAGGTAGGGGATATCTACGCTATCACACAGCTTCTTCATCCGCAGATTGTTGTTGTGGGTAAAGTGGGGCCGCAGCATCTGGAGTATTTTAAAACACTGGAGCGTATCCAGCGTACCAAACTCGAAATCATCCATTCCAATCGTCTGAAAAAAGCGTTTATCCATACGTCGGTTACGAACGAGCCGCATGAGAAGGTCACGTTTTTCGGCGATGATGTCCGTAATCTTCAAGCGACGCTGGAAGGGATCGATTTTGATCTGAATATAGAGGGCGAAGAGCGCCATTTTCACACCTCGGTATTGGGCGGTTTTCAGACGATCAACATCAATGCGGCGATTTTGATCGCGCATGAACTGGGGATGAGTAATGATGAGGTCGTTGGCGCGGTCGAGAAGCTCAAAAGTGTGGAACACCGGTTGGAGCGGATCGATGCGGGGGGCAAAATCATCCTTGATGACGGCTATAACGGTAATATCGACGGGATGCTGGAAGGGGTACGGTTGTGCTCTCTTCATCAGGGACGCAAGGTGATCGTAACACCGGGACTCGTCGAGAGTACCGAGGAGCTGAATTCGGAGTTGATCAGTGCTATCAACGGTGTATTCGATATTGCGATTATTACCGGTTCTTTGAATGCCGCACAGTTTGACAAAGAGCTCAAAGTTCCGCAGAAAATTATGCTGGCCGATAAATCGCAGATGGTTAAAACTCTTGGAGAGGTGACGAAAGCGGGAGATATTATCCTCTTTGCTAACGACGCGCCGAATTTTATCTGATGGAAAATGTACTCTATGCCCCGTGGCGAACCGAATACGTAAGCGGAGAGAAAGAGGAGGGGTGTGTGTTTTGCAATATCAGCGAGCATCCGCAATCAGATGAGACGCTCCATGTCCTCTATCGGGATGAGCATTGTTTTATCGTCATGAACCGTTATCCCTATACGCCGGGCCATTTTATGATTATTCCGCACCGTCATACCGATGCTCTTGAAGCGCTGGAACCTAAAGCGTGGCTTCATATGAGCGCTTTGGCTCAGAAGGGAGTACGTCTTTTGAAAGAGGGCTTCGGAGCGCACGGTGTCAACATCGGGATGAATCTCGGACGTGCCGGAGGGGCAGGGATTGCCGAACATATCCATCTGCATTTGGTACCGAGATGGGAGCGAGATACCAATTTTATTACCTCAATCGCTCAAACTCGTGTATATTCGACCGATTTTGAGGTAATATATAGTCGGTTAAAAGAAAAAAGCTATTATTTCACTTTAGAAACAGTTTAAAATTTTAAGAAAGGGAGGATGTATGGACGAAGATAGAAAAAAAATCATTCAATATGCTTTGCAGTTTGATATCCATGACATACATACCTATTCAGGATATAAGGGCGGTTTATTGGTAAAAATTACGACCCGAAGTCCGCACGTAGTAGACCAAATCGAAAAATTTGCCCTTTCAATCCCCGCTGTAGAAGAGGTTGCCGTCAAAAAGAACCATCTGATGCAATTTGAGATATTCTGTGTGACAAAAGACAATAACGTCTACGAATTAAAGCTCAAATAAATAGTTTTTTTACTGTTTATCTTTTTTTCGCGTAAGGA
>Ga0209340_1002390_pt1 | contig 10969 bp, 16 predicted proteins | sample EPASupsiteSAE323_FD_187266 | JGI IMG/M metagenome (GOLD analysis project Ga0209340, IMG submission 187266) | Bioremediated contaminated groundwater from EPA Superfund site, New Mexico - Sample SAE3-23 (SPAdes) (version 2) | ecosystem: Environmental > Aquatic > Deep subsurface > Groundwater >...
TTTGCCAAACTCTATAAATTCGGGGTTTTTGGTAATTTGTGTATTTGGAAATAAAGAAATTAATGAAGTCAATCTCTTTTTTACTTCATCATTGTAATTGCATTTTTGTTCAAACTCTCTTAATTCTTGCTCTGCTATATTTTCCATTATGTTGACGTTCTCTTTATTATTAATTAGTTTGTTCTTGCATTATTTCGGCTTTGAATAAACGATTCTACTTCAGATTTATCAAAATAAATCCTATTTCTTGTATCTCTTTTTATCTCATTAATTTTTTTTGTATAGTGCCAATATCTTATTGTTTCAAGCGAAACATTGTAAGATGTTGAGATTTTACGCATTGTAATCAAATTTGAATTTTCCATAGCAAACCCTTCAATAAATTTTGTTAAATTTTACTGATTAGTTGCATTTTTTGAAGTGTTTTAAATGATTTTTGAGGTTTTCTTGCTTTATTCTGTTACTTATGCACATATTTTTTTATACATAATTTCTATACATAATTTTTATACAAAAAATATGTTGCAAATTTTAAAACAAAAGTATATCTTTGTAGTCGTAAACAATGTACGCGATAAAAATACAATTGTTTACGGACTTAAAATCATTTAAAGCACTGGTTATTACAAGTAATCAGTGTTTTTTTTACTATTATTATTCCTTATAATAGTAATACAAATATATAAAAAAAAATCTTCTAAACTATAATTATTTTTCAACATATCTGGTTAAATGGTCGATAAATAGTTTTTATCATAATACATTATCTTTTACTAAGTTTCTTAGTATCTCTGACAAACTAAGATGTTTTTCTTTTGCAAGTTTCTGCAATAGCAATTTATCATTTTCAGCAATTAGAAATTTAATCTCTTTAAAATCTGATTTGGGTTTGTTAGCTCCGGCTTTAATTCCATTGCTAATTTTTGCCTTATGCTTAATGATGAAAGCTTTTGCTTTTAATTCCGAAACTTCAAACTCTTGCATATATTCTGATATTTTTCTCAAATCAGTTTTAGTAAAAATGTAATCGTTTAAAACATTTTCGTTTTCACACTTTTGCATATTAGCGAATGTCTGAACATCTAACTTTAACAAGGTTTTTGCTTTATTTAAAGTAATTTCGCCTTTTAGCACTCTATTGAATAGTTCTATTGATTCAGAATGTAGCTTTTTTGCTTCAGAAATTACTCTTTCACTTATCCCAAAAATACTACTAACTATTTGTAATGTGTTTGGCGCTTTTTCTTCTATTTTTCCAGTCTTTCTCAATGCAGACATATTCTTAGAATGTCTTTCTTTGGTTTGGATTTCGATTGTTGGAATTAAATCAATTGAAATACAAGCTTTTTGACTTATAGTTAAATGACGTCTATTTATATTTAGACTAATCACATAATTAAACAATTCAGATTCTTTGCCGGAATAATTAATAAACTTAGGTTTGATTCCGGTTGCAATACAAGCCTTGTATCTATTACGACCGTCAACAATTTTACCATTAAATAAAACAATAGGATTCAATAATCCGTATTTCTTTATATCTGCTTTTAAAGATTCAAATTCCGATTCACTCATTAAAGGAAATATATTTGCTATTGAGTGAAACTCTATACTGTCATTATGATGTTTTTTCATCTGAAATAAATCCTATCGTTCTTTTAGGTTTAGTATCTTGAATTAATATTTTTCTTACCAAATCCTTTAATGATTCAAACCCGGATTCTAATTTATCTATTCTTTGAAATACTTCTTTATGAAGACTTGCAATTTTTCGCAACTGAATGAATGTTCTTATTAACGCAATATTTACTTCAATTGCTTTATCGCTATTTAGAATACTTGATAACATTGCAACACCGTGTTCAGTAAATGCAAATGGTAAAGCTGGCGAGTATTTATATTGTGATAGGTTATCACAATTTGTGATAAGCTCGTGCCATTCGTTTTTCGTTAATTCAAACATAAAATCACTTGGAAATCTTTTTATATTTCTCCTTACTGCCTGTTTCAATATCCTTGTTTCCGTTTCGTACAGCATAGCTAAATCAAAATCAATTATTACTTTTTCGCCACGTACAAAATAGATTCGACTAATGATATTTTCTTCTTTGATTTCTATTTCTTCTTTACTCATTAGGCTTTCTCTCATTCGTTTTATTTGATTCTAAGTATTTTTTCAAATCAGTTTCACTAACTAAATACTGATTAGCTATTTTTTTTGCAGGAATTTCTCCGGACACAATCATTTTGCGAACTGTTATCCCGCTGATTGTGAACGTTTCCGACAATTCCTTTACATTGAAATATTTTTCGTTTAATATTGTTTTCAAAATATACCTTTGTAATTACATAAAACAATTATGCAAACTTATATAATATATTACATCAATGCAAGTATTTTTTTGTAAAGTTTGAAAATATTTATATAACTTATCAAATATTATCAAATCATATCAAACTATATACCATATTATCATAACTTTGCGTTTATTATATCGAATTAATACAAATATTAGTGATTTTCAAGTTTAGTTTACATAATACTAATTATTCTAATTCGTTCAATTCTGAACAATCGGAACAAACCATTACACATCATAGGTTTGTGCAATTTTCTAAATTAAACTATTTCAATTATTCTATTCATTTTTCTTTATGAACGTTTTTGACTTGAAATATAAGTATATGATGAATGTTTTGTTATGTTTTAGCGTACCCGAACTTTGATATTCTTTGAGATTTGTAGCTTAAAAATGTGATTTATTAATAGAATTCATAATTGAATATTTATAAAATATTTTCCGGCATAATCAGAATATTGAATTGGTTCAAACTTTGGATTTTAAATTGAGAGTAGTCATCTCATTAACATTCTTTTCCGTTCCATTGACTAAATGAGCAGTTTCAATAAATGTTTCGCGGTTTTCAGCGGGGACATCTAAGAGCAAATATAGTTTTTTTGAACCCAAATCTAAACCCGGGTTTAGATTTGAAAATTCACTTGCTATTCTCATAAATTTTGTTGCCGTCATTTGAGAAAATTCGACTTTATCTTTTAAGTAATTCTCCCAATTCCCGTGTCCAACTCTTTTCTTCATCTCAATAAGCCTTTTGCCTATTTCAATAATGCCGTGTCCGACTTGTTCTTTATAGATTAGAATTTCGGTTGAAATATTAAACCATTGGTTTACTGTTTAGATTTTTTATCTTGTTGGTTGTTTGGTAGCGTATAATAAAGAAATCCCTACTGCCGAAAGTAAGGATTTCTGTACAAATCATCAATTCCTTAATAGGAACCGCTACAAATATAAGAAATTATATTGATATAACAAATAATCAATACACTACACAATAAAGTAATTATCTACTCGTTTTATTTTTAGTAAAGCACCATAATATAAGATTGTTTTGTGTTGTGGCGGCTATTTGTAAAAACTTAACTATGAGGTGTTTATGTCAAGAGAGTCCAACGAAAAAAACGAAGCCATTCAAGACGGAAGAAACAACGACTACAGACCCCCAGAAAGGGACACAAGCGACAAAGCAGCATCTGAGAAATACGACAACTACAATAAGGATTACACTACCGGTTGGAACGAAGAAACAATTATACGCGTTCCATAACCAATAATCTTGAGATTGCAGAAAATGCAAACTCAAGTTACAAAACATCATAACAAAAAAGAGACTGTGATTTTACTCGCAGTCTCTTTTTGTATCTATTGATATAACCTGTAAATATATTCGCATAGTTTGTAAATATATTCAGCAAATTCATAACGATGCCATATTTCTATTAATAGAAATAAGTTTCTAAAGGTAAATACCTTTTTTATTGTTTTTTTCATTTGAAAAAAATTATTTTTTATATAGTTGGTAATGCTCTGACAAAACCCTCTACATTTTTATATAGTTGGTAATGCTCTGACAAAACCCTCTATATATATTAAACGGACAGACAAAACAAAAGTTTATTTTATCGTTCAATCAGTTATTTTTAACCAAATAGAAACGATTACAGTATTTATACAACTTGTTGTAATATATAACAGATAAGAATATATAGAAACGATAGAAATAATCGTGTCAAAAATCATTTCTAAGCAAACCACATAAGTATAAAGCACTTACAAGCATAGAAACGATAGAAACGATTTTTCTCTATATATATAGGATACTACAGAATATACAATTTACTGTTTATATTTTTGATTTTATATTTTTTTTGTTTATGTATAGTGTGTATCTCTATTTATATATATAAATCGTTTCTATCGTTTCTACTCTTCGTAAGTACGAAAAAAAACAGTAAGTTATAATAGAAACGATTTAGGAAACGATTAGAAACGATTGAATTAAATCGTTTCTACGTAAAATAAGCTACTTACGACGACAAAAAATTAAAACAATATTTTTATATAGACTTACGTTAATTTGATAAATAATAATTTAATTCAACATTTTCAAAAATCGGTATAAAATCGGTATTTTCACAACACAATTTTTACAAACAATCCTACACAAAACAGTAATCCTAACAGAAATCGTTTCTAAAGTTCGCCACGGGGTTCTTTCCGGCACATCTCAACTAATTGCAAACTTACTATGTATAAACAATAGTTAAATTATAGTAAAACAATATACGTTAAGTAATTATATTGTATGCACTTAGACACGTTTTGGCGTCTAATTCTCCAATTTAAAAAATTATCCGAAAAATAAAAGCTCCATAAATCACTTGTAAGAGCGAAAACTCGAAAGATATGTAATTACATAGCTTACTGTTTAGATTATTTACTTGACTAATTCTACAAAGTAGCATTAAGAAGAAAACAGCGTTTAAGATATATTGTAATATGTTATGGTGGGGTTGAGCATTATTGAGTTTAATAGTGAGCTTTATTGAGCTATTTATGGGCTTATTTGAACTATTTGTGAGCTTTATTGGGCTTATTTGGGCTTTCAATTCTATAACATAAATGCTATTATCGGGGGTGTTAGGCTTAATATGTGGTTTAAATAGATAGTGCAGAGTAAGGCGAACGTCAATAAACCTTTCATACTCTGCACTCTGATTTTATGCAAGAGAAAAGTAATGCAAAAATTATTTAAAAGATAGTGAGCAACTTTGGAAATTTATTTTTAGAACGTCAATAAAGTTGCTCACTCTGTTTTATGCAAGAACTCGAATTTACACGTCGCACCCTCTAAGGTACAAACCACGTTGCGAAATTAAAAATGTGCCGTCCGGTAAAATCTTACCGTCTAAAATTCCAAAATCAATTTTCTCTTTTAAATCTGAAATAGATAAACCGGTTAAAAGTTCAACCCGGAATACATCCTCAGCGTCGGTACTATTAACTCGGATAAATTTATCTTCTATCTCAATTGTTTTAATGTCGATAATAGGAAATTCTTTGCAGAAAGCCGATTCATCGAATTTTGGAATTGCTATTGTTTTTGTCTTTTTCATATATTTTTTTCTACTTACTTTGATTATTTCTTCATTCATAACCTTAAACCTTATAATAATTTTAAAAATCTTTTGGTTGTGGAATTAAATTTTTTGAGAGGTCAATATTTTTAAATGCTTTGTTAAATAATTGCAATTGCAATTCTAAAATATTAGGCAAATTATTTAATAGCTCAAAAATATCATACTTTGCGTAAGTTTTTAGTTCATCGTCTAAATGTGTTTCGATTCCGTCCGTAGCACTGGTATATATTCGTATTTCGATAGGGCTTAATTTTCCGAAGAAAGCATCTCTTAGACTACTGCCGTGTTGGTTTCCGAAATATCCACTATCGATGCCGTTTATGTAATTACTGTAAGCTTCTTTTCCTTCACCAAGTAATTTATAGAGTGTGTCGAAATTTAACGATTTAAAGCCCTTGTAAGCTGTTTCGGTCTGTTCCTGTAGCTTTGTGCCAAAATCGTTTATTCTTTCGCCTATACTTAAAACTTGCGTTTGAATTTTCGTTTTTCTTTCTGCCGGTTCGGTTAAAACCCGATATTCTTCAATCTTTTCTTCAAAAAAAGATATTTCACGTTTTAATCTATTCTTTTTTTCTTCTGCACTGTGCAAATTTTCAAAATTAATATCTTTACGGCTTTTTGCATTTGAGAAACTATTCTCTAATGCTATAATTGGGCTTTTATCCGATTCAAACCGTTTTAATTCGGTTTGTAATTCTTTAACGGTTTTTTGCATTTCTTGTATGTTCATTTTAACCACCGTATCTTTTATTGTAAACTTCAATTGCTTTGTTTTGCTCGTTAAAATCGTCGTCGGCTTCGTTGCGCTTTTTCGTTTCTTCGTTTTTCCAATTCCTTACGTCATTAAAGAACGCTACTTTCACTTCTACTCCTAAAAATTTTCCAACATTGTATTTATTGAAAATTTGAGCTAATTGAGCATCTCCGGAATTTAGTCCAGATACATTTGCGTTTTCCATATAATCTCCATTATAATAATTTAAAATTTGTTCAATTTTTTTTCCAAGTTCAAAACTTATTCTTTTTACTTTTCCAATAAAGCCGGATACGTTTAAAGTATTTTCAAAATCTAATGTATAGAGTTCTTGCTCTAATTGTATTTTATCTGTATCGCTAATTAGAGATGTTATTAATTTTAATAATACTTTTGCCTGTATCTCATTTTTTTTACTATTCTCCACAAAAAAAACACTGTGTCATTTTTACCTTTATAAGAATTAATATATCTTTTTTATTTAATCAGTGAGCAAGTAAGGAAATCACATTTTTAGAAGTATTTTACGCAATATACTTGCTCACTGAAAACAGAAACTTAAATATAATCTTGCAAGAATATACTGTTATAACTTACTAAATTAATCCTATCCTTTTATAGTTCTCTTGTACATCAGATAGTCTTTCATTTTCTAATAGTACATATCCGGAAACTACTCCGAAAGATTCAGCGTCTGTAAGATATTGATTTTTTGTTTTGCCGTTTACATAATCAAGATATGATTCAATATACTCTAATTCACTTGCTTTTTCGTATAAATCATTGATAATGCCACTTGTAAGACCTATTAACATATTTACTAATCTAAACTTTTGTTCTGCTGTTTCATCTAAGGATTGAATTTCTTCAAACAGTTTGTAAGTATCGGAAATTTTAACAATTCCAAGTGATATATCTTGAATATCTTTTGAGTAATTCAAAACAGTATTTCTGTCTATTGGTTTAATTTCCATTACGCCACCTCGCCATAAATATAGGTCTTTAGGCTTATTTGAGCTGTCAATGTTACTTTGGTACATTTTTTGTATTGTTGAATTGATTTCAATAACTTAACAATTATATCGTTAAGTTTGATTTCAACTATTTGTTTTTCGATTGTCGGCAATAGATTTGCAAGCCCTTTGAGTGTATATTGAAGTTCGGTTTGGCGACTTTTACTTGATGTACACGTCTGTCGGGCTTGCTCTATTTTGTTAGTCAAATCTTTATTATCTACTTTGATTTCTTCAATTTTAGCGATAATATTTCGTTGTCTTAACTCTAAATTTTTTACATCATTCATTATATTATCTTTCTTGATTATATTTAAAAATACTAATATTTTGTTCTTCGAGGTCTGAAAGCTCTGAAAATGTGTCTTTCATTTCGGGGGTTTTGTTAGCCTTAAAGAAATCGTTCGCCTGTTTAAAAATGAAAGCTCTAAGTTTTAAAATTTCCATTTCGTCTGTCATATTCAGAAAATCCGGCACTTGCGCTGCTAAATTAGAAAAAACATCAAATACGATATTTGCCGGAATTAAATCATTGTTTGGATTTGATGTACTTGGTTGTTCATCTGCGAAATAACGTGTTCCCATAATAAAACCTTTCAAAAAATAATTACAAAAATTACAAACTATTTATTTTTGCCGTGTAAATATTGACGGCTTTTTTAATTGCTAAAATTTCTTTGTTAAATGGTACTCTGTCAATACTGTTGTGTTTTGCGTATATATCTGATACTATTAGTATCTGACTGATTTCTGCTTTTAAGTCCGGTAAAAGACTTAAAATATTTTCCTTAAATTCTGCTACTGTGTAGTCATAATGTGCCGTGCTTTTGGGTCGTCTTCTTAAATCCATTGTTCTTTTTTCCTTAAAAATTGTACTTCAATTTCAATATCTCATAAGTCATTTTTTCCGATTCTGATTTGCTCAATTTTCCTTCAAATTCTATTATTCCGGCTCTCTCTTCAAATTCGTACACACTAACATAAATAGGCAATAGTTCAATATAATTGACTGTATCACTCATTAATGCCGTCCGTACTCTTAATGGTATATGTAAGGGTTTTATGCCCGTCGACATATTCTAATTTGTCTATTAATTCGTAATTATTAAACTCACAATATGTACGCAACAGATAGTTAAATTTCTTTTTACTACAGTCTTTTTCAGTGTAATCAAATAGAAGTCTGTAATTATCGTACATAGAAAGAAAAGTGTGTTTCTGGTTCAAAACTATTTCGTTTGCGTAAGAAAGAAAGTCTTTTCCTAATGCAGTAGTTAATTTACGCAATTGAACTGTTTTAGAAGTGTATTCCGGTATAATGCAGTCATTTTGGAAATATACTTGCATAAAACAAAACATCACATTAAAGAAAATATTCCATTCGTTTTCAGTCCATTCAAAGAAAAAGTCTTTTTTAAAATAATCAATAGGTTTATAACTACTATTGAAAAAGGTTGAAAGCTCCATTTCAAATTTACGTCTTAATGAAGAACCGGAATTGTTTTTAATAGCAAAATTTGAAGTAACTACAAACTTTGGGGCTTTTTCCGGCTCTAAATAGAATTTATCTCTACCTTTTTTTTCAACCGAAACACCTTCGGTTATTGGGCTGAAAAGTTGTTCAAAATCAAATGTTTTTTCGACATCATCAATAACAAAAATCATTGTATCTAAATCAATACTTTGATAACAAAACTTATCTTTGAAATCAAAGGATTTTGCATTCTCAACTCTTGTTTTCCGCAAATATCCAATAGCCTGTAATGTTAAACCTTTCCCGCTCCCACCGTTCGCCACCTCACTCAAATTAGATTCTGTAAATACAATTGCCTTTTTGTACGCTGTTTTTTTATAAGTGTGAAGAAGAAAACCAATAACACACATCAAACTTATATGTCTATTATCATCCAATTTACCTTTTTTGTCATTATCATTTTCTTTAAAGCTACAAATTTTTTTAATAAAACGATAATAACAGAAATTCTTAATTATGTATCTGTCCGTAATCTTTGTTACTTCGTAATCCAATATTTGAGATTCCCAAATATAACCTTTTAAATCCGTATAAGGTTTTACTTCGTATCCAGATTTACTCACTACAACAAAACCATTTTTAAAGAAGAAATAAGCGAATTCTTTACTATCTTGAAAGAGTTCAATTAGTGTTAATGGTAAATAGGGCATTTTATCAGTGCTTACATATACATTGATTCCCTTTAGTATCAATTCTCTTAATTCGTTGCGTGTGTGGTCTTTTGAAACGATAAAAGGTAATGTTTCGATTGCTCTAAACAGTATTGTTTTTATATCCGAAATTGTTATTTCTTTGACTATGTTGTTTTCTATCAATACCAATAATTCTTTAATATCTTTTTTACCTAATTTTATTCTTTGAATTCCTAAAGAAATAAAATAATTATATAAATCAGTAAATGATATTTTTAACTCTTTTCCGAATTCGTACCAAAAACAGAACGGCAATTCTAATTCTGTTTCGATTATTTCGCCGGTCTCTAAATTTACAGTTTGATTTGTGTTCAATCCAGTGTCTTCTTTTATTTCTAAGTTTGCATTTTCTGCATTCTTAGGCTTTGTTTTCTGATTTCGGTTTGCTCTCTGTTTTTTTACGTAATCAATATATTCAGATTCAATCGTATATTCATTTATAGGCTCTGTTTTACCGGCTCTTACACTGTCGTAAATATCCTTCATAGCTTTTTCTACAGGCAAAGAAGTATTGTTTCTTACTGCCATTTCCAATATTGGCAAAACTTCAGATTCAACCATTAAACCGCCGGCAATATATCCACCGATTAAATATCCACCTTTTAATCTATAACCGTGTTTATCTCCCTGTGTTGCCGATTCTATAATTACTACAGCGTTTTTTATAGTTCGATTCACTGTATTTATAATGTGATTTTTCACTTTTGAGCTTGTACACTTTTGCATATTAGCGAATACTTGAATTCCCGAATTACTCTTGAAAGCCGATTTTTGCACCATTTCGGGCTTGTAGTCGTAGTAAAACAATTCAGCATTATAGTTTATGTACAAATCGGGGTCGTAACTAATATAGCACACTCTTATTAAATCTTTTGTCTGTTTATCTATTTGGATTCCGTAAGTATCTAAGAAGTATTTTTCAGCTTTTAAGAAGTTTTCTAAATGCTTTTCGGTGCTTTCTTCTATCATAATTCCGGCTTTTATTCCTTTGCCGGAAATACTACGAAACATAAACAAGATAAAATTATCGTTTTTGAATTTATTCCATAATTCGATAAATTCAGATTCTGTTAAATTATCGACATCAATTTGAAGTATGCCGATATGCTTTACAACTTTGGGTAAATTCTTATATTTTTCTTGCTCGTGCTTTGGCTTGCTTTCTATTTTTAATGCACTCGTTCTATAGTTTACTTGTACTGAAAACGGATAATTTGGCACTTCGTTCACCTTAACAAAAGAACTTTTTTCTTTTATTAATTCGTTCTTGGGGTTTCGTTTATCAAGTTCTATGTCTTTCTGTAGTGCCGTTCGCACTTTTTCAGTTATCTCTTTAAAATTATTAGCTCCGGTCTTTATATTAATTAGCACTTTGCCAAACTCTATAAATTCGGGGTTTTTGGTAATTTGTGTATTTGGAAATAAAGAAATTAATGAAGTCAATCTCTTTTTTACTTCATCATTGTAATTTCATTTTTG
>Ga0209340_1002393_pt1 | contig 10966 bp, 11 predicted proteins | sample EPASupsiteSAE323_FD_187266 | JGI IMG/M metagenome (GOLD analysis project Ga0209340, IMG submission 187266) | Bioremediated contaminated groundwater from EPA Superfund site, New Mexico - Sample SAE3-23 (SPAdes) (version 2) | ecosystem: Environmental > Aquatic > Deep subsurface > Groundwater >...
TCGCCGAGGGACATTCCTCTGACAAGAGGTGTGTCCCCACTCCTTATATTACCATATCCACCAGCATGCCGCGGATTTTGTCCAGGGCGATCAGGAGTTCGAAGGGCTCCTTCTTTTTATCGATGAAGTCGTTGACCAGTGCCTCGATCTCCCGGTCCACAGTCTGGATGGATATCAATATGCTGCGTCCCCGCCGGTTGCGGGCTCGCTGCTGTTTTATCATATAGGCCCGGGCGCCGGCCTCCTGTAAAAACTGCTTGACCAGCCGCTTGTAGAGCATCAGATCATTTACCGTCATATTCTTATTCAGACGGTCATTGAGGTGATCGATCTCTTTCAGCAATTCCTGCATGCGGAACTGGCTCTCCGCCTCCCGGCGGCCCGCCATCTCCTGATCAAACGGCGACTCCCCGGCTTTGCGTATCACCTGATTTACCGGCTTGCCGCTCGGAGTATAATTTCGCAGGTCACTTTTGTCACGCTCAATTTTCATGGCTTATCCCCCAATTAACCCCTGGAGATATCCCAGGGCCACAGCCAGAACCTCGTCCGGCCCCTGCGCGGCGTCAATGATCTTGACCCGATCCGGCTCCTGAGCCGCTATGACCAGATAACCCTGACGCACCTTTTCCTGAAAAGTAATACCTTCCTGCTCCAGGCGATCCGGTTTTTCCTCCCCCCGGCGTCGCAGTCCCTCACCGGGGGCCACATCCAGCAGCAGAGTCACATCCGGAGTCAACCCGCCGGTACACAACCGGTTCAACTGGGTTAAAAACTCCAGGTCCAGCCCCCGTCCATAGCCCTGATAGGCAATGGTGGAATCCATATAACGATCGGCTAAGACCAATTTGCCCTGGGCCAGGGCCGGTCGGATAATCTCCTCCACCACCTGGCTGCGGGCGGCCGCGTACAGTAAGGCCTCGGTGCGGGCCGCCATACCCATGTTCTGGGTATCCAGCAAGACCGCCCGGATTTTCTCGGATATAGTGGTGCCGCCCGGCTCTCTGATACTAATTATATTATCGTCATTCAGCGCCGAAACCAGTAGTTCCCGCAGCGTGGTTTTACCGGCTCCGTCGATACCCTCCAGGGAAACAAAGACTCCGTTTTTACCCATTCGTTCTCTCCGCACGCATTTTATATTTGTTGGCCATCATAATCATTTGTTTGATTTATGGGGTGCATTACGTTGCTATGGAGTCTGCTCAATAACCAGCAGGGTTTCCAGACCGGGTTGGGATGGTCCCTGCAGCCTGACCGGACTGCTTTTAAGATAACATAAGTAGTCATATATTTCTTCAGTGATTATTTCACCGGGCAATAAACAGGGTATGCCCGGTGGATAGGCGGCCACCATTTCTCCCGCGCACAGGCCTACGGTCTGGGCCAGCGGCATTCTGCGCTTTCCGGCATAAAAAGCCTGCCGCGGGCTGAGGTGAACCCGCGGGACCGGCGGAAGCTTAATGGTAGTGTCCGGTTGCTTGCCGGCACGATAAAGAGCAGCTATCTGACCCATGGCTTGGTAGAATTCTTCCCATTCATGCTGGTGATGGAATAATGACATCATAGCCAGAATAACATTATCATCCCCAGCCTCCACCTGAATTCGATACCTTTCCCGGAGCAGGGCGGCGGTCTGGTAACCGCTTATGGTTAAATTCCGCACCGATATCAAGATTTTAAGCGGGTCTAGCCCGTCAACCCCCGCTATCGTTTTCATCTCTTCTTCAGTATAACAATGCAGCCCGGCAATCGTATTTATTTTCTTGCGGTAATCTGCAGCCAGTTGCAGTGATTTTTCCAATAAATCATACCCTTGTTCCATCATCAACTGGCGGGCCAGATCAAGCGAGGCCAGGATGGGATAAGACGGGCTGGTGGTAGTGAGCAGGCTGTAGGCCGCCGCCAGTTGCTCCACCAGCAGTTTTTCTCTTTTGATGTGCAAGGCGCCCCCCTGGTTCAATACCGGCAGGGTTTTATGCAGTCCGTTTACCGCCGCGTCAGCCCCATTCTGCAAGGCGGAGCGGGGATAGCCCGGATGAAAGGAAAAGTGCCCGCCATGGGCCTCATCGACATAAAAAACGCTTCCATATACATGAGCCAGAGCCGCCAGTTCCGCAATAGAACAGGTGGTCCCGTAATAACTGGGGCTGGTGACAAAAACAGCATCCACCCGCTCTTGTGCAGCCAGTATATCAGCCAGATCATTCCGGGTTACGGCCATACCGGTCCCCAGCTCAGGATGGATCTGCACCGGCAGATAAAACGGACGGGCGCCGCTCAAAACCATGCCGCTGAAAAAAGAACGATGGGCGTTGCGGGGTACTACCACTACTGATTCCTCCGGCAGGCTCATAAACAAGGCATGTATCCCCGAGCTGGCCCCATTGACCAGGAAATAGCTCTCATCAGCTCCATAGGCCCAGGCCAGCAGCTCACGGGCGCGGGCAATGGCCTCTGCCGGGGCGTGCAGGTCATCCAACCCGGGCACCTCGGTCAGGTCCAGATTAGCCAGGGTCTGGAATGGCTCAGCCAGCCCCCGGCCGCCGGCATGACCCGGCATATGCAGGCGCAGATTATTTTCCGCCGCATAACTTAGCATGGCATCATAGATGGGGGCACCGGTATCCACTGCTGGTCCATCCTTTCGTTTGGCTTAACCAAAATAAATTTGCCCTGAAACATTGCTGAACCTGTATATATCAGGTCTAGACCAAGTAACATTTGGGTTTTCATTCCACTATCGGTGACCACTTTCGTGGTCATGAAGGTCTACGTTATTGTTTAAATTTTAGCCTTAATACTGAGCAATAAGCAAAAAAAATAGGCCTAAGCCTATTATAAAAAAGTCTGCTATCCCGCCGACCCTAAGTGAACATGGTCTTCAGTTTGCCGATAATCCCTTCATATTCTTGAGAACCCGGCTGCAAACCGATGATTTTGCTTTCGCACCCACCGCAGATAAAGCCCTTTTTCAGCTTAATGCCGTCACGAATACCTCCGGCCGGCACCTCCCCGCAGATCAGGCACCGCGGCAGTACCTTCCCCATCTCCCCATCCCGTATTATATTGCCTTCCTTATCCATAGCAAACCCCTTTTTCCATTAATTATTGCCCGCGCATCATAAAAGATATACCAACAAGCAGGTATATTACGATATGAAAATCGGTCGAATAAGGTTACCGGGGTTTAATTTTAATCCACATAACTGCTAAATTCGCCGAGGGACATTCCTCCGCAGGAGGTGTGTCCGACCTGGCTTAAACTCTCTATCAACAGTAAATCTTCGTTCATTCACATAACTGCTAAATTCGCCTGGGGACATTCCTCCGCAGGAGGTGTGTCCCCATTCCTAAAACCCGGCCAGCCAGCAGGCGTACTCCATGGGGCGGGACACTGCCCGGCGGCGCATCTCGGCGTCGATTATGGTGAATACCTTGCGGGCCGGCTTGGGATTGGCCTCCAGGAACCAGACTTTGCCCCGGGTATCGATAATGAAGTCCAGCCCCAGCTCTCCCAAATGCAGGGCATAGCGATCCAGGGTGCGGGCTATATTAAGGGCTAACTCCTCGATCTCCCAGGTGACCTGGATAATGCGGCTTTCCTCCCAGCCCAAATCGCTCAGCGTCTTCTCCAATCTCTCCGCCTGTCCCTGAGTGGCCAGATTGGTAGTAATCCTTCCCTTGGCTCCCATACGGACCGCTATCCCGCTCAGTTGCCACTCATTGTGCCGGTCCTTCTGCACCATCACCCGCAGATCAAAATGGCGGTCGCCGCCGGGGGTCTTTATCCCCTGCTGAACGATACGGAGGCGGCCGCCCGCACCGGCCAGCAAGCCGGGCAGGCTTAACACTACCCGCCCGTTGGCATCATTGGTCGACTTGACCAGGTACCCGCCCTGGTGACGGCTGATGCGGGTTATATCCCGGCCCTTGCAGCCGTTTACCGGCTTCAGATATACCTGTTGATACTTGCCCAGCATGGCACCCAAAACCTGCCGGGATTTTACCAGGTGCGTCTCCGGCAGGTGCGGCGCAATCCCCTTTTCACGCGCCAGACGTTTATGGACCAGCCATTTGTCGCCTACTCCGGTATTGAAAACCTTTATCCCTAGCTTCTGGAGAGAACCCACTCCGTAACGGGAAGGATTATCTCCCGGGTGATAATAATAGCGATTATAGCAAACATCGGGAAGAGGCACCCACAGACGCTGCCAGGCCTTATCCTCCTCTGGCAGGTAGTAACCATGCACCAGTTTGCGCTCAGGCTCCAGGTCCTGGCAGGTAAAGATAAAGGCCAGTCCGTTCAGACGGCGCATATGAGAACAAAGGCTGCGGAAAAACTTGTCCTGGGCACCAAAACTACCGCTCTGAGCGTTATAGGTTCCGGCGATAATCCCTACTAAAGGCCCCAAGCGGAGCTTATTGCCTTCCATTATAATATTCAGATCGATACCAGGCGGAAGACTCATTTCCCGAGCCAGTCCGGCAGTGATATTTATAACCGGAGAATCCGAGAGAAGAGGGAAATACTCTTCTCTTATACGAGCCCGGGTCTGTTGCTTACCGCTAGCAATGGTCCAGAGATCACCGGCCTTGATTCCCCAGAGCCGATTGACCTCTTCCGATAGGTAGATTTCAGCTGGATTAGACTTCATTATAGTATTTCCTCTGCTATTACTTTTTGTTTATTATATGAACAGAGGATGATAAGCGTTAAAGAGCAGACTTCTCATATCGCATAGCCTGTTTTCAAGGGAAAGGCTCGGCCGGCCAGCTTGGTTTACGGGTATGCCTGGCGATAAAAAAAATATTTCTGGCAGGATTATGCAGGAAAATGCAGAAAATAAAAAGTACAGTAGCCCGACTTTGCCAATCAGCGCTTTAACCGCTAATCACAAATCTGACCAAGGAGGGTTGTCCTATGCCTAGAATATCTATTATCACGCCAATAGCCATGACCAAGCAGAGCCTGAAAGCCACACTCCATTCCACCCAATACAGTTGCGAATATTTCGATACGGTTATGGATTATTATGCATATGAAGGCTCGGAATCCCCTCCCTGTGACCTCTTTATCATTGACTACACCGTGACGGAAAACGATCTGTTGAATTTTCTCCAGTTTATTAAGAACAAATCGGGGCGCAAGCGACCGGTCATGGTCTTGTCCGCTATAACTGATCGTAAAACCATCGTCCAACTCCTGCATCAAGGCGCTGACGACTATGTATTAAAACCCTTTGAACCCGGCAATTTATTAGCAAGGCTGGATCGGCTGGTCAATCTGTATGTGCCGGACACCGCTAACCTCTTTCCCCAGACCCTGATCCTGGACCTGGGGACCATTTTAGAGCTGGAAGTCTCCCGGGCCCATCGCCACGCCTATAATTTCTCCTTTGTCCGGCTGTTCTTTACCCTGATTGAATCCAAGGAGCAAGTCCCGCGTGGCGACGAATTGATAGAGCTTATGAAAATAGTGTTTTCCATGCTGCAAAGCCAGTACCGCAAGACGGATCTGGTCCTGGCCTCCGGCGGAGACTCCTTCGTCATCTGTCTTCCTTTTACCGATAAATGGGGAACCTTTACCGTAATAAAACGAATGGCGCAGAACCTGGAGGCCTTGAAAGCCAAGTTTCCGCCCCAACTGTACTTTGTCGAAATAGGTCATGCATCCTATCCGGAGGATGCCGGGAGCGCGGCTGGACTGATTAATTATGTCGCCCGTGAAAAAAAGGCGGTAAGTTACTACCTCAAATAACTCACCAGCCTGCTTTACTAATTCTTGCCATGCTAGTCCTGGCCGAATGTGCTGTTAATATCGTAGAGATTGATATGGGTGAGGAGGAGATACCCTGGGTTTTCTGAGAAAATTCTTCTGGGCTATTATGCGGCCGGCAGCATATCGCGGCTTTGCTTCGCAGGGTACCAACGAAGCCCTGCGCTATTTGGCCTGCCTGGTGCTTCTGGTCAGTATACCTACTTTTTTGTACATATACATCGATATGTCAGCCGGTGTGCAAAAGCTGGCGGAGCAAATTAAGACGGGCTGGCCCGATTTTAAGCTGGCGCAGGGGCAGTTGCGGGTCTATAGTGTTATGCCTATGGTTATCAACAACGGAGACGGCTCCCTGACTGTTATCGATACCACCGGCCGGGCCTATTCCACCATCCTGCATGATTATCCCACGGCCAGCTATATCATTACCCGGGATCAAATCTTTCAGCGCCGTACCGGACAGGCGCGGGTCGTCGACTTCAAAATGACCAGACAAATAACCTTTACCAAGCAAACCCTGGTTTATTGCCTGGACCACTTTACATGGCTGGGGGTGCTCATGATTATCTTCGGCTTCCCCTTCCTGTACCTATTCAAGATCCTGGAGGCCGCAGCCGCCGCAGTAGTCGCTCTACTGGTGGGAATGGCTGCCCGTGCCCGCCTCAATTATGAACAGGCTTTCCGCATATCTCTTTACGCCTTGACCGTTCCTTTTATTGTACAAGGCGCCCAAAAAGCGTTATGGCCGGGTTGTCCTTATCCCGGCCTTGTTTTCTACAGCGTTCTATTTATTTACCTGGTGATCGGAGTAATCGGGGCCACCCGAAGCCGTATACTACTATGAGTAAGATACCAGCATCTGGGGAAAGCCGGGTGCTGGGCTGCTTATAGCAACGGCGACTCCTCAGGCAAATCCTCTGGCAAGTCTGATAAATCCTCCGGCACATTTCCCTGGTATTGCCCGCCGTTATCGGCTGACGCTCTGTTTTTTGCCTGCAGCTCAGCCCGTTTTGCTTCAATAATGCGCTTGATATTACCGGGCCCTTCCAGGTAGAAAGGCAGGATCGAAACAATGACGTTATGTTTGTTCAGCATGGCATTGGCAATAAAAATACTGGTATTGTTGTGCAGCGCCGCATGGTACCACTTGTAGACAAAGAACTGCGGCAATAAAACGGTTATCATATCGCCGGCCGCCGCACCATGCTCTTCCGAATCGATATAGTCAATCAACGGTCCCACTACCTCGCGATAGGGCGATTCCTTGATTATCAGGGGTATGCTGGTGCCCAGCATTGCCCATTTTCTTCTCAGTTTATCGGCTTCACCCTCGTAGGTCTCGACATGGAATACCTCGACATTCGGGGTGATGCTGCGGGCATAACGCACCGCCTTGATTACCATCGCATTGAAGCTGTCGATTGGTATTATAATATGGTGAGCCAAAGGAGTATCCAGGTCCAGGCAGCCTAAAATATCATTGGGTATATCAAGTTGTTCAGCTACGGTCATATAATGGCCTTTGACCCTTTGCATAACCCAAATGATGAAGGGAACTATCAAGAAAACAATCCAGGCCCCGGCGGTGAATTTGGTAACACCTACTATTAATAAAGCCAGCGCAGTAACCAGCGCACCCAGCCCATTGATGAAGGCACGAGATTTCCACCCCGGCGTTTTAGCCTTTAACCAATGCATCAGCATACCGGTCTGGGACAGGGTAAAGGCGGCAAATACCCCTACGGCGTAGAGAGGAATCAGCAGATGCGTGTCGGCCTTAAAGATGATGATCAGAATAATCGCCAATATAGCCAGGAAGCTGATGCCGTTGTTGAAGTTAAGGCGATGACCGCGCATGGCCATCTGCCGGGGAGCATAACCATCCTGGGCAATTATGGAGAGCAGGGTGGGGAATCCGGCAAAGGCAGTATTGGCCGCCATCGCCAATATGATAGTAGTGGTGGCCTGAATAATGTAGAACATAATTCCTTTGCCGAAGATAGCCAGTGATATCTGGGCCATACCGGTCAATTCCGGGGTAGGCGTAGTATGATAGAGCTTGGTTAGATAGGCCACCCCGCCAAAACAGATGACAATCGACAAGGCAAGTAAGAGATAGGTTTTCTTCGCATTATCCGGGGCCGGATCCCTGAAGTTGGGCACCGCATTGCTGACCGCCTCGACACCGGTCAAAGCGCTGCAACCGGATGAGAATGCGGCCAAGAGAATAAACAGGGTAACCGCCTGATCACCAAAGGACATCTGTCCCGGCGGCGCCGGTACCGGTGTAAATCCACCGCTGCTATACCTGATAAGACCGGCAATAATCAAAATAATCACACTGAAGATAAAAGCATAGGTGGGAAAGCTGAAGATACGGGAAGATTCTCGGATCCCGCGAACATTGCCAATGACCAGGAGAATCACAAATGCAACAGCTATGGCAACCCGGTAAGGGAACAAACTGGGCATAGCAGATACCAAAGCATTCGTGCCTGCGCATACACTAACGGCCACCGTAAGGATGTAGCCAACCTGCAGTGAGGCTCCGGCAATCAGGCTATACGTGGTACCCAGGTTCTCTTTGGCTACGATGTAGGCTCCTCCGCCGTTGGGATAGGCTTCGACCACCTGTCGGTAGGAAAAAGTCAGGATCAGCAGGAGAATTACTATTGCCAGGGCAATACGCGGCATCCAGATAAAGGAGCTAATACCCACCACCGGGATCATGATCCACAGCATCTCATCAACCGCGTAAGCTACTGAGGAAATGGCGTCACTGGCCAGTATGGGCATACCCCAGAACACGTCCAATTTTTCCTCAGCCAGTTGTCGGGTCTCCATGGCCTTGCCGAATACCCAACGAAAGAATTGCTTCAACATTTCATAATCCCCCGGCCTTCAATTATAATAGCTTTTCCAATAGAATTTTTACAACTCAAGGGTCAATATGAACTAATATTTGTGTCAAAACAGTAAAAATACCCTGCTCTAAGCAGGGTTTTCACTTGAACAACAAGATAATTATAGTATTCCGTGTAAAAAAGTAAATAGGTAAATATAAAAATTATATAAGTATGCCACCCCCAAAGTTTTTGGGTTATTCTAAGCAGATCTTTAGCTGAACGATACAGGTTTAAATAGCTTAGCTGATACCTATACGGCACGCGGCTTACGGGGTCTTGTTGCATTTGGCCGCTCTCCCCTGCCGGTTCATATAGTATCCCAGGCCCAATACCATTAGCAGGGCCAGAAACGGTAGAACGACATCCATATATGGCACATAACTGCCCAACAAATCCGATATTATCTTGTCGCCTGCCATCATCTTCCCGGCCGTCCAGGCCAATACCCCCCCGCCAATATATATAATAACCGGATATCTCTCTATCAACCTCAGTATTACTGTACTGCCCCACATGATTATCGGTACACTTATCAGTAATCCCAGGATGACCATCCATATGCTGCCATGCGCGGCCCCAGCAATGGCGATAACATTATCGATCCCCATTACAACATCGGCGGTTATGATTATTCTGATCGCTTCGCCCAGACTGCCAGCCTCGCTACACTCAACTGATTTGTCTTCCACCAGCAGTTTGATCGCGATCCATATCAGCAAGAGCCCCCCGATAAACTGCAGCAGCGGGATTTTTAGCAACCACAACGCACAGGCCGCCAAGGTCGCTCTTACCGCAACTGCTCCGCCTGTACCCCAATACATAGCTAATCGGCGTTCACGAGAGGGTAGACATTTGCAGGCCAGGGCTATAACTATGGCATTATCTCCCCCCAATACGATATCAATGATAATAATAGACAACAAAGGTACGACCCACTCAAATCCATTCATCCGATTAAACCATCCTATAACTAAATTTTGCCCGCCATTTTATTCAGACGCGCCACTCTTTCCTCAATAGGAGGATGGGTGCTAAACAAAGTCCGGAAACTAGCCCCTGAGAGCGGATTTACTATGAACATGTGTGAGGCCGCCGGGTCTACCGCCATAGGGGTCCGTCCTGCCGCATTCTGCAGTTTGAGCAACGCATTGGATAATCCGCGCGGCTGACCCGTTATCCGTGCCCCAGTCTCATCAGCCAGGTATTCCCGAGAACGGGATATCGCCATCTGAATTATCAAAGCCGCTATTGGTGCAACAATTGCCAATACCAGCATACCAACCAGACCGGTTCCGCCTTCATCATCATCATTGCCAAAACCGCCGAATATGGCACCCCATTGAGCTATATTAGCCAGCATGGAGATCGCTCCGGCAAAAGATGCCGCTATGGTTCCTATCAGAATATCGCGGTTTTTGATATGTGCAATCTCATGGGCCAGCACCCCTTCAACTTCTTCCCGATTCAATATCTGTACTAATCCCTGGGTGACTGCAACCACGGCATGCTCCGGGTTGCGGCCTGTTGCAAAGGCATTGGGCTGGGCCGAAGGCGTCAGGTACAATCGCGGCATCGGGACCCCGGCACGGCTGGCCAGATTTTTGACCAGGGCATAAAGCTCAGGTGCCTCCGCCTCCGTTAACGGCTGCGAATTGGTCATTTTGATTACCATACGGTCGCTATTGTAATAAGAAAACAGATTTATTCCCAGAGACAACAGGAAACATATCACCGCACCACTTTGTCCGGCCACGGCATTACCCAGAAACACCAATAGTGTTGAAAATACACCCATTAAAACAAACACTTTTACATTATTCATTTAGTCTGACCTCCCTTTCTTTTCGAATACATACTCCTTAAGATATGCTGGTTTCCTGCATCTAACACCCCTTTGCATCAAGATAAGGAACAGGGAAATAAAAAAGACCTTTGCCTCTCTTTCGAGAGGCAAAGGTCTCACCAAGCTTTTTACGGCCGATAGGACCAGGCTTTTCGCCATGCATGTTGACCCTATCTTTGGCAGTTACTCCCCTTTGCTTAAATAGTATTATAATCAGTGTATACAAACCGAGTCAAGAGAAATTTACTAGAGGTCCGGATAAATAATGAACCCCCGGGACTTCGTCCTGGGGTCGGTCACATCGGACATCTGTAAGCGCTTAATAACAAAGTGCCTATAAAAATCCCACCGGACAGACTATAATCAATCTGTCCGGTGGGATTAAATCATTATTTGCGGCATTCTTGTTGCACCCGTTCCGACCAGGGCATCAAATCA
>Ga0209340_1002394_pt1 | contig 10957 bp, 5 predicted proteins | sample EPASupsiteSAE323_FD_187266 | JGI IMG/M metagenome (GOLD analysis project Ga0209340, IMG submission 187266) | Bioremediated contaminated groundwater from EPA Superfund site, New Mexico - Sample SAE3-23 (SPAdes) (version 2) | ecosystem: Environmental > Aquatic > Deep subsurface > Groundwater >...
ATGAAGAACATATTATTGAACGTGACTTCGGTTCGGTAACTCAGTTTATCGAGCAGGGGTCATTGCTGTATGGACGCATCATCAAACTTGAAAACGCTTCCACCGTGGTCGGACGTCCGATCATTGTAAATGCAGAGCAAAAATCTTACCTTCTGGATGAGGTCAACGCAGTTTACCTGTCGGAAAGCAGACGCAACCGCGAAGACGTTCGTGAGTTTCTGCGTGAATGTGCGGAAGTGACTGCCGGACTGGTTATGGATGTTGTCCAGGGGATCAAAAAAAATCGGGTCAAATCCAAAACTCTCCATCTGGAAAGCCGCGCCCGCAAAGCTCTGCTTTACAAGCTGAGCAACAGCAAACGGTTTGACATGCTGGAACGGCACAACACTTGGCTGAAATTCACCTGGCAGGAAGGCCAGGGGGTATTTAAAAGGCTCTATATCGGTGAAGAGGCACTGCTGGTCTCTGCTGACGAAAGTGCCGACATATTGTTTGCCGTACACGTGCTGGAGGAAATGCTGGCCGGTGAAAAATCGGAGTTTATCTGGCAGGATGGGATCGTGGTCGACGATAGTGTACTGGAAGAGGAGATCCAGACAGAATTAATGGTAGACAAGAACCTGGAGGACTGGCTGAATCTGCCGCATCCGGAGCTGGCTGACCTGACTCCGCTGGAAGCCATGAAGGATATAAAAGGGCGGGTCCTGCTCGAGAATCTGCTCACCGATATGGAAATGCTCGAACTGATCGCCCGCAGCCGCGGGGAATATAATTACCCGACAGCAGTGATAAGAAGAACACTGGGTCTGGATAAAAATGCGGTCGGCCGGGAAATGACCAATCCGCAGGCAATTGCCATCAAGGTGGAAAAGATACGCAACCGCCAGCAGCTGAGCTCTTATGTGACTGCCTACAACTGGCTGAGCACTGAGTATGCCCAGGTCGCTGCGGCGATTTATGATATGTATATCAACGGTAAAATGGATTCGAGAAGATTGGCCTGGCTTTTATATTTGTGGTGTGAATTCACTACGGTGCACCGGCCTCGTGTGTCACGTATCCAGAACTGGATTGCCGCCCTCGAATATACCTTGTCCAACTGTCTGGGCGAAGAAATAAGTTATACCAAGCTGGCCCGCGTTTTTGGCATTTCTACCGGGATGATCAGCCGCAGTGCCTACATCATCAATCGGCATTATGAAAAATTCCCGCCCAATTTTAAAATTGAATTGATTCATTATCCTTCATGGGAAGAACTTGATCATTATGAAATGGTGCAGTCATATGAGGAGGTTTATCACCACCTCAGTATTTACGCTTATACAATAGGAAACAAAGATCCTAAACTTAAAGAAGCGGTGCAAAGTGCATATTATGAACCGGTCAACACCAAGGCGCGCTTCTGGGATGAACTGAACAAACAAATATATGGCGATTTTTTTGAAAATCACTATCTGCTGGATCATATTGATGATAATGGCTCTACGATCATGAATACCTTCTGGGATATTCAGGCCAATCGCTTCCCGCCCTATTTGAGAGAAGCTGCCTTCAGATATATGACGAGCTATGTCGGCGCCTATCGCATCAGTCCCATCGGCAAAAGCAGCCTGGTTTTCGAAGACCTGTTCAACGGGGAGAAATATGAAGTTTACGGCCGCTTTGGAGATAATGTGCATGAAAATATTGTGCCCGGTATGATCGGCATTTGCCGTCTGCTGCCCCTGGAAAAACTGCTTTGGGTAAGCGATCCGATGTTTATCGTGCTGCAGGATATGCAGAGCATATTTGAACACAATTTTAATATGATGACTGAAGAGCTGGCCGGTTTTGATGCCAGTGATACATTATATCTGAAGAAACGCGGCGAATTTCTGGTCAAGGCGTATATACGCTCCGTCGATGAGTTTGAAAAGGAAGCCATGAATCTGGTCAATCAGCCGCTGCAGTCGGAATGGCAGTATGCCTATGTTGCATGTAATGAAAAGACCCATGATCTGATCGCCAATAACAAACAGTTCCGGCTCCTATACAAAGACGGCAACCGCAGCAGCTTCATGTGGGATCGTTTTAGCGCCCAGGGAAATTACCAGTGGGGCTATGTTTTGGTCAAGGATAGCATGATCATTATTTCTGCGCCTCCGGGCAAGGATATGAACAAGTTTACCAGGGACATCCGCCGGGCGTTCAAATGCGCCGATCTGGTGCTGGCATTTCGCCCCGCCGAACTTAGCCTGAAAATGCTGAAAGAGATGGAAAGCTACATGGTCGCTGATTTGGCCAACTATTTCGACCAAAATCCCGCCCAGTCCTTGATCTTGTTGCGTCAGGATACCTTCCACAATGAGGAGAAAGAATGGCAGCAGGGGATCTTTCTATTGAAATTGGGATCGCTGCTGATGGATTATTTGGAGAAAAAAAAGAAAAAAAAAGACTGAGCAGTTAATATCAATTATATATGAAAGTTTATGATTAGACCCTGAACAGAAGGGCAATAATCTGGAGAGGGAATAAGTAAAGTTTTTAAAGTCAGCGCATAAATTTAACAAAAAATAAATTTGGAAAACCTTGACTTGCAGTGGGGTTATTGCTTATCCTTATCTAGTAGTCTGTTACATCTAAAAGTTTCATTCTCGTCGGCCAAATTTTCGTAGGGCTGTGTTGTCGTCAATCGCAATACGTCCAGTATTGCTCAATCCTCCGCCTTGCCCTACAAAAATTTTACTCGACGAATAAAATAAGCTTTTAGATGTAACAGACAACTAGTAGAAATGTTTGAGATGCGGAAGTGGCTCAGTGGTAGAGCATCGCCTTGCCAAGGCGAGGGTCGCGAGTTCGAATCTCGTCTTCCGCTCCATAAGAAACTAATCCCTCGGCTTTTGCCGGGGTGTTGTGTTTTTGGCCAAAATAGAGTACATTTCTTTAGGAAGCGTTTACTCTGTTTAATATTGTTTAATAATATTTATCCTGGCAATATTAACAGAGCAAAAAATTTCAATTTTAATTAGGAGGAGCATAAATGAGTGCCAGGTTAGAAAAGATAGAAAAAAGTGAGGCCCACCTGAATATTGAAGTGGATGCACAGACTTTTGAAGAGGGTTTGCAGAAGGCCTACAAAAAAGTGGTCAAGCAAGTAGCGATCCCAGGTTTCCGTAAAGGCAGAGTACCCCGGGAACTGCTGGAAGCACATTTTGGACGCGAAATCCTTTTTGAAGATGCAGTCGAAATGGTTGTTCCAGGTGCTTTTGAAGAGGCTTTAAAGGAATTAAACATAGACCCGATTGCTCAGCCTGAGTTTGAAATTGAAGAAATACAAGAAGACAATATATTGAAGTTCAAGGCTATAGTGCCTGTAAAACCTGAATTTGAGCTGGGCCAGATCGAAGGCCTGGAAGTAAGCATACCGATCATTGAAATGGATGAATCAGACGTTGACAAACGTATGGATGATATGGCTGCCCACTATGCACAACTGGTCGAAAAGACGGAAGAACCTGCTGAGTTGGGTGATACAGCTACCATCGATTTCGAAGGATTTATCGATGACGTAGCATTTGAAGGCGGAGCCGGCGAAGATTATCCGCTGGAATTGGGTTCCCATTCTTTTATCCCCGGTTTTGAAGAACAGGTCGTAGGCCTGAAAGTCGGCGATACGGCTGACGTATTGGTCAAATTCCCGGAAACCTATCATGCGGAAGAGCTGGCCGGGAAAAATGCGGTTTTCAAAGTAACCGTACATAAAATTGAGACCAAACAGCCCCGTGAACTGAACGATGAGTTTGCTCAGGAAGTAAGCAATTTTGAAACGATTGCTGAACTGAGAGATGACGTTAAAAAGAATCTGGAAACATCCATGGAGAATCATAAAAAGAGCTTGATCCGCGATGCCATATTAAACAAAATCATTGAAAGTAACCAGTTTGATGTTCCCGGCGCAGTGGTTAAAATGCAATTGCAGAACATGCTCAGCCAGTTTGCCGATCAGCTGAAAATGCAGGGGTTATCCATTGAACAGTATTTCCAACTGACCGGGAGAAATGTGGACAGATTCAATGAGGAAATGTGGCCTGAAGGGGAAAAGAATGCCCGTACCAATTTCGTACTGGAAAAAATCGTTGAAGAAAAAGGTATTGAACTAAGTGATGAAGAATTAGACAATCAGATAGTTGAGATTGCCACTTCTATGGGAATGGAGCCTGATCAGGCCAGACAGAACCTGGCTGGAGTCATGGAAGATTTTACGTACCGGCTGAAGATCCAAAAAGCGATTGATTATCTGGTCGAGAATGCTGTAGTTACAGAGACCGCAGAAGAGGATGAAGAAATCCCTGCAGTTGAAAATGTAAGCGATGGCGAACCTGAAGCGTAAAAAAAGAATACTATTGATATTAAGTGCTGAATAATTAAGTAGAGGAGGGAGTTCCAATGTCATATCTGGTGCCAATGGTAGTAGAACAGACCAATCGTGGGGAGAGATCCTACGATATATATTCACGCTTGTTAAAAGATCGTATCGTTTTTCTGGGCAGTGCAATTGATGATACGGTTGCCAATTTGATTATTGCCCAATTGCTTTTCCTGGAAGCCGAGAACCCTGACAAAGATATCAATTTGTACATTAACAGCCCTGGAGGTTCAATTACTGCAGGGATGGCCATTTTTGATACCATGCAGGTGATCCGGCCCAACGTTTCAACGATTTGTGTCGGCATGGCGGCCAGTATGGGAGCTTTCCTGCTTGCAGCAGGTGAAAAAGGCAAACGTTTTGCATTACCGAATTCCGAAGTGATGATCCATCAGCCTTCCGGAGGAATGGAAGGGCAGGCTACAGACATTGAGATCCGCACTCGTCGTATTTTAAGTATGAAAGAAACCCTGAACCGTATCCTGGCTGACAGGACTGGACAGGATTATGAAAAAGTACGTCAGGATACAGAGAGAGATTACTTTATGACTGCGGCTGAAGCCAAGGAATACGGTATTATTGACGAGATTTTAAGCGGTCCCAGGAATAACTAACAACAGTCCGCCGAAAAGAGAGGTGACAGAATGCCAAAATATGGTGATGATAAAGGCCAACTAAAATGTTCATTTTGCGGAAAGACCCAGGAGCAAGTAAAAAAACTGGTTGCAGGACCAGGTGTTTACATTTGCGATGAATGCATCGAGCTTTGTAATGAAATCATCGAAGAAGAATTGTCTGATGACATCGGGTTTGAATTAGGGGAAATACCCAAACCGCAAGAAATCAAGGAAATAATGGATGATTATGTGATTGGTCAGGATATTGCAAAAAAATCTCTGGCTGTTGCGGTATATAATCATTACAAACGCATCAATCTGGGCATGAAACTGGATGATGTAGAACTGCAAAAAAGCAATATCATGATGCTTGGACCGACCGGCAGCGGTAAAACACTGCTGGCCCAAACGCTGGCTCGCATTTTAAATGTGCCTTTCGCCATAGCTGATGCAACCTCGTTGACTGAAGCAGGCTACGTGGGTGAAGATGTCGAGAACATACTGCTCAAATTGATCCAGGCAGCCGATTATGATATTGAAAAAGCCGAAAAAGGCATTGTTTATATTGATGAAATTGACAAGATCGCGCGCAAGACAGACAATCCAAGCATTACCCGGGATGTTTCCGGGGAAGGGGTGCAACAGGCCCTCCTGAAAATTCTGGAAGGTACGGTTGCCAGTGTTCCGCCTCAGGGAGGACGCAAACATCCCCACCAGGAATTTATCCAGATCGATACCAGCAATATCCTGTTTATCTGCGGGGGAGCTTTCGAGGGCATCGACAAGATCATCCAGAGCCGGGTGGGCGAAAAGGTGATGGGTTTTGGCGCTGATATCAAAAGGCATGATGAAAAGAAAATCGGTGATATATTGAACCAGATCCTGCCCCAGGATTTGCTCCGTTACGGATTGATTCCTGAGTTTGTGGGGCGCGTTCCCATTATCGTGACTTTGGACGCACTGGATAAGAATTCTCTGGTTAAGATCCTTATCGAACCCAAGAATGCTTTGATCAAGCAGTACAAAAAACTGTTCGAGCTGGACGGGGTGGATTTGGAATTCATGGAGGATTCCCTGCAGGCCATTGCCGAAGAAGCATTGCGCCGCAACACCGGTGCCCGTGGCTTGAGGGCCATTATTGAAGACGTCATGCTGGAGGTCATGTATGATGTACCTTCCCGCCTGGATGTAACCAAGGTGTTGGTCACCAAGGACGTCATCGAAAAGAAAGAAAAGCCTCTGCTGGTGACAGTGGATGCCAAACGCAAAGTTAACTAGATTAAAGATTAAAAAGGCAGCGCGAGCTGCCTTTTTTAATTATCAGCAGAGCGAACAAAAAGGCGAAGAGCAAGGCTTGCAAAGAGTTCGTTCAATCGGCGTACATTAGGTACGCCGATTGAACGGGCTATTTGCGTAACGCAGCTATTCGTCTTTTTGCTCGTTCTGGAAAAGGCAGCGTAAGCTGCCTTTTTTTACTGGTTATTTCCTGTCAGTAAAAGAACATTGGAGGGCATAATAAAGAAAATGAACTGGGAAAGGAAATAAAACATGAATAGCTTTTTTGCACAATACGGGGGAATTTTTTATTTGATCCAGTTGTTCTTTGCGATTGTGATCGGTGTATACTTCTGGAATCTGCTCAAATCACAGCAAAAAGGCAAAACCGCAGTGGTACACGAATCGGAAAAGGAAAAAAACCGGCTCAGGGAAATGCGCAACATTAAATTGACCGAACCCCTGGCTAATTTGAGCCGTCCCAGTTCATTTCAGGATGTAGTCGGACAGGAAGAAGGCATTGACATCCTTCGTTCAGCTCTGTGCGGCCCCAATCCCCAGCATGTTATTATTTACGGACCTCCCGGGGTAGGCAAGACTGCCGCCGCCCGGCTGGTGCTGGAAGAAGCCCGTAAAAATCCTCTTTCTCCTTTTAAACCCAATGCCAGTTTTGTAGAAATGGACGCTACCATCTGTCGCTTTGATGAACGCAATATCGCCGATCCGCTGATCGGATCAGTACATGATCCGATTTATCAGGGGGCGGGGGCCATGGGTTCGGCTGGCATTCCTCAGCCCAAACCGGGTGCTTGTACGAAAGCCCATGGGGGCGTGCTGTTTGTGGATGAAATCGGCGAATTGCATCCCAGCCAGATCAATAAACTGCTCAAAGTTTTGGAAGATCGCAAAGTCATGTTGGAAAGCGCCTATTATGCGGAACACGATAAAGTGATCCCGGTGCATATTCACGATATTTTTAAAAATGGACTACCGGCCGATTTTCGCCTTATCGGGGCAACGACCCGTAATCCGGAAGAATTGCCCCCCGCGATCAGATCAAGATGCCTGGAGATATTTTTCAAGCCGCTTGATAAAAATGCCATTTTCAAAATCACTCGCAACGCGGCCAAAAAAATCAATATGATGATCAGCCCGGATGCTTTGGATGAAATCGCCAAATACGCCGACAACGGGCGGGAAGCGGTTAATATCGTGCAGCTTGCCGCCGGTATTGCCCAGGTGGAAAAGCAGAATTCAATAAATATGAAGATTATAAAAAAGGTATTAAACAACGGCCGTTTTGCTCCGCGCCTGGATATAAAACCACGGGATATGCCGCTGATCGGAGTCGTCAACGGGTTGGCTGTACACGGCGCCAACATCGGCACCCTTATTGAAGTAGAGGCGGCCGTGATTCCGGTTGAGAAAGGCACCGGCAAATGGACGGTAACCGGGGTTATCGAAGAAGAGCAGATCGGCTCCGGAGACAAAAGCTACCGACGCAAAAGTATGGCCAAAGGTGCGGTGGAAAATGTCTTGACGGTTTTGAAAGTCAAGTATGGTTTGAAAATCAAGGATTATGATATTCACATTAATTTTCCCGGCGGAGTACCGGTAGATGGACCATCAGCCGGAGCGGCCATGGCAACTGCCATATATTCAGCTCTGCATCAGGTGCCGGTCAATAATCTTCTGGCTATGACCGGAGAAATATCCGTCCACGGACGAATCAAACCGGTGGGCGGGGTGATGAGCAAGGTCGAGGCAGCCCGTAATGCCGGTATCAAGAAAGTTCTTATCCCCCAGGAAAATATGCTGGATATATTTAATGCTTTTCCTGATGTGCAGGTTATTCCGCTCAGCGATATCAACGCAGTCTTTGCCCATGCCCTGCTATTGAATTGAAAATATAAATTAATTTTCCCTGGGGCCGACCTGAGCAGATCTGCGATTCAATTTTCTCTGTCGGCCTTTTCCATAGCATTCTTGCGCCGCTCCGGTACATATAGTAGAATTAACTTGCTTAGGAGGTGTTTTGATGTCAGGAGATGTATTTGATCAATATCGCGAACTGCCCATGTTACCCCTCAGAGGGCTGCTGGTATTTCCATATACAGTTATTCATCTGGACGTAGGCCGTAAAAAATCCATCAATGCGATTGAAGAAGCGATGCTGGGCAGCAAGGAAATATTCCTGGCTACACAGAAGGAAGCACAGAATGACGATCCGACTGAGGATGACATATACGGAGTCGGTACGATCGCTGAGATAAAACAGATTCTGAAGATGCCGGGCGGCACCATGCGGGTGCTGGTGGAAGGAGTCTGCCGGGCGCGGGTGATTCAATACAACGATAATGTTGATTATATTAAAGTATTGCTCGAGGAATTTAGGAACGAGGCTGTCGAAAAGAATTCCGAACTGGAAGCCCTGACCAGGACCCTGATATATCAATTCGAGCAGTATGTACGCATGAGCAAAAAGATTCCGCCTGAAACGGTGGCTACGGTAGTGACCATTGAAGAGGCGGGAAGACTCGCGGATGTGATCGCTTCCCATTTGTCCCTGCGTATCAATGAAAAACAATCCATCCTGGAGGCTTTGGATATAAGTGAACGCCTGAACGCGCTTTGCGAAATCCTGGCCCGGGAAATGGAGGTCCTGGAACTGGAGCGCAAGATCAATATCCGGGTGCGCAAACAGATGGAGAAAACCCAGAAGGAATACTATCTGCGCGAACAGATGAAGGCTATCCAAAAGGAATTGGGCGAAAAAGACGAACGGGCCGCGGAAGTGGAAGAGCTGCGGGAGAAAATCAAAGAAGCTCAGCTTCCTCCTGAAGCTTATGAGAAGGTCAACAAGGAACTGGAGCGTCTGGAAAGAATGCCGGCTATGGCTGCTGAAGGAGTCGTGGTCAGAAATTATCTGGACTGGGTTTTATCCCTGCCCTGGTCGAAAGAAACCCGTGATCGGCTCGATCTTGACATGGCCGAGAAAATTTTGGATGAAGATCATTATGGTTTGGAAAAGCCCAAAGAGCGTATCCTTGAATACCTGGCCATCCGCAAGCTGGCCAAAAAGATGAAAGGACCGATTTTGTGTTTGGTCGGGCCTCCCGGCGTGGGCAAAACTTCGCTGGGCAAATCAGTAGCCCGGTCACTGGGCAGAAATTTTGTGCGCATGTCCCTGGGCGGAGTGAGGGATGAAGCGGAGATCCGCGGTCATCGCCGCACCTATATCGGCTCCATGCCCGGTCAGGTCCTGCAGAGCATCAAGAAGTCAGGTTCAAAAAATCCGGTTTTCCTGCTGGATGAAATCGATAAAATGACGACTGATTTCCGGGGAGATCCTGCCTCAGCATTGCTGGAGGTACTGGATCCGGAACAGAATAATACGTTCACCGATCATTATCTGGAGATCCCCTTTGATCTGTCCAAGGTAATGTTTATCACCACCGCCAATTCGATTTACAATATCCCCCGGCCATTGCTGGATCGCATGGAAGTAATAGAATTGTCGAGCTATACCGAAGAGGACAAAATGCCGATTGCCATGGATTATCTGATCCCCAAGCAGATCAAGGAACATGGCTTAAAAATAAAAAATATCAGCTTTTCTGAGGATGGGGTGCGTAAAATCATCCGCGAATATACCCGGGAAGCAGGCGTAAGGAATCTGGAAAGACAGGTCGCATCCATCTGCCGCAAAGTAGCTCGTGAAGTGGTCAAGAACAAAGACCTAAGTGTAAAGATTGATGCGGACAGTATTAAAAAATACCTGGGCAACGAAAAATTCCGCCATGGCCGGGCCGAAACGGATAATCAGGTTGGTGTGACTACAGGACTTGCCTGGACGGAGACCGGTGGAGATATTTTATCCATCGAAGTAGCCCTGATCAAAGGCAAGGGCAGACTGACCCTGACCGGCAAATTGGGAGATGTCATGAAGGAATCGGCCCAGGCGGGTCTGACATACATTCGGTCCAAGGCTGAGGAACTGGGTATTAGCCAGGATGTGCTGGAGAATTATGATATTCATATTCATGTTCCTGAAGGCGCCATTCCCAAAGATGGACCTTCCGCTGGAATTACCATGGCAACCTCCCTGGCTTCAGCCATGTCAGGCCGGAAAGTGCGCAGTGACGTAGCCATGACCGGCGAGATCACCCTGCGGGGCAGGGTATTGCCCATCGGCGGGCTGAAGGAAAAATCCCTGGCAGCACATCGGGCCGGGATCTATACCATAATTTTGCCCTCTGAAAATGAAAAGGATCTGGAAGACGTTCCCCCCCAGATCAGAGATAAAATGAAGTTTGTACTGGTCAGCCATATGGATGAGGTGTTGGCGGAGGCCCTGGTGCCGAAAGGAAAAGGCAAGCAAAAGTAATAACAAGTCCCACCCCATAGGTGGGACTTAATACATATGATGAGGTATTGCTTATGTTGGTAGTAAAAAAAGCTGAATTTGTAAGTTCTTTTGTAGATATGAAGAGCCTGCCGGATGATAACCTGCCGGAAATCGCCCTGGTGGGCAGATCCAATGTGGGCAAGTCATCTCTGATAAATAAAGTGGTCAATCGAAAAAATCTGGCCAAATCAAGTTCCACGCCCGGAAAGACCCGCACCCTAAATTACTATGTGATCAATTCCGCTTTTTATA
>Ga0209340_1002396_pt1 | contig 10946 bp, 13 predicted proteins | sample EPASupsiteSAE323_FD_187266 | JGI IMG/M metagenome (GOLD analysis project Ga0209340, IMG submission 187266) | Bioremediated contaminated groundwater from EPA Superfund site, New Mexico - Sample SAE3-23 (SPAdes) (version 2) | ecosystem: Environmental > Aquatic > Deep subsurface > Groundwater >...
TTACAACACCGAACGCGCGCAGTGGAGCAGAAATAAAATGACCCCTGTTGAATACAGGGATCATTTGCTCGTCCTTGCCACGTAAGGCGGTTTTTTACCCGTGTCTACTAAACGGGGTACAGATCATTTGGCGGTTTTTGTTTTAAAGGGGCCGAAGTTTAATTGGAAAAAGACTTATTCGCGGTTTAAATATCTGAAAGTGGAAACTTTGGTTGTCCACTTGAGAACCGGCCAGTATAAGTGGATTTATCCGAAGAATTTATATAAAATAGCTGAAAGCGCGAGTTCCAACGAGCGCAAATTCTTAACGTGGCCAAACACCGATTCAAAAAATTTGAACGGAGTGAAAAACCGCCCGGATTCCGGATTGGCGAAACCGACCTCAAAATCCTGAAACTATTAGCCGACTGTCGTTTTCTCGATTCGCGGCAAATTACGGCCTTTTTCCGGTTGCAATCGGCAAGAAATATCAAGAAACGTTTACAATTTCTCTATCACGGCGGATATATTGAACGGCCCGGCCAGCAGATGGCAACTTACAAGCTTTCTGATCATTTGGTCTATTCTTTGGGTAAGAAAGGCGCTTCTTTGGTCTCGCAAGACAAAGGCAAGGTTATCGAGTCCAAACCTTCAAAAGAGGTCGGCGTTTCGTTTATACGCCATTCGTTGATGATCTCGGATTTCCGGCTGGCACTGGAAGCGGCCTTGAAGAATAATGGTACATTCAGGCTGGCGGTTTGGCGGGAAATGGGAGCGATAGACGCGGTGCATTGCGACAATTGCCGCCTGCCCATCGCCCCGGACGCTTTCTTTGCCATAGACCATAAAGATTATGTAATGCACTTCTTCCTTGAAGCCGACCGTTCGACAATGACCTTGGAGCGAATGGCCAACAAATTCAAGGGATACTGGAATTGGAAAGCCGACGGCGGACATACCCAAAAGATAGGAATTAACACCTTCCGGGTGCTGACGATCTGCTTGTCGGACGAGCGGGTGGAGAATTTGCGGCAGGTTGCCGCAAAAGCCAACGGCCGGGAAACTGGCAGCGATATGTTTTGGTTCGCTCAAGCGAACGCCTACGATTTGCAAAATCCCGAAAACATTTTGACGCCAATTTGGAGATCGGCGAAAGGCGGAGGCCTTCGCCACTTGCTCGAATAAATGTCGATGGCGTGTTTGATTTTTTTAATTTTAATAAAATGGCAAAACTTAAAGAAAGCGATATTGTTGAAGAGTGGAGCGTATTAATCGAAGGCGCCCAAGGACGCCAGCAAGATTTTTACAAGTTGATTGAAAATCGGCTGGATGAATTGCAGCCGCCTAAGCTTTCGGTTGCTCAAGAGGTTACTTATCCATCGCTGTTAAGAAGATTAAAAGGCGACGGCAAACTGTTTTTGATCATCAAAAGCAAGTACTTCGACGGTTATGTCGTCAATGTTTGCGCCGAAGAGTACGGCAAGCAATTGCTCATCGCCTGGTATCTTACCCAGCGCGTCAGCAAGTTCATGCAGTTTATGGCCAATATGCCGGGGTTTATCGTGTTCTCGATCTACCCGATATATCTTCTGATAAAACTCTACGACAAGATAACGAACCGCAGGGTCACGCTGGAAAATATGGACTTGTTCGACCGGCAGGAATTGAGCGCGTTCGCCGGAACCGTCCATCATTGCGTATTGTTCGGATCGGAGAACGTCGCCGATGCCGTGAATTTCGATTTCTCAAAAGTCGACCGCAAAACAAAGGGTTTCCTGAACCTCGCATAACGCAATGCCGAAAAAACGGAACCGTCAAACCTTGGCCCCTCTCAAGGCGTTTATTAAAGGTATGTTAGTCAGAGAAAAATCATTATCGGTTTTGTCGGAGGGCAAACAGGCGGTTTTGGAATATCCGCTCTGGCGGTTTCCGGTCAAAAAAGGCCTTATGGGCCTTGGCTGGGTTGATGGCGACCTTAACCCGAACACGGGTTTGGTCGGCAACATCAAGGGGATTGATACGGCCTACCGGAGCACCCACTTCTACGCCGTGGGCGCTTCCGGTACCGGCAAGTCAAAGTTTTTGCAGTCGCTTATAATCCAAGACATCATCCAAAACGAAGGTTTTGGCGTAATCGATCCGCACGGCGACCTCGTGGAGGACGTGAAGGGCTGGCTCCATTTTTGGACGAAGAAGGATTTTAAAAACGACATCGTTTTGATCGATCCGGCGGATTTGGCAAGCACGGCTTGCTTCAATCCGCTGGAACCGGTGGATGGAATACCGCCGGAACGTTTGGCCGGGCAATTGGTGGAAGCGTTCAAAAAAATATGGGCCGACGCGTGGGGCGAAAGGATGGCCGATATTATGCGCAACTCTTTGATTGCCCTCGCGGAAAACAATTTGACGCTTCTTGAATTGCCCCTGCTTTTGACGGAACGCGAAGCCCGCAAAAAGATTTTGTAGAACGTCAAAAGCCCGACCTGCCGCCAGCGCTTCAAATACTTTGAATCGCTTCCGGCTCACACTTGGCGCGAATGGCTGGAATCAACGCTCAACAAGGTTGATGCGTTTCTTTCCGATCCATCTATTAGGATGATCTTCGCTTCCAAACATAGCTCATTTAACTTGCGGGATATTATGGATCATAAGAAAATCCTGCTGGTGAATTTGAACAAGGGAAAGCTGGGCGACAGCGCGAACCTGCTCGGCGCTTTGTTGGTGAGCAAAATCAAGATGGCGGCGTTTTCAAGAACGGATATTCCTCAAACCGAACGCCAGCCGTTCTATCTCTACATTGACGAGTTCCAGAACTTTGCGACAAACAGCTTTGTCGAGATTTTGAGCGAGGCGAGAAAATACCGGCTTTCGCTGATACTGGCCCATCAGAATTTAAGCCAACTTTCTGAAGATCTGCGGGATTCCATTCTGGCCAACTGCGGCATCCAAGCGTGCTTCCGGGTGAATCGGGAAGACGCCCAACTGCTGGCTCGCGAGATTATGGGGCCGATCTATCGGATCAAGCCCGGATGGGAATTCAACATCCAGCTCTTACAGGAAGTACCGGCTCGCTGCTGCTATGTCGCCAACAAGCCGGAAAACGGCATTGTCGGCATCCGTACCTTGCCGGTACCATGTCCTTGGGAACTGATGGCGGAAGCGGATAGCCAATGGGATGAAGAAGGCTATCGCTTATTGGTAAACGATCTGGGTATCGGCGCGGATTATGTACGGAGCAGGGTAGAGGTGGAAGCGGAAATTTTCGAGCGGGAAAAGCTATTGCTGGCAGTTGAAGAAGGGGAAAGCTTCAAGGAGATGAAAGGAGACTGTTAAATCTCGACTCATAAAAGGAGCTTAATCGTTTTTGTGTAGGAAAAGTAAGTTTTTAAAATCCCGCTTGAAGGCGGGATTTTAAAAATGTCGATATGATATTTTAATTTTGTAGATTAAGATTCATTAACCTAAATTTCATTGCTTCATCGCTGACTTGATATTTTTCTGCTAGTTTTTCCAGCTCTTCTTCCGTGAAGCCATTTTTACATATATTCTTAAAATCCTTTTCCAATAAATTTCTAGGCATAAGTAGGGCAGCTGCAAACATGTTTGCATGCCTCTCTGCTGGCGTTCTCATTATTTCTTTCTTGTTATCCCGATAATCAACGAAGGCGTCTTTTCTCGGATGGAGAACGAAATGTCCAATTTCGTGGGCAATGGTAAACCTTTGCCGAACTGGAGCTTCGTTGCTATTTACACCGATCAAAGCTCTTCCATCTTTTCTTATCAGTAGGCCGGAGAAATCGTCGCTTGGTTCCCTGCTAATCTTTAGACTAAGCCTGCTTGCTATTTCTTCAACCTGGATAGGAGTTTCTTTTATATTGAGCGCGGTGAGGATTTTTTCGGCCTCTGTTTCTATTTTTTCTAAAATAAACATTTTCATTTTTTCTTAAAAAGTTTTTCTGCCCATTTGGCTGCGCTCTTGTCCTCTTGGGCTACTTTATGGAGATCGACTTTCGTCAAAGCGAACCCGTCTGGCACTTCAGGAAAAAAGTCGTCGATATCACAGTTAAATAATGTGGCCAACTTCCAAAGTGATACGGCTGAAATATTGTTTCTTCCTGTCTCAATATGCGTTACCGCTTCCCGGGAAATCCCCAATTCCGTTGCTATACGCGCAGCGCTGTGGCCAAGCTTCCGGCGCATTTCTTTTATTTTCTTCCCAATCTCAGCCTTAATCTCTTCGTCCGTATCCTTATTACTAATTGTATCTTTTTTCTTTTTCATCTCAATAGGGGGTTGGTGTGTAAAACTTGTTATAGGTTATACCGGATGTTATCGACCGTAACTTTTTGTTATCTTGAGTAACATCTGGTACAACTAATTCCCTTGTAATGGTATCAGGCCTGGGTGTATATTGCAAGTATAATAATTTAATCAGTCCAAAGCTGGGTACTAAAGTTCACAGCAACGGACCAAAAAACAATGAACGACGAAAAAAAGAACGAAGACAAAAAACATGATCACGTCATAGACTATACCGTCAATGATGAACCTCAGTCAACCGAGGAAAAGGAGCTGACACCAGTTCAAATAATGACGGCGGCGGAAGTTGATTCGGCTTCAAATTATCTCATTGAGCTTCGGGGCCATGAGCAGGTATCCCATAAGGATAATCCAGCGGAGCCTATTAAGATGCACGAACACATGAAGTTTATCACCAACTTCGTCGGTCCGACGCCTGTATCCTAGTATGGGCAAGGACGATTTTGTTTCTGGGCTAAAGGGAATGGGATCTGAAGCTCGCGATTTAGGTGAAAATCGTGTAGCTATCGAGAACTACGTCATAAAAAGTGGTAGGTTTAATGGACGGATAGTCACGGTTGGAATTGAAATACCGCCCGATTTTCCTGTGACCCCACCGACCGGTCCCCATATTACCCCATGTCTTTTACCAATCAATCCGAACGGTGCGACCCATACTGACCGAACGGCCCCTAGCCCGTCGTTTGGTGCTGAATGGCAGTATCTTAGTCGGCCGTTTCCAAATGGTAGTTGGCCAAAAACCAAAAGAACCGTTCCGGTATATATGTCATTTATAAGACAGCTTCTCGAAACACTATGAACTACAGCGTTGCTTTGACTTCGGATATTAATACAAGACTTAATGAACACTTATTAAGAGAGGATTGCCAGGAAGACCTCTGTTTCGCGCTGTGGTATCCAAGTAAGGGAGAAGAAAGAACTACGGCCCTATTGCATGATGTCATCCTTCCTATTGAGGGCGAGAGGGAGGTTCATGGTAACGCTAGTTTTTCCCCTAAGTATTTTGAAAGAGTATTGTCCTTGGCTTTAAAGAAAGGCACTGGAATTGCTTTTCTCCATAGTCATCTTGGACCTGGATGGCAAAACATGAGCAGAGATGATGTCTGGGCGGAATATAGCCACGCTCCAGCCATAAAAGCAGCCACGGGGTTTCCCTTAGTAGGCTTAACGCTTGGCACAGATGGAGCGTGGAGCGCGCGCTTTTGGGAAAAGGACAAAAAGAAGTTTGCTCGTTATTGGTGTCAGGGTGTCCGCGTAATCGGCGATGACGGATTAAATGTCACTTATGCAGATCATTTGGTGCCGCCACCGCAATATCGAGAACAATTAAAAAGGACGATTTCAGCCTGGGGGATAAAAAAACAGCAGGATCTTGCCCGTCTTAAAATTGGTGTGGTTGGGGCTGGAAGCGTGGGGAGTATCATAATCGAATCTTTAGCCAGGATGGGTGTCCAGCGCATTGCTATCTTTGATTTCGATAAAATCGAAACTCATAACCTCGATAGACTTTTACATGGCACGGCGAATAATGTAGGCCGCTATAAAGTAAAAGTTGCTGCTGACTCGGCTAAAAAATCCGCTACCGCAGAAAACTTTGACATACAACAGATCAAAATTAGCATAGTGGAGGAAAGTGCTTACCGTAAGCTGTTTGATTGCGACGTATTATTTAGTTGTGTAGATCGACCTTGGCCAAGAAACATTTTAAATTACATTGCTTATGCTCATCTTATTCCGGTAGTTGATGGCGGTATTAGCATAAAGAAAAATCGTCTCGGGGAATTACAAAATGCCGACTGGAAGGCTCACGCCGTATTTCCTACAAGAAGGTGCTTGGAATGTCTTGGCCAATATGATCCCGGCTTAGTTCAGATGGAACGCGAAGGTCATTTGGATAGCCAATCGTATATAGATTCTTTGGACGATAGCCACGCGCTTAAACGCAATGAAAACGTTTTCCCATTTAGCTTAAACGTGGCATCTTTGCAGGTTATGCAAATGCTTTCTTTTGTTATTAGACCGTTAGGAATTCCAAATGCCGGTGAACAGAATTATCATTTCGTTTCCGGGACTTTGGATGTCGAAAAGAAGAAAATCCAGTGTGGCAAAAATTGTCTTTATAATAAAATAGTCTCCATGGGCGATCACGCTGGATGGCAGATATTAAGAACGAAAATAAAATAATATGGCTGCATCAACTACAACCTCAGATGCCATCAAAGCCATAATGGATTCAATTGATAAGGGAATCGGCGACGGAGTTAATTCATTCCTAAACGGGGTATATGGTCAATGGTTAATAATATGGGCCCATTGGTACCCTGTGATAATAATTGTATCTTCTTTAATTATCATCGGCGTAGTAATCCAAATTATAATGATACGCGAAGGCGGTCCAAATAACCGTTTACCGAGTTGGTTTAATTCCCTCGTTGGCCACTTGCTTTATGTTGTTATATTTTTTTCATCGTGGCTTATCTCGTTTAAAATTTGGGGACCTAACGTAATAGACGAAATTTGGCGCGTTGTTTTTTCTGGATTGGCCGTATCCTTAACATGGTTGATTTTGCATGCTATTGGTTTTTGGCCGTATTAATCAGCCGCCGCCGGGAGGCCTTGCTCTCTTTGACGGCAGGAAAAGTGTGTTTTAAAAGTCCCGCCCCAAAGCGGGATTTTTAAAAGCCGGACGGCGGCGGCTGATTCTTGCAACCTAAGCCGGAAATTTTCGGAAAGGCTTTTGCGGACGAGCAAAAGACTTTCGGGAAAAGCGGAGGAGCAAAAACCGTAGAGGCCGGAGGCGGAAAATATCAAGGTCCGTGATAACGGTACTTGATATAGCAAAGCGGTTTGCGCCGGAGACATCGTTAAGCGGTTTTTGCGGGGGAGCGGTTTCCGGCGTGAGCTACCGCTTGTCTTGACCTTTAGGCAGGGAGTCGGGCATTTCGAGGGCAGCCGCGGAAAGGCTCAAAGCTTGGGGTAGCCACAAACCAGAGGCGCTGTTTCCCTGTAAGCCCGGAGTAGGCGAAGCGTCGCCTACGGAGGGGAAACAGCGCCGGAACAAGGTCTCAGAGCTTGGATTTGGCACTGACCCGGCTCGAATTGGGCTCTTAAAAACTCGTCATTCCAGAATGTCGACTCAATGACGAGTTTTTAACCTGCCAACGCACACCTTTTTACCCCCACCTGCGGCTAAAATGCGTTGGCCTGAGCCCAATTCGAGCCCGGCTGCCCCCTTGCGAGCGCCGCCCTGCAGGAGAGCCCTCCGGAAGGGCAAGCGAAGCTCAGTCGGGGGCAGATCAGACCTTCAAATCCCTCTTCTTTACCTGATGGACGAGATTGGGTAGAATTAGCTCAAAGTTCGGTGTTGTTTTGTATCGGCAGCCAGTGAATTTCGACCAAAAATCGCTCGGAAATTGAGCGATTTTGGCTTATATCAAGAGAGAAATTACCAAATACAGCGAAGAGCCAATTTTTTATGATATAATCAATAAAATTCTTGTTTATGAAAAACTTAATCCAATATAATATATCAAAAAATTTTGTTATCAAAATTACAATATATTTTTTTGCAGCAGCAGCCGTTTTTTTACTAAGCAATGCTCTCGAACAAGAGACGAGTAGTTGTTATGATTGTTATCATGGCGGCATATATTATGCCAGTTTATTTATTTTAGTTTGCTTTTTGGCGGAGTATTTACTGGGTAGAAACAAAATTTTCCACGCAATTAGGGATTTTGCATTGGGCATTGCGATTGCGATCGGGTCACTTTTACTAAGTGCTACAATAGTTAATTCGCGGCCAAGTTATGTACCAGATTTCGATGGCGTGATTTTTAATATGTTCTTAATCATGATGGTATCAGTATTTTGTTTTGTTAAATTTAAAAAAACAGCGTACGAAAAATTATTTTTAGGTATAATAACTGGTGCGCTCGTTTTACCGGTGGTTATTTTAATGTCTGCTTTTATAGGTCTTTAGGGGAAAATGCTTGTATTGCAGAAATTGAATATATTCAATGTAAATACAACTTCGTACCAGACGGCCAGCGAGCGAATTTTGACCAAAAATTGCCCAGAAATGGGTGGTTTTTGATGTTAATGTTGATAGATAAATTTTAAAATAGTAGAATGTTAAGAATAATTTGAAAATAAAAATTATCAGAAAAGAGACTTTCTATGGAAAAATCAGCCAAGAAAATCGTCGTAGGTAATGTATGTTTTATTATCGATAAACAAAACGATAAGATATTGCTGCTTAAAAGAAGTCGCGAACCAATGCAGTTTATGTATACGGGTGTGGGCGGTAAAACTCTGCTCGAAGAAAGTCCGTTTGAATCTTGTGTCCGCGAAGCTAAAGAGGAGACCGGGTTAGATGTTTTAGAGGTTAACCTCAGGGGTGTGATAAAAACAATTTTGGACGGACGTGACTCTTCGTGGATTCTTTCGATCTATACTGCCACAGGCTTTAGCGGAGAGATGACTAAATGCCGCGAAGGGGAATTGGAATGGGTTAATATAAGTTCAATTAGTTCTTATGGGCTAATCGGATTCATAAAAAAAATAATGCCATATATTCTAGACGAGAGTATTGTTTTTGATGGATTGATTATCCACGATATTAGGGGCGATATTATTAAAGATAGTATTAGAACATATCCCCGATCTTAAGCATTCAGTTTCTTGTATTGGTTGTCAGTGGCAGTTTTTTATAGAAAATAAATTTTACATAATTATACTATTCCAGCTTCGTCTTAGACGGCCAGCTGATTATTATAGAATAATATGCGTGGACAAAATAGCACTTCACGAGCAATGGGTTGTTAAAGCCCCTATAAATGATGTATAATAACGTATTTGGTATAATAACCAGCTCCGAAAAATTTTCTGAGCATTTTCCCAAGGTCGTTGTATTAATACGTGTCAGGGAAAAAGGAGAGCAAGCGCCGGAGTTGAACAAGGAACCAAGATAAATTAGAAATTATAAAATACAACCTGGCCAAAGGATGCAGTCCTGCAAGATTATAAAATTCTAAATTGTAATTTATGAAATTAAAAGTTCTCACGCTAAATTGCGGAAAAGGATATGTTGCCGGACTTTATGATTTTTTAGAGAAAACATTACAAAAAAATGAGTATGATTTCGTGCTTCTTCAAGAATTCAGCTCAAGCAATGCTGAGTGGTTTAAATCCAACATAGAAAATTATAAAATTCTTCGAGTTTTTGATAAAGAAATAAATATGGAAAGCGAGCTTGCGATAGTTTACCGGAAAGATTTTATCCTAAAGGAAAGCCAACTGTATCTCTTTAATCATTTTTTAAAAGCAAACTTAAAACGCCCAGAATTCGGGTTTTTGCTGGGTAAGTTTAAAATCCCGCAAAGTGAATTGATCATAGGATCAATTCACAGCAGCGCAGTATTGTATTTTAATGCCAGAAGCCGCGAGGCAAAGTTTGCAAAGAAATGCTTATTAGATTTTAATCCGGATTCATTGCCAATAATTTTTGGCGGAGATTTTAACAGCGGATTACCTGGCGAGAAGACCCGCAATAATAAAATTTTTAGGCCGGATTTTATTAATTTAACTATCAATTCAGGGGTAACGGTCAATAGCCGCTATGTTGAACCAAGGCCGGGGTGGTGGCTAAATGTAATTTCAGTGTTTTTTGCCAAATTTGGCCTAGGTATTTGCATGGATGTTGACCATATTTTTGTTGATAAAAAGACTGCTAAAACTCACGCATCTTCCTGCAAAGTTTTCCCGGATCGCATTTCTGATCACTCCGCGATGGAAGTTTCATTATCAACTGTTAAAAATTAAAGCATATAAAAAGAGGGTCAATAGTGAACTTTTGCCTCTTTGGTCCTTTTTTAACGACGTTTTTTTATTAAATGGGGCACAAATTTTGGAGATCTGTTCAAATCCCAGACGGCCGGCCGGTGAGTTTTGATTAAACAAAGCTCGCTATTAAGCGAGTTTCGTTTTATAATTAAGCAAAAGTTAAATACTATTTGATTATTTTGGCGAAGCTGTAAAATAACGGGGGACTGGTATTAAATTAATTAACATAATATCTTATGAACCCGCAACTTAAAGATTTAATAAAAAAAATCGAGGTTGAATTATTGCAAGATGATGTCCGCAAGTCAAAAGAAAGGCTGGGCAAAATTTTATCTGATGACTTTTTTGAATTTGGACAATCGGGAAATAAATACTTTAAGCAAGACATTTTGGAGTTATTACCTTTATTGCCAAAAGAAAAATTTTCAGTAAGTAATTTTGAAGTTTTGGAGCTTTCTCCGGACAAGGTGCTGGCAACTTATCTTATGGAACGACAAGAATTAAAAACCAAAAAGAAAAGCCGGTCTTGGCGAAGTTCAATTTACCAAAAACATAACGACACATATCAAATGCTGTTCCATCAAGGAACGCCTATCGCAAATTAATATCCCGCCAAAGATTTTCCAACTACGCGACAGTCGGGTTAATAGCGAATTTCAGCCCCAAAAAACCGCCAAACTGATCTGTACCCCAAAAAGTGGACACGAAAGTGTCTTCTTTTTGTATTCGAAAAGCAGATAAGATATATTAACAATCAAAGCCATGAGCAAGAAAATATTCACCCAAGAGCAGATCGATGAGTTACG
>Ga0209340_1002397_pt1 | contig 10944 bp, 10 predicted proteins | sample EPASupsiteSAE323_FD_187266 | JGI IMG/M metagenome (GOLD analysis project Ga0209340, IMG submission 187266) | Bioremediated contaminated groundwater from EPA Superfund site, New Mexico - Sample SAE3-23 (SPAdes) (version 2) | ecosystem: Environmental > Aquatic > Deep subsurface > Groundwater >...
GGTTTGCCCTCTATTAGCCCGGAGGCAACATCATTGATTTTCTTGACCATGTTGGCATCCGTTGTTACCAGTACATCTGTTATTCTTTTATCACTGCTCTTGATTTTCTGTTTTACCATATTTTTTACGCTTGCTTGTTTGGCATCAGTCGTCATGGATTCTTGATTAAGGGTCATTCCGACCATAACCACTATTTTACTGGCACTACTGGTACTTAATTTACTTGTAGCAGTAGTGCTGGTTTTACTCGACGTATCCATCGCCGCATCTGCCCCGGCGACGACTACCGTGGCGCTTATTACGCCGGGTACTGCCTTGGCTATTTCAGAAAAGCGATTGGCCATTATACGCTTATCTGATTCGGTTACCTGGGTTGGGCTTGAAGGTGTGGTTTTCGGTGCTGTATAAGGTTTCTTGGCTTGCTGACAGCCTGAAGTTATAAGCATTGCAGCAATGAAAACAAATAATAACAGCGTTCTCTTTTTCATGAAATTGTCCTCCTTATTTAATAATTCTCATTTAACCTTATCTATCAGCAATCTACCCCGGTTCAAATTTCGCAATTTACACGAAAACGGTGTGTCAACTTCCTGTCTTTCATCTTCTTACTTGTCTTGGCTATAGTTTTTAACGATTTTGTAATATTAAATCAAAGTAATATTTGGGAATAAAAAAGCGGAGATTTTTCATCTCCGCTTGGGTTCTACAGTATTGCTTTAATTCAAAACGTATACTTTTACTGTCCGTCGTCCCCAATTCACACATTGGGAATAACTCTCCATAAACAAATCCACCGCATTTCCTCTGATTGCACCACCGGTATCAGCAGCACGCGCATACCCGTAGCCTTCAATATATAACCGGCTTCCCAGAGGTATTACACTGGGATCGACCGCTACCATTCCTACACTTGGGGTTAAGCCGGTGGCTGTCCTGAAGCCTGTGTAAGTATAAGCCGAGGCTTGCATGTATTTGGCCTCACGAAAATCCAATCGTTCGCTGCCACGAGAGACAGAAGTTATGCTGCCCATGGCAACAACTCGATTTTGAGGTTCCTGTAATGTCTCTGTGGAAATAACCTCCCTTTTTCCTTCTTCTCCATTATAGAAAGTGATCTTGATCGTATTGCGTGCGATACCATTTTTACCAGCCCGTACGGTTCTGGTCAACCCTTTCTCCAGCGTAGGCTCATCAACCCGTTCATCCCCATAAGGGATCGGCTGATCTTCGTTTATAATCTTTTCTGCCACTCTGATAACTTCAATTTCCTGATTGGCACTGACCAGGTTACCAGCCTTGGTTTTGATAATATCCTTGTCTCCCAATTGAAATCCAGCCAGACTGACTGCTTTTTCGGCGGCTACCGGAGTAGTATAAATACTTTTCTCAGTACCATCCGCCACAACCTTCACTTTAAAAGCTCTTGTTACCACAATTTTGGTGTGCTTTTTCACTTTGCTGTCAAGTGATGGTTGAACTAGATCCATTTTACCCAGCTCTATATTGTTCTTTTGCAGAATGTCCTTTACTGTTCCCGAAAACAATACTCTTGTGTGAATGAGCTTCCCATCTGCTGCAATGGAGATTGGTTTTTGCAGTGCAAAAAACATACTCGTCAATAAAATCCCCAGTGTCAGCAGGCTGGCAATTAGGATCGTGCCTTTTCTTGACCAGGCTAAATCCATATTTTACCTCCCTTAATTGTTTATTCTCCCACAGGAGAAAGCAATACTGGTTAACCAAAAATAACAAAAAAACAGGCAAAAGTCAAATTTCTTCCCTTATTAATGGCTTTGTTGCCAGTTAATGTTATTAAAGATTAACCCCACTCCCTAATATATATTTAGCATCTTTGTTATATTTTATTCCTGCGACGGTAAAAAGTTTGCAGAATTATAAATTTTACCATTTTATTTTTCTGTCATTTTATAGTGAATTTCCCTCAATTCCAAGCATCAGCTATAAGATCCGGTCATAAAAAAAGCTACTCAAATCAATATAATAAATACTGATTGAGCAGCTCTGGAATTTGTTTACAGCTAATCTTTGATCCGATAAATTTTTCTGGCATTTAAATTGGTCAAATAGGCTATTTCATCAATATTTTTGTTTCTCAGTTCAGCCAGTTTTGCAGCTACGTATTTTACATTGGCCGGTTCGTTTAATTTGCCTCTGAACGGCTCCGGAGACAAATACGGACAATCCGTTTCAACGAGGATTTTGTCTATTGGTATTTTGGCGGCTGTTTCATGGGCTTTGCTGGCATTCTTGAAAGTCAAAGGTCCGGCAAATGAAATATAGAATCCCAGTTTAATAAGTTCATTGGCCATTGGCAATGCCCCGGAATAGCAATGCATGATGCCCAGGTTTTTGCCAGCTTTTTCAGCTTTAATTATCTCCATGACTTCCTGATGAGCATCCCGGTCATGGATCACGATCGGTTTGCCAATTTCCTGCGCCATTTTGATCTGCTCGCGAAAGGCCTGCCGCTGAATCTCGCGCGGCGACAGATCACGGTAAAAATCAAGTCCGATTTCGCCAATGGCAACCACTCTCTGATCGCGAGCCATAGCAAATATCTTTTCCTTTACATCAGGATTAAACCTTTGGGCATCGTGAGGATGGATGCCCACCACGGCATGAACCTGCCGATATTTACGCGCTAATTGCAACGCTTCTTGGGATGAGGCCAGATCATAACCAACGCAGATTATTTTCTCCAATCCCGCATCCTGGGCACGATTCAGAACCTGTTCCAGATCTTTTTTTAAATCTTCATCCTGTAAATGAGCATGCGTATCAATTAACATTGTTTTCTCCCTGCTGATTCAATAACAACTGCCGTCATCATTCTGACGGCAGCACGAGCTTATCATTGTTATTTGACGCGATTGCCGGAAGGCAGGTCGGATTGCAGCGTCAATACTTCCAGGTTCTGATGACCTTCATCGGAAGCAGCCAGGATCATGCCCTCGGACATAACGCCCCTTAATTTGCTGGGTTTAAGATTGGCCACCACTACTACCTTTTTGCCGATCAGTGCTTCCGGTGTATAGTGCTGGGCTATTCCTGACACAACGGTGCGTTCTTCTTCTCCGACTTTGAGTTTGAGGATGAGCAGTTTATCTGCTTTCTCCATCTTTTCACAGCCAATGACTTCAGCAACACGCAAGTCCATTTTGGCAAATTCCTCAATCGTTATATAGGTTTTCTCTTCTTTTACTTCCGCAACAGGAGCAGTTTTTTCTTCTTTAACTGGCTCTACAGGGGTTTTGTTTTCTTCCACTTCATTCTCCTCCAATGTTTTGATATCGATCCGCGGGAACAAAGATTCACCTTTGTTTACTTTTGCCCCAACCGGGATCATTCCCCAAACCCCGCCGTCTTCCCATAGCAAGGTTTTATTCAGATCAAAAATATTAAGCTGTTGATTGGCCCTTTCGATCAGGGCAGGCATTGCCGGTGCCGTAAGCACCAAAGCGATACGGATGGTTTCAACCAGATTGTACATAACCGTAGCCAGACGTTTTTTGCCCGCTTCTTCTTTGGCCAGTTTCCATGGTTCGGTTTCGTCAATATATTTATTGGCCCGGGAAACCAGGCGCGAAACTGCAATTAGATAATTCGAGAAATCAAGTTTATCCAGTTTTTCAGTCGCTTCCCTAAACACAGTGCTGGCCATCTGCTGCAGTTCTTCATCGAAAACAGCAATTTCATCTGCAGCCGGGATAACGCCGTCAAAATATTTTATGATCATGGCTATGGTACGACTGATTAAATTGCCCAGATCATTGGCCAGATCTGAATTTATACGCGTGACCAGGATCTCTTCCGAATAAAGTCCGTCCTGACCATAAGACAATTCCTTGAGCAGATAATAGCGGACCGCATCTATCCCGTACTTACTTACCAAAATGGCAGGATCAACTACATTGCCTTTGGATTTCGACATTTTGCCGCCTTCCAGCATGATCCAGCCATGGGCAACGACTTTCTTGGGCAGGGGCAGATCCAAGGCCATCAGTAATATAGGCCAGATGATGGCATGAAACCTGATTATATCCTTGGCCATAAGATGAACATCAGCCGGCCAGTATTTGTTGAACTGAACCTCGTCCTCCAAATAACCGATCCCGGTCAAATAATTGATCAAGGCATCAAACCAGACATAAACCACATGCTTGCGGTTGAAAGGCACCGGTATCCCCCAGCTGAAAGTGGTTCTTGATACACAAAGATCTTCCAATCCGCCTTTGATAAAACTGACGACTTCATTGCGCCGTGATTCCGGCTGAATAAAATCGGGATGGGCGTCTATATATTCAAGCAGCCGGGGGGCGTATTTAGCCATATTGAAAAAATAACTTTCTTCACTAAGCAGTTCGACATCCCTTCCGCAATCAGGGCATTTTCCATCAACCAACTGACGTTCGGTAAAATATGTTTCACAGGGACTGCAGTACCAGCCCTGATATTCGGACATAAAGATGTCGCCTTGATCATAGACCTTCTGGAAGATCTTTTGCACCACTTTCTCGTGACGTTCTTCCGTGGTACGAATAAAATCAGTATTGGATATCATCAGCAAGTCCCACAACTTGCGAATATTGGCAACGATTTCATCTACATGTTCAATCGGCTCTTTGCCCTTTTCACGTGCAGCCCGTTCGATTTTCTGTCCGTGTTCATCCGTTCCGGTAAGATAAAATACATCCATTCCCTGCATTCTTTTATAACGCGCCATACAATCGGCAGCTACCGTGGTATAGGCATGTCCTATATGAAGATTGTCGCTCGGGTAATAGATTGGGGTCGTGATGTAAAAAGTATTTTTGTCTGGCACTCCTGTCCCTCCAATAATTGACCTGCTCCTGCATCTTGTAAAACCGCAATGGAGCAAAGGCTTAAAGTTTATTCGTATATTTTACCACAAAATAACGTTGCTATTCTTAGTTTGATTATCTAAAAGAGTATTTTGTCGGATTTCAACATTCAAATCCAAAAATTAGTTTTCTATTTTCTTGCATTTTTGTTGTGCGAAGTGTTATTATAAGCCCATAAATACGCACAAATAGTAATTAAATGTTTCAATAGTTAATTTTTTGATTATTTTTGTAGTTAAAACCTTGACTTTTTCTACCAGTGCTGGTATACTCTAGTTCAGAAATAGGTCGAAAGATGTACTATTAAATATAACAATGAATGGAGGTCTGCGGATATGATGAAATCAACCGGTGTAGTTAGAAAAGTAGATGAATTAGGTCGTATTGTTATTCCTATCGAATTAAGACGTACCATGGGAATTGAAGAAAAGGACGCCCTGGAGATTTACGTTGACAGCGATAAAATCATCCTCAAGAAATATGAACCTGCCTGTATATTCTGCGGCAATGCTGAAGATGTTGTGAATTACAAAGGCAAAAATCTTTGCAAAGCCTGTCTGACAGAATTAGTTAAACAGATTGGCTAATTACTTACATCATTCCGGAAAATCTAAAAAGTACTTATATAACTCTGATTTTTTTATTCCATATTCACGAGCCTTCATTTTGAAGGCTTCTTTTTTGTCCAAGCCTTGTTTGATTAACTGTCTGGTTTCCTCTGCGATTTGATCAATGGACACCGTTGAAAGGTCCTTCTGCCTGCCGGGCAGGAGCAGACAGATTTCTCCGCGGGGAGTATTAAGTCGGTAGTGCTCAATCATTTTAGCTATCGTGCCCCGCTGCATCTCCTGAAATTTTTTGGTCAATTCCCTGCCAATGACAAGTTGCTGGTCATTACCCAAAATTTCCTGCACATCTGCCAAACTGGCCAACAAGCGGTGCGGAGCTTCATAAAAAATTACAGTACGACTTTCCGTATGCAATTCTTTTAATAAATTGCGGCGCTGGTTATGCTGGCGGGGAAGAAACCCGTAAAAAATAAAACTGCTGCTGTCCAGTCCGGAAATTGCCAGCGCGGCAGTAAATGCTGAAGGCCCAGGAATGACTTCAATTTTTATGCCGGCCACAATGGCCTTTTTGACCAACTCGGGGCCGGGATCTGATATTCCCGGCATGCCGGCGTCGGTTACCAGGGCGATCATTTTTCCACCCAGGAGTTCCTCCAGCAGATGATCCTCCCGTACATTTCCGCTGTACTGATGATAACTGATCAGCGGTTTTTTAATTTTATAGCGGTTAAGGAGTTTTATTGTGTTGCGCGTATCTTCACAGGCAATCAGATCTACGCTGCGCAAGGTTTTTAACAAGCGAATGCTGACATCCTCCAAATTCCCAATCGGGGTGCCGCATACATATAAAATACCTGGTTCCATATCTTTTCTCCTAATTAACTGTATTCACACGCATCAGGCTTTGAGGTTGCTATCTGCCGTAAATGTTTCGCAATTCCTGCCCATAAATCCCGGTCTTTTCGTAAATGATCAGCGGCGGCGTAACGGTCAGCGGACCGGGAGGATTTTTAACTCCTTCGATCAATACCAACCGTGCTTCACGATCGCTGAAAGAATGTATAAAGCGCAGTCTCCTGACCGGCACTTTGTAGGTACGAAACAATTCCATTGCTTCATCCAGGCGCTCCGCCCGGTGAATGATATCCAATTTACCACCCTGAGTCAAAAGATATGCACCTTTTTCCACCAGTTCCGGCAAACTAAGTTTGATCTCATGTCGGGCAACAGCCTCCTCCGGATTATGACTAATTTTGCCCTCCCCTTTTCTCCAAAAAGGAGGGTTGCTTAAAACCAGTTCAGCCGCCCCTCCCGGTAATATCTTTTCTGTTTCTTTTATATCTGCTTCAACAATGTCGATTCGTTCCTGCAATCCGTTTAGGACAACGCTGCGGCGGGACCGTTCCACCATGGCCGGCTGTACTTCAAGGGCTGTTATCCGAGCCAGGGGAGCTCTCCAGGCCATCAGCAATGATACGACTCCGCTGCCTGAACCCAGTTCCACAATTTGTTTAATCCTGTCACCAGCGGGGAAATGGGCCAAAAGAACTGCGTCCAGCGAGAAGCGGTAACCTTCCCGGGGTTGAATGACCTTCATATTGCCGAGTATGAGATCATCCAGGCTTTCATCATTACGTAGTTCATTATTTAACAAAGTTTACTCCTTGTTAATAAACGCAAGGCAAAAAAGGCAATCTTCCTGCCGACTGTCTCCAAAATTGGACGGACACACATGATATCCGTCATTGTAGAGCATGCCCAGACGCTCGTAACCTTCACCCTGCAGTTTAATGATCTCCATATCTGGCTTGATTATATTTAAAGCTTCTGTTTCTGCTTCCGCTTGCATTCCTTTTTCCAAACGGGTCACTCTCTCTTTGAGATCACCCAGTTCAAGCACCATTTCCCGGATTATCGTCTTCAGTTCTTGCACATTTTTGGCAGTTTCGTCCATTCTTATCCCCCTCAGACCGCTTGCCTTCGTAGAGTTCAGATTCATATTTCAGACAACACATCAGGCGCCCGCAGATACCTGAAATTTTAGTCGGATTCAAAGAAAGGTTTTGTTCCTTGGCCATGCGGATGGAGACCGGCTCAAAATCACCCAGGAAATTATTGCAGCAAAGAATTCTTCCGCAGGTACCGATACCCCCCAGCATTTTTGCTTCATCTCTGACACCAATCTGTCTTAATTCGATCCGGGTCTTGAAAATTGAGGCCAAGTCCTTGACCAGCTCCCGGAAATCGACCCGACTTTCCGCCGTAAAATAAAATATGATTTTACCCATATCAAAAGTATATTCCACATCAATGAGACGCATGGGCAGATTATGCAAATGCACTTTCTCCTTGCACAACTCCAGCGCTTCTTTTTCCTTTTGTTTGTTGGTCGTATAGACGTTTTTATCTTCTTCGTTGGCAATACGGATGACCTTTTTAAGCGGCAACACCAATTGGTCATCCTCGACCTCTCTTTTGCCGAGGGCAACCTCTCCGTATTCGATGCCTCTTACAGTTTCCACGATTACCGCATCACCTTTTGTTAGCTCGAAATCTCCGCTATCAAAATAATATATCTTGCCGGCTGGTTTAAATCTTACCCCGACGACCAAAGCCATTGGAATCCCTCCAAATATAATTTTACCTGTCACTATTGTATCTGATTACTATCTTAACGCAGCCTGTAATGCATAGGAAATGTTAATATTCAGCAACACTGGATTGACGGAACGATTATACATTTTTTTCATGCTGCTGATGCTGCCCAGCGCCGGTCCAACCTTGTCCAGGTGCAAACGCTTAAATTTCTGACACAAAGGTAAATTTTGTGCCATCAGCAATTGTTCAGGATTCCCGGTCTGCTGGTAAACGCAAATATCGCGCAAGATCGTCTCCAGTAAAGATACCATAATCAGCGGATGTTTTTCTATTTTTTCAGCTGCCAGAAATACATCACTCGGCTGTCCGGCCGCCAGCGATTCCATCAGATTCTTGGCCAGTTCCCAGAATTCATTCCATTCTTCCTCGGCAAACAACAAAGCGGTTGCAATGCTGCCCTGTGCCAATCTGGCCAGATTGCCTGCTTTGGCTGCTTCCATGCCCTGACCCGTCAAATATGCGTTCAGATCTTCTTCCCGCAGGGAATCAAATTTGATCACCTGACAACGGGAAATGATCGTTTCCAATAAATTATTCTCATCTGCTACTAAAATAATAACTGCGTATTCAGGCGGCTCTTCCAGTGTCTTAAGCAATGCGTTGGCAGCAGGCAGTGATAACAGATGGGCATCCTTTATTATCACCACGCGGCGTCTGGCCCGATAAGGCTTTAAAGCCAGCCAGGGTTCAATTTCATTGGTTACCTGCTCAATGCCAATCATGCTCTTTTTATCTGCTTTTTCGATCAATTTAAAATCCGGGTGGACTCCTTCCCGCCAATAGGCTTCGCCCTGAGGATCACTGCTTAAAATCACAGCTCTGGAAAGTTCCATCGCGGTCGTATATTTACCTACCCCGGCCAATCCCCAAAAAAGATAGGCATGGCTTAAATGACCGCTTTGCAGCGCTCTCTGCAGGGGCAAAACCGCCCTCTCCTGTCCGATGATGTTGTTAAAATAATTCATGTTGCCACCTCGGCAGCATTCGAAGTGCCGCTTGGGATTTCTTCAAATCAAAATTAAATTTCCTTATACTATAATAACACAGACAAATGCTGCAAAGCTTTTTCGCGCAATTCAATAATACTGGCTCCTCCGTCAAGCAACTTAATGCGATCAGGTTCAGCACGCTGCAATTCAAGGTATCCGACTCTGATCCGGCTTTGAAACTCCAGCCCTTCTTTCTCCAGACGGTCAGGAACATCCTTGTTCCTTCTCTTCTGTCCCTCCTCAGTATCAATATCCAGCAACAGAGTCAAATCGGGCTTTAAGCCGCCTGTACACAACTGATTAAGCTCCCTGAGAAATTCTATATTAAGACCTCTGCCATAACCCTGATAGGCAATGGTTGAATCCATAAAACGGTCTGCGATTACAATTTTACCTTCCTGCAAGGCAGGCAAGATCATCTCTTCAACCAACTGACTGCGGGAAGCTGCATACAGGAAAGCTTCTGTACGAGGCGTAATACCAACGTTGCGAACGTCCAGCAGCATATCTCTGATTTTCTCAGATACTTCAGTGCCTCCTGGTTCCCGCAATACAAGTATCTCGTATTTATCTTTCAAATAATCATATAACTGTTCACGTAGCGTTGTTTTACCGCAGCCATCAATCCCCTCAAGACTTATAAATTTCCCTCTTGCCTTCAATTTTTCACCGCCTTGCAACAATTTAATTTATTTTTGCCAATCGATTTTAGTCTATGACCAAAATATTATTTAGAGTCGGCTCTTCCGGTCCTTGAATGCGTGCCCCAGAATCAATCACATAATGAAGGTAATCCAAAACTTCACCCGTTATGGTTTCCCCCGGAAGCAGACAAGGGATACCGGGGGGATATACAGCGATCATTTCACCGGAAATCAGATTCATGCTCTCTGCCAGTTTGACCCGTTTTTTGCATACTTGAAAAGCCCTTCTGGGGCTTAATGCGACTTTGGCTGCAGGGGGAGCCTCGATACGAAGGGATTTCTTTTTACTGCCTGCATAATCTGCAGCCACTTCCTGCAGTGACTTATAGAATTTTTCCCAGTCTGATTTATCATGTAATAGAGAAAACATCGCCAAAATCGAATGCTCGGTCTCCATTTCCAGTTGAATATGGTATTTCTCTTTCAATATGCTGCCCATTTGATAGCCGTTTAATTGCAGCCCCGGCATTGATATGAGCACTTTTAAGGGATCGATCCCTTTTATATCAGACCTTTCTTTAAATTCTTCATGATGACAATGCAGCCCTTTTATTTGATTGATTTTGTCTTTATATTCTCGAGACCATTGTCCGGCTTGCTCCAGTCGATAATGGCCTTCCTGCTCCATAAACATTCTGGCCAGTTCCATTGAAGCCAACAGCGGATAAGATGGACTTGTCGTCGTTAGCAGACTGACTGCCTGGCGCAGTCGCTCATGTTCAGGAAAGCCCGACTTTATATGCAGACAACCACCCTGATTCAAAACCGGCCAGGTTTTATGCAAGCCGTTTACAGCTGCCATGGCCCCCTGGGCTATAGCCGGAGCGGGATAATCCTTATGAAAAGGAAAATGTCCACCATGAGCCTCATCCACCAGGACATATTTTTGAGATTGCCCGGCTAGCGCAACAATGGACTCAATATCAGAACAAGTCCCAAAATAGCTGGGACTGGTAATAAAAATCGTCATAATATAAGGATTCTGCATTAGACATTTTTCAATTTCTGAAACTTGAATAGACAGCTCCAAGCCCAATTCTTCATCGATCCGGCTGGGAATGTATACCGGCATCGCACCGGACAGCACCATGCCACCGTAGAAGCTGCGGTGACAATTGCGCGGCAGCAGAATTTTTTCTCC
>Ga0209340_1002401_pt1 | contig 10941 bp, 16 predicted proteins | sample EPASupsiteSAE323_FD_187266 | JGI IMG/M metagenome (GOLD analysis project Ga0209340, IMG submission 187266) | Bioremediated contaminated groundwater from EPA Superfund site, New Mexico - Sample SAE3-23 (SPAdes) (version 2) | ecosystem: Environmental > Aquatic > Deep subsurface > Groundwater >...
GTTTCCAGCAGCTCCACCACTGAAACCATGCCGCAACGGTAACCGTCGAAGGCATACTCATCGTAAAGATTCGTCTGACTGGGCGGTGTGCCGAAACGCTCCGGGTGATTCTCAATTATCTCCCGCAGCACTGCTACCGACAGATGGCTTTTGCCGGTCCCCACCGGTCCCTGCAGAAAAAGTCCCCGACCCCGGCTGATATTTTCAAGTCCCTGCGCGGCAAACTCCCGGCATTTTTTCAGCGCCACCTCTTTCTCTGCACAATCCGGCAAGTAATTGGAGAGCGTTGCATGAGCCAGCCTTAACGGAATCCCGCATGATGACCACACGGCTTTGAAACGAATCTCATCAGCTGTAAAAATCGTTATAATCCTCCACCTCCTTTTCATTCAAGTCTGATGATCTGAAACCGCGAGAAGAATTCACATTAGCGGTTGCAGATTGTTTTGCCATACGTTTGCCGTTCAGCATGTCATATTGCTTGCGAAGTTTGCTGACACTCAGTATGTTGTTTTGCCAGAAGGGATCATTCTGCGCAAACAGGATTACTTCTCTGACTTCATCGATTGGTCTTTTATCTGTATGAATCAACAAATTCATTTCTACAGACCAATTCTGTAAATCAGGCAGCTTATAGCCAGGAATATGCTGCAGAATTTTGATAAAAAGTAGTTGGGATAATTGAAATTCAATCGAGTCGTCGTTGTATATCCTTCTTTTTTTCTTTTTATTTAATCCTTTTTTTAGACAATCCTCAAACGCCGTCGGCCCTAAGCATGAATCGTGGTTAACCCCCACACCTGTGAGCAACCCCTCATTTGCTTCCAGGTGTTGGACCCCAGTTGCTTCCTGGTTCAATTGGCCGTCTGAACCTGGAAGCAACCCCTGCACTTTAAAGCGACTGTTAGTGAAGAGACCATCCTCAATATTTTTTCGCAATTCATCCAGATCGAGGCATGATTCATCCCATTCCGAGATGACAAGATTAATGGAATAGATCGGAGTCTTGCCGGGTTGAAAAGATTCCCGCCGGATCACATTCATTTTGGTTAATAACTGCATCTGGCGGGATGCATAGGAAACACTGCAGCCGCAGGCATCAGCGATGTCAGCTAGGGAGATGGCAGCATCTTCCCGATTCCAGCCACAGGTGAACCGATACACATACAGGCAGATGCCTATTTGTACCCGGTTGAGATTGGAAGTGATTAAGGCTTCCAGCAGTAGATTAGGTACTTTCGTATAACCGTCCTCCCAATCAGCAGATACAACATGCCGTTTACCTTTACTCAAACTTATTCCCCCTTATCATTCTCAAAAGTTTTCAAAATGCAAAACTATAAAGATCATATAATGACGTAGTAATAACAAAATACGCACTTCAATACTAGAAAATATATCCATTAAATACTATTTTAGATAACAATTCTGAAAAAACAAGCAAAAAATTATAAAATATCAAAAATATAATATAAAAATATTAAACTTGCAAATTAACAAAATGAAAACTAAAATGGAATAAAAAGGAGGAAGACGAATGGCAGGAACGAATCTACGCAAATTACGCAAAGCAAATGGCATGACCCAAACAGAGCTTGGGGAAAGACTCAGTTTGAGCAAAACAGCCATTTCATTGTACGAGAGCGACAAGCGCTCCATGGATACGGAACACATTAAAGCACTGGCCGATCTGTTCGGCTGTACTACCGATTATCTGCTGGAGCACAGACCCTCCTGGTATGATAGCTGCATCCCGGTGGACGGCAAGAACATCTTTCATCTGCCCATCATTGGCGAAATTGCTGCCGGTGATCCGGAAAAATTCATTCAGAAGAAAGATGGCACCTTTCCGCTTGATACGCGAGCCATTTTTATCAACGAGCAAAACGTAAATGAGTATTTCTGGCTGGAAGTAAAAGGCACAAGTATGGAACCTGTTATTCATGAAAATTCTATGGTGCTGGTTCACAAGCAGAATAAAGTGGAGCAGGGGGAAATTGCGGTTGTTCTGTGTGATGAAATGGAAAATGCAACGTTGAAAAAATATTATCATGATGGAGAACACGTCACACTGCTGGGCTTCAATCCCGAGTATACGCCCATTGTTCGCCATTTTTCACAATGCCGGGTTATCGGCAGAGCCGTATGGTATGGAGGATATTTATAAAATCAATACGCAAGCTGGGAATGGTTCTTAACTAGCGCTGCTTTAGCAAGCGGTAAAATAAAAATGAAGAAACAATCGTATTTTCAACTTATGGGGGAGGGGAACAATTGCATCTGGATGAAGTCTGCCATGGTGTAGCCGGTTTAGTTCCAGTTTATGATGACAAAGGAGACAGCTGCCTGGTATTCTGTCGGTCGGGAGAAGGGAAGAGTCTCACAAAATTTACAGAACCGCATGCCGTTGAAACAGTCAAACGCCAACTGGCTCGCTGTTACGCGCTGGATCTGACGGCACAGGGAATTATATTACGACGTGCTTATCAGCGCTCAACGCCGCTGCCGTTTTATCTCTATGACGGACGGGTATATGTACCGCTCAAAATGCGTCAGCCCAAAGTCACCGGCGATGCCACCTACGGCTATCTGGAAATGAGCATCATCTCCAAAGTGGTCCCGAATACAAACAATCGCTGCAATGTAATATTAAGTGACGGCAGCAGTCTACCGGTCTACACTCAGATCAATACCGCCCGCCTGGCCGTATACTTCGGCATCGAAGTACAGCGTGACATTTTCTCCGGGCTCCGGGGCAAACAACACCAAGCTCTTCAAGCCCTGCGCACCCTGCACACCTATCTGAACAGCTAAAGTAGCTATGTCATCTTGAACGTCAGCTCTCTATCATTCTGTAAATTATTTATCATCCAGAGTATCGACAGGCCAACTCGGGGACGGTTTTTCTGTTTGACAAATAATTATCAAAGTCAAACTGAAGAACTATCACTGTGTTGGCCTAAACCAACACACCCAGCCATAATTCCACCGTATCATCTGCCAAAACTATTTTTAACCAGTAACCGATTCCACCTCAGTACTTTTTCAAAATATAAACCCTTTTACTCTCCCGCAACAGCATCCGAACCTCAAATTCCCCCTCAAAACCGCAAACAGCCCATTCGCGACTTTTCGTCTGTTTTCCTATGCTGGATACAGAGCCGCCGCAGCTTTCAGGCAAAGCAGACGGCTACTTCACAGAAAGGAGTGGAAACAATGGCTGTGACTACAACCCCGTTGAGCAGCAATCTGCTCGTATTGGTGGCCAACGATGACGCCACCGGTAATCTCACCCGCAAATATGCAGACGTTAAGAGCGATGCTGCCGATCAGGATGTTTACGATGTTGGCAATGCGCTGGCCGGCCTGCAGACCCGGACCTTGTCAGCCATCAATCGCACCAAAATCTACGAAATTGAAGCCCAGGCCTAATAAACAAAACGGCTGAACTTTTAAAGAAAGGAGGCAAAACATATGTCCAGAGTTCTGGAACTGGTATTCAATACCGAAATGGGAACAACCAAAACCTTGCGGGTAATTGATGCCAAAGATCCCCTGGCCGGCGCCGAAGTAACTGCAGTGATGGATTCCATCATCGCCAAAAACATCTTCAGCGGAGCTGGCGGAGGACTGGTAGGCAAAATCAAAGCCCAGATCGTTACCACTACATCAGCAGATGTTTCATTGACCTAAGTTAGACGCAGACCGGGTCAGGTGTAATCTGACCCGGTCTGAATGAAAAAGGAGGAGGATAAATGGATGAAATGATTAAAACGATTGCCAATGTGGGCTTTCCCATTGCCGTAGCCGTATGGTTGCTGGTCAGGATCGAGCAGCGCATGGACGCGCTGACCACAGCCATTTGCGAGCTGCGCCAAGCCATCGTCACCCTGCCCAAGGCGTAGGAATTATGATTATGTCATTCTGAGCGTTAGCGAAGAATCTCTAACTACCGCTGTGAAGAAGGCAAGTAAAGAAAATTTGAGCGTCATTGAACTAGAGGAAAGCAACGCTGGAAGGAGGACCCCAATGCAAATCATTGAAACCGGCTTAACCTTCGGCCCGCTGCAACCCAGAGAAAAAACCACCTTGATTGTCATTCATCATTCCGCCAGCCCGGATGTCCCCGCCCGCATGATCCATAACTGGCACCGTAAACGAGGTTGGAGCGGAATCGGCTATCATTTTGTAATCAGAAAGGACGGCAGCATCGAGCGGGGCAGACCCCAACAAGCTGTAGGAGCGCACGCCGGGAAAAACTATAACGGACACAGCATTGGCATCTGCCTGTGCGGCAACTTTATGAAAGAAAAACCAGATGCGAGACAGATTGCCTCCCTGAAACAGCTGATCATCTGGATGAACCAGCGCTACCAATCACAAAACCCCGCTGGCCTTGAAATAAAATTGCACCGAGAAGTAGCCAAAATCAGCTGTGCAGGCGAGCTGTTTCCCGTTCAGGAAATAGAATCATTTTACGCCCAAGCCAACCAAGAAGGAGGACAACCCGTGGAAGAATGGAAAAACAAACTACTGCAGGAAGCCCGACAAGCCGGATTGATAACCGAAGACCACAACCCCGACGACCCCGCCCCCCAAATGGTTCGTCCTGGCCGTAGCAATGCATTTGCTGCAGCATTCTGTCATCCTGAGCCAGCAACATGTCATCCTGAGCGAAGCGAAGGATCTTTAAAACAACTACAGTCTTGCATCGTTGTATCGCGTAATAAGTGAAAACCGTAACCGGGAATTCATTCCCGGTCATTGGATGAAAAACGAAACGGAGGGAGAATCCCATGGAAAACCTGATGGAAACCCAAAAACCCGAACCCCTTACACCCCAAAAGAAAAAGCCCAAGAAAATGATCCTGGCCGCCTTCGGTCCCTGGATCGAAGAAAAATGCGGAGCAGAATACATGATCCGCGACGAACGCGTAGACTGTGTGGCCAACATCGACCATATTGAGCCCGGCCGCTTCGCCGCTCTTTATGTAATGCAATCAAATGACGACCTGGAAGTCTTCGAACTGAGCAATTATTACCCCAGTAGAACCGAAGCCTGGGAAGCCCTGCAACATGATGCCGACACTTACCCGCCTGAGATTTTTGAGGATTGGGTGAAGCAGCAGTATATTACGGATAAGAGTGCAACGGTGGAGAGGTTGGAGCTGTAAAAGTCGAGGTGATTAGGGCAATAAAAATCAATAAAAGAGCAGTGACAAATAAGTGTTACTGCTTTTTGGTTATCATGCACAAGAAAGAAAATGAATTATGAATAAGGTAATTTGGTCTTGTGAGATATATAAGCCAATGTTAATATAAATTAATAGAAGTAAAATATTGTAAATATTTTCTGCCATAGTGTTATTTCAAAGTACAGCGAGGATGAGTAATAATGCTCCAATATGACAACTGGAATGAATATGAGGGAGCCTCTGAAGGCAGCGGACGCAGCGAAAAAATATGGTTGCGGAATGATATTGGAGAAATGGGACTTTTCAAATATACTAAGTCACCGGAAACTACAGAACATATATCTGAAAAGTTAGCATATGAATTAGCTGGACGATTAGAATTACCATGTGCTAGAGTTGAAATCGGAACGTACAAGTCAAGAATTGGTTCAATGAGTTATTTGATAAATAATCAGGATGAAATTCTCATTGAAGGCATTTCCTTGATTAATCGAAAATACCCCGATTACAATGCTGACAGCATGTATGATGACAGCAGGCATGAATATTATTCTTTGGAAATGATCTTAAATGCTATTAAAGAATATAATTTAGAAAAAGATTTTTTGAAAATAGTAGTATTTGATTTTTTGATTGGAAATACAGATCGTCATCAGAGTAATTGGGCTGTATTGCAGAAAGAGAATGACATTAAAATCTGTCCAATTTATGATAACGGTTCATCTTTATGTTGTTATGTAATGGGAGATAAAGTAAAATCGTATCTTGGGAATGATATTGTGCGATTAAATTCTTTGGTTGATACTAAATCCAAATCAAGAATCAGAATAGATAAATACCAAAGAAAAGAACCCACCCATTATGAACTGCTGCAATATGTGCTGACCCAATATAGAGAGGTTGTTTTCGATTTCGCTTATCGTGTTCAATCTATCATTAACGAAGAAATGCTTGTAAATTTATTGAGCACATTTGACGATATTTTACTTGGGAGCGATAAGAAAGAGCTTATAAAAAAGTTTTTGATGGGAAAGATTTCATTGTTAAGGAAATCTCTTTAGAAAGGAGGAATAGTATGTCACTTATCAATGGCAGGGACTATGTTTATTTGGTATGGAAAGAACCAAAAACAAGAAGACAGTATGTGGTTGGGCAATTATCTAAAAATGGGAAATATGAATTTTCCTATGGGTTTGAGGTTGAAGCTGCAATAAAAGCAGGATTTAATCGATTGATCCCGTTTGAGAATACTGGCATTGTATACGAAAGCGAGTTGCTATTCCCCGTCTTCTCAAGCAGGTTGCCTGATAAAAAAAGAAAAGGCATTGAAGACATTCTTGCAAAATACGATTTGCAGGAATATGACGAATTTCTTCTGTTAAAACGAAGCGGAGCGCAATTGCCGATTGATAATTTGAAATTTATTGATCCGTTGCCGGATGAAGACTTTGGGTACATTTTAAGGATTTTTGATTTGGCCGGGGTCAGACACTACTTAGGTTGTGAAGGAAATGAATGTGGCAACTCAATCGATTTGGAACCAGAGGATGAATTGCTGCTGGAAAAAGAAAATGATAATCAATTCGATAGTAATGCAATGAAGGTTATCACCCGAAGGGGTGTTTTAGTTGGCTATATCCCAAGATATTACAATAAAGAACTTAGGGAATTACTTGAAAAGGGTTTCCAATATGTTTGCAGAGTTAATACTTTTCACAAGGATAATTATTGTGAAGAATGCATTAAAGTGAAGCTAGAGCTTAGTAAAGCAAAAAAAGAGCAACAGCTTGCTTGAGTATATCACCGGCAAAAATACTCTGAGGAGAGGTTGGAACTGTAGAATCTAAATTTAAATAGAAATCAAACGAAAGCAGTGACAGACATGTGTTGCTGCTTTTCTTTATTGTAAAAAGAACCACTGCTTGATATGTGATTATGAATAACAACACTATCTATTGGATTTACTCCATATGCAGGAATATGGTTGTTGTTGGAGAATTATGTAAACATAACAGTTAAGATAAAATTTTAAGGAGATTTGAAATGGAAGACATACCGTTTATCATTTTCAAGGGCATCTTGCTTGCATTACCAGCGCTCTGGCCTATCTTTGCACTTATTCTTTTAGCAGCAGTGATTAAATTTCTCTATCAGCTGTATGAAAAGAAACGCCTGGCACGTTCCGGCGTAAATGATATAGATCAGATGGATGGAAAAACCTTTGAGAAATATTTGGAGGTCTTGTTTAAAAAGCTGGGCTACCAAGTGGAACGGACACGCTACGTCGGAGACTATGGGGCTGACCTGGTTGTTCGGAAAAATGAAATTAAGACAATTATCCAGGCAAAACGTTACAAGAAAAATGTGGGAATAAAGGCTGTTCAGGAAGCGGTTGCTGCCAAAGGTTATTATGAATGCGATGAGGCCATGGTAGTTACAAACAGCTTTTATACTAAACAGGCTGTTGAATTGGCCAAAGCCAATCACGTAAAGCTGTGGAACCGTGATGATCTGGTCAATGCACTCTTATCAGTAAAAAAAGAGAAGGAACAAGTTGCAGCAACAGTAATTAGCCCAATTACAGAGATAAGTGCTGCAACCGATGAAACTCCCCAAAAAGTAGAAGTTTTTGATAATACCTGTGTCATCTGCGGCGAAGTTGTTTCAGAAAAAGTAAGAAAGTACTGCCTTGATAACGTCGAGCGTTTCGGCGGAAAGATCTATTGTTTTCACCATCAGAAAAGTGCAAAGAAATAAAACTGTGTAGAGATGGAGATTGTGATAACAAATGGAATTATTGTATGTTTGGATAAATTATTCTGAATATGGAGTATTTAAGAATCAAGAGGTTTTGCTATGTGATGAATATAATATTTGCTTTAATTTGGAAGAGCGAAGGATTGATATATTTAAGAATGAAGGATATTACAATATTTTTGCGAACAATTAAATAAGCAATGTTACAGCTCTGGTTGGCGCAAATGGTACTGGGAAGACTAATCTTCTTAAGTACATATTTAACAACTATATAGGCCCAAGAAATATTGAACGCGGAAAATTAGCTGAATTTATTGTCGCTATGGCAATAGGAGTAAATGATCAAATCAGTGGATCATGGGAATCATTTGATTTGCTTTTGCCAGATGGTATTCGGATTGAAGTTAAGTCATCTGGATATATTCAAACATGGGACCAGCAAAGTATAAGTAAAATTAAGTTCTCAATACGACCTGCCTTAGGTTGGGATAGTGTGACAAATGAATATGAAACTGAAAAATGCCGACACTCTGATGTTTATGTCTTCTGCGTTTTAAAACATAAAGAACAATCAACGATTAATCCACTTGATTTAAATCAATGGGAGTTTTATGTCATTTCTACTACTGTAATCTAAGAAAATACTTAAAATAATAGAGAGGAGAATAAAAATGATTAAACCAAAATATTATTATTTTTTTATTCCATTTTCTTTTGTGATTGTATGTATTATTGCGTGTTTTAATTTGTTTATTATAATGAAAAAAAAAGAAGCAGTATTAAATCTCTTTTATGGTTTTGTTGTAGCTATATTTTATGAAGTTACAGTAGATGTGATCGGGAAATTATTCTCATTAGATGTTCTAGTTTCTTGGTGGCCGTTATTTTACTTTTACTTTATTAGTATAATTTTTACTGTTTTTGAAATAAGGATGATGGAAAGAATAGCAAAAGAATAGCTCAAAGAAATTTGTTTAGTTAGGAGTACTTAACATGGAAATGACAGTTGAGCAGGTAAAGCTTAAATTACGTGATTTTGAATATAAATTTTATTCTGATGAGCAACTTATTTTCATTGCAAAAGCTAATCGTACTGTTTTTCCAAATTTGCGAAGGATTTATTTGTATGATAATAATGAAAAAGAATTATTTTGTTTAAAACAGACGGATATTATTCGTTTTATTATTTCATGTATACCAATAATAGGAGACGTTTTTAATAGGGATTGTCCGTATGACTTATTTTATCAAAAGAGAAAAATAGGTTATTTCATTGAAAAATATGTCCCTAACTCTATTAAAGGAAATGTGGAAAATAATAATTACTATGTATATCCACACACAGGAAATAGTATCTCTATATTTAAAAATGATAAGCAGGTAGTATCAATTAAAAGAAATCCATTTAAAACGTGGGATGCTGATAGATATAAGGTCTTTTATGAGAAAGAAGTAAGCGATGAGTTAATAGCTTTGTTAGTAGTCTTAGCTGATGTTACTTGGGAAACAGAAGATAGTTCAACATCGGCTTATAGTTATGAATACAATTGGTATATTGGCGGAAGAAAGGAAAATAAAAATTGGATTCCTGAGAGCTAAATATGACAACCTTGTGTCTCTTGTGAATTGCTCTCTAAATTTTAACTCATATAATACTGTTATGGATACACAGATATGGACTGTATAGAACACACCTATCGAAAGCAGAACAAGAACACAAATAATACCTTTGTCTGACGTACCCAATCATTTGAAGAATCCTTTCACAACACTTCGATTCCTCTACCACTCAACCGAAACAAACGTTCTTTAATTTAATGACAAGCAATTAAAAATGGAATAAAATTATAAAAAGGCGTCTTTGGAGGGGCAGTTGTAATGACGAAGGAAGATACAATTCGATTGTTTAATGATTATAGAATTCGTGTACTTTGGGACGATGAATTGGAGAAGTGGTTTTTCTCGATTGTGGATGTTATTGCGGTTTTAACGGAAAGCGATAGGCCCAGAAAGTATTGGTCAGATCTAAAAAGAAAGTTAAAAGCAGAAGGAAGTCAGTTGTCCGAAAAAATCGGACAAGCGAGAGTATTCATTCTTCAATGTAAAATGGACGGATACTTTCCCTCCTGAAAATTTTTACTTGAGCAAAGCTAAAATTCAATTTAATGAAAACAACTATCTGGCACTTTTATATATTCCAGATCCAAAGACAAAAATTGATCACTTTTCTAAAACATCTGTTATCGAAGTAATATCTCAAAAAATACCGTTAATTAAATATGGTGATGTTGTTGAATTATTTTATAATCCTTTAGAAGTGGATTTTTATGATGAGCCTGAAGAAGTTGGTTTAAAAGCGAGGTAACAACATTGAATACTTTCATCTTGATAATTTTACATTCAACCTCGAGTAGATAGGGGAGGGGCTTAATATTAATAAACCCAAAGCTGTTAAAACATCAATAATTATATTGCTTTTATTAATCATGACAGCAGCATCGGCCTATAAAATTATGAACTCCAGAACTTTTCAGTTTTTTGGAGGCAACATAAACAGAGTTGATACGTCAGACAAAGTTGTTGCCCTGACTTTTGATGACGGCCCGTCACCCGCAGCAGATACTATTTTATCAATTCTTAATTCGGAAAACGTTAAAGCCACCTTTTTTCTGATCGGCAGTGATATTGAAACGTACCCCGATGAAACCAGGAAATTGATTACGGCCGGGCATGCCATCGGAAATCATACATATCAGCATGATTACTTGGTTTTTAAATCACCCGCAACAATCAAAGCAGAAATTGAGAAGACGGATAAATTAATAAGAGAAGCCGGGTATAATGATCCCATCCAATTCAGACCACCCTATTGCAAAAAACTATTATTCCTGCCTTACTATCTTAAGCAGCATAACAGAAAGACTATTTTATGGGATCTTGAACCCAATTCATATCCTGAAATCAATGCAAGTTCCGAAAAGATGATACA
>Ga0209340_1002402_pt1 | contig 10935 bp, 10 predicted proteins | sample EPASupsiteSAE323_FD_187266 | JGI IMG/M metagenome (GOLD analysis project Ga0209340, IMG submission 187266) | Bioremediated contaminated groundwater from EPA Superfund site, New Mexico - Sample SAE3-23 (SPAdes) (version 2) | ecosystem: Environmental > Aquatic > Deep subsurface > Groundwater >...
CCGGAGAGTATAATTAAAGATTAACGATTCCTAATAATTAATTGGACGCTGTGAATGAATAACAGGATTATGATTGAGGTGTTGAAAATCTGCATTATGTCATGAACCTTTCAATAAAAAAAGTTAGTCATGGCCGTGGCAGCACTTCTCATGGAAGTGGTGGTGCTCGCCGTCATGAATGTGCTCATGTGTGTGGACCTTACCGTTATGATCATGGGCATGTTCATGCTTATCTGAATCGTGACAACACATTGTTTCTCCTCCAATCATCTACTTTATAATTTGAGTTAATAAACCTTCTGCAGGTATTACGAATTTAACAAACATATTATCGAGTTTTTTAAAAAAGAGTCGAAATTTGGGTTTTTAGTTGATGTTGAAGATCGTGTTACGTTTTGATTTATTAATTATTACACTTGTTTTGTATAACTATTCCTTATGAAAATTACAATCCGGCAATACTCTTTCAGATAAGGAATCAAGACGACATATGTATTTTTCTTTTTAAAAAGATCTCCTTTTGCCATCAGCAGTTTTGTTATATTCATAGGTGGAGATATAATTTGGATTATCAAAGTAATATTCTGAATATATATTTGTTTTATCATTTTGCACCATGGTGAAAATGATGTAATTTAGTAACTCTGAAAAAAAATCCGTAATAATTCATTAAGTATATTCCAAAGATGAACGATGCTGAATCATGACAAACGCATAAAAACAGGTTACATATATTGAGAATCAGGGGACTAATGTCTCTGATTCCAGGTCTCAATCTGATATGCCGATTTATCCTTCAAGAGGAATAGTTATTAATTTTACCGTTTCGACACCCTTCTGGGCCATTAATCGTTCGGAGATCTTTTTAATCTCAGCTGTATCTCCCTTAATGAGTAAAACCTCCACGCAGCGATTGTGTGATACATGTGAATGGAGGGATACCTGAATCAAACCGGTATATTCATGCTGAATATCTGTAATTGCCATGCTAAGGCCGCGTTGATGGTGATCATATGTAATGATTATAACACCCTGTCTGTCTCCTGTTAAATCCGCCATCCATTTGTGGTATCTGATGTAGGATCTTATTGCATCCCGGATACCCTCAGAACGGGAAGAATACCCCCGGGTTTTTAGGATCTGATCAAAATTCCCCAGTAAGTGCGATGGAAGAGAGACACCTATTCTGGAGAGAGCATTCTCCCTGTCATCAACATTATCGAAATCTGAATTCGGTTCAAACATATATCTTAATAGTGTCATCCGGTATCTTAATAAGTTCGGAAAATTTTATAAGCCTCTAAAAGCAGGTATCTCTAATTTTACTGGTTTTTGAAACCACATTTTTTATTGCTTTCTCTATTGGCGTCGTTTGTCTGAATAAACGATATATTATTGCGATTCAACAGAAAAATTAAGTTTTATCGTTATAAAAAGTGGTATTAGATTTAATAAATTTTAATTTCGCTCTAATTATAACATACTTTGCTTAATACTTGTTGTAGATTCGTATTAATTTATATCTACGGGGCACCTAATGTTCATAAGAGCAAACCTTACTCACGGGTATAAGGAATTTTATCTCAAGTCATGTATCTGAATCTGTAATTCTTTATCTCCACCGAGTACCGTCGACAAACGTGGTTTTCTCTGGTAATGGGGATTCCCTGATGCACATAATTGAAACGCAGCATCTTTGTTATAAATACCGGGGCAATATTTCTGCCCTGGATAATATTGATTTTATTGCCAAACGGAACTCTAAGATTGCAATTATCGGCCCGAATGGTGCGGGGAAAAGTACACTTTTCAAGCATCTCAACGGTATCTTAAAACCTTACTCAGGGACGATTCTGATAAAAGGAGAGCCGATTACAAAAGATAACATCAGGGAGATTAGAAAAACAGTCGGGCTTGTCTTTCAGAATCCGGATGATCAGATCTTTTCTCCTACGGTTGAACAGGATGTGGCATTTGGTCCGACGAATCTTGGTCTTGACGCTGAAACCATATGTCACAGGGTCTCTGAAGCACTGAAAATAGTCGGGCTTGAAGACTACCGGACCCGTGTCACCCATCATCTGTCTGGCGGAGAGAAAAAAAGGGTTGCAATTGCCGGGGTTATTGCAATGGAACCACAGGTTCTTGTTCTTGATGAACCCACGGCAGGGCTTGATCCGCAGGGCATTCGGGATGTAATCAGTTATATTAAGAATTTCTCCGAACAATACGGGATTACTGTAATCTTTTCTACTCACGACATATCTCTGGTATCAGAACTTGCGGATTATATCTATGTGATGAATAAAGGGACATTTGTCGCACAGGGAACAGTCGCAGAGATTTTTGAAAAGCATGAACTGCTTAATTCTGTAAGGCTGGATGTTCCTGTGCTTCCAAAACTTATCCATTCTCTTCGAAATCATGAAATCCAGATTGAAATGGGGTACACTTATTCTGAAGCAGAAATTGCATTTCTTAAGGCATTTGGGAAAATCGAATGATAGAGGAATTATTTGATATACAAGAGGTAAGCCATAAGAAGAGTTTGCTTCACTCTGTTGATGCCAGGGTAAAACTCATAATAGCCTTGGCAATTATCGTTGCCATGGTTGCAGTTCCTTATTCTACAGTTGTGTATCAGGTAGCCTTCTATTTTTTCCTTTTTTTTATTATTCTCTGGACATTATCCCGGTTATCCCCGGTGATATATATAAAAAGACTTATTCTTGCGATTCCTTTCGGGATTATGATCTGCGGGTTTCAGATTTTTTTCAAAAACCTGTATTATACTGATTACCATACATTGGTTTCACTTCCTTTCGGCATTAACATTTATGCAGAATCTATCCAGTTTGCGACTATACTGCTGATTAAATTTCTTTTATGTTTCTCTTTCATTATTCTCCTCTCATCGACAACTACATTAGAGGCTCTCCTGGAAGCGGCCGGGAGAATGAAGATCCCCCCCGAATTAATTCTGGCACTTGGTATGATGATCCGGTATTTATTCGTTTTTGGGACTATGTACCTGAAAATCTGGGATACTTTGAAGACACGTCTATTTGATCCCTTTAACAGGAAACTTCCATACCGGTATAGGATTGTTCAAATGGGATACATTATGGGTAGTATGTTCCTTAGATCCTTGGAACAGGGTGAGCGGACATACATTAGTATGCTATGCAGGGGATACGGCAGGAACAGTTACATATTCATCAAAAAAAAATCTTTGATAAGATCTGATATAATATTTCTTGGAATCGGGCTTTTGGTGAGTATTATAGTCCCTATTTCATGCTGGTTTAATAAATAATCAACAGATGACTGTTTTTATAATATTTAACTGAGTTTTTGGAGTTTAAACTTAAGATAAAGTTATTCTATACCAGAACTCTCACATTAAGTTTTTCATCAATGAATAACTTCACTTATAATCTGTAGAGGAGACCATGGTAATCAATGAACCTATTACAAAGGTCAATTTAGAACGGATTACAAACGCGATCTTTGCATTTACAATGACCCTTCTTGCCAGGGATATCGTAACGCCTGATCAGTATGCAAATATTTCATCGATTACGATGGAAGAGTTTTTTACTGATACTTTATTCTCGATCTTTGATTTTTTAGGAGTATTCATCCTTCTTGCGATGTTCTGGATGTTATTTTTCCAGATGTTCCATCGCATGAAGACATATGATTACCACTTCCTGCATATTCACATGCTTGCCCTGATGACCATTGTCCTGATTCCTTTTTCTTCATCATTCAGTAATCTGGTTGATAATAATTACATCTTTGCAGATTTCTTTTTTCAGATCAATTACTTTCTGCTTGGTATTATTCTTGTGTATTTATGGAATTATGCGAGATCCAGGCCCTCTCTCCTTGATAAGTCCCTCACATTTTCAGAAGCCAGATTACTCATGAACAAGTGTCTGGTCCCTCCGTTTGTCGCAATAATAGGTATTGTATGTGTTGCTGCCAATCTGAAGTACATGGATCTACTTTATTTCCTGCCTTTTATTATTCTGGGAATTTTTTTCAGAGATCCCTCTGATAAACCGGCGAAAAATTTATAATTTTTTCCGTTTAAACCCCCGGTTTGAGTATTTACGTGAGACATTTTTTGCAGTTTCTCTCTAATCTGTTAATAAAAGTGTGTTGTTCTACTCATCAGAAGATCTGACCGCAACTTTTAAAGATTTTTTATTCTCCCTGACGACTGCAGACAACACAAATGCAATCACGGAAAGTACTACTCCTGCCATCATGGAATTATGAAATCCATTCATAAATGTTCCCAAATCAAGATCAGAAAAGGCTACAATGCCTCCGTCTGCCGTCGTAAGGGTAAAGATCATTGCATATACTGCAGTCCCGATTACACTCCCAAGGTATACTGCAGTAACCATCAGGGATGATCCGGTACCTTCTTCTCCATCCGGGGAAAGATCCACAACCCTGCTGGCGACAGGTCCGCCTGCAAATCCCCAGAAGAGGCCCATCAGAATGAGACTGGTAACGAGCAGAATATATCCCATATCAGACAGAATTATAAGATAAATACAACTAATCGCAACCAGTATCAGAGACGCGGTCAGGGCAAAGGGTCTCCGACCGGTTCTATCTGACCATCTCCCAATTGGAATACCAATAATCACTGTGATTACCGGTGGAATTAGCAGGTACAAACCGCTCATCACAGAATCAAAATGCATGCCTGCCTGAAGAAAGAACGGAAGGAGATACATAATCCCCATAAATACACTACTCATTATGAGAAATGCAAGGAATACTGCGGAAAACCGCCATATGGTAAAAACGCCGATATTAATTAGTGGGACCCTGGCTGTAAGTTCCCTTATAATGAATGCAGCAGAACAGATGATACAAATTCCCGTACAAAATATTATCTCCGGATTACCAACTCCAAGATGTGGAATACGCTCCAGAACATACACTCCGAAAGCCATCATGCCAAAGAGCATTACTGCACCGAAGAGATCAAATTTTCCAACCTTCCCTGGGTTATCTCCCGGAATTACATACATTGCAATAGGTAAGATAACGAGTCCGACCGGAATATTTATTAAAAAGACAAAATGCCAGGATAGATACTGGGCGATGAATCCACCGATTGCAGGACCGGCTGCAACACCCAAAGAGACTGCCATGGATATGGCTCCAAGTGACATCCCAAGAATATTCCTTGGGAGATATGTTACACAGAGGAGAGACGCAGTTGAGGCTATCATGGCGGCACCGATGCCCTGAAGTATTCGAAACCCGAGTAGTAATCTAAAATCAGGTGAAAGTCCGCATGCGGCAGACCCGACGGTAAAAACCAGAATCCCGCAGAGAAATATTCTCCGGATATTCCCTCTTTCCGCACTTTTTCCAAAGATAAGAATGAGACCCGCCATCATCAGGAGATAAGTTATGATAACCCAGGAGACAGTCCCTGTATCGATAATATAAGATTCTGATATCTGTGGAAGAATAATATTCACTATAGAACCATCAAGTCCGTCCAGGAACATTCCGATGGCAGCAACTGTGATCAGGTACTTTTGATGAAAAGGGTGTGTAATAATCCCGGACACGTGTCCGAGTTATGGGTTAATAACTCACTTAATTGTTGTGCAGTCATCCGGGATTCATACGGAGAAGCAGTCCGAGATCGATCCCATCCTCAACAATATACCCACATGCAAGGATCTTCCCTTCATCATCTGTTTGAACTGCATGGAGTGGACCTATTCCGATAGTTTCATATGATAACATCCCGTTTTTGCCAAATGAAGTATCCGGGTTCCCGTCTTTGGTAAACGCAATAAGAACGGGTGTCTCAAGCAGGTTTACCAATGATGTTCCTGCAAGAATTATTCTCCCGTCAGGCATGCCAGTCTGACCCCATGCATAATTTTTACCAGAGTATCCAAACCTTGCCACTCCGTCGACTCCAAATTCTGTGTCTAATGCCCCATCAGGAGTATACCTGAGCAAAACGATATCAAATGAACCGGATGAGTCAGTTTCTACCCCGGTAACAAGGATCTTACCATCAGATGTAACGGTAACATGGTTTCCATAATCCGGGCCTCCTTCCGAACCATTCATGATGGCAAGGCCGTTGTTACCAAATGAGGTATCTATTGTCCCGTTCCGGTTCAACCTTATTAAACCATTCCCTATACTTCCGCCGGTTGAAACCGCTCCTGTGACCAATATTTTTCCATTGGAATCCATGGCTGTATCAAGCCCATAACTATCGCCGTCACTCATATTCCCGAGAGTAAAGATCCCTTGAGAGCCGAAATCCGGATCAAGAATTCCATCCGGAGTATATCGAAGCACTGCCATTTTCTTCTGTGAACTATCAGTGACTTCTCCACAGACTACGATTTTGCCATCTGTCTGAACTACAACCCCCCGGCCTGAACTTTTTCCCGGTCCGTCTCCAGGATATCTGACCGTTCCGTTGTCTCCGAAAGAACTGTCCGGTGAGCCATCAGGAGTGCAACGTAAAAGAAGAAGATCCGAATCATCTCCATTATGTTCTTCTCCTGTCAACAGTATGTTTTCATTGGAATCGAGAACTATACCATGAGCATTAACATCTTTTCCTCTCTCACCTGTAAAGGTAAACTGACCAGAGTTACCAAATGAACTGTCCGGGCTTCCGTTTGTGAGATACCTTATAGCCTGAATCCTATTCTGTTTTGTATCGTTGGTATCACCACTTACTATTATCTTCCCATCTTTCTGAACAGCCATCCCAAGGTTTTGGTCCTGACTTGCATCCGGGGTATGCCAGAGAGCATAACCGTTTGGTTTATTAAAAGTGAGATCAAGTGAGGAATTAGAGGTCAGATCTGCAAACCCTGCAGTGAAAAGTACCATGGATGCAAGGAGTAAACCTGCAATGATACATCTGCTCCATCGAAAGATTCCATCATTCATATTATAATATATCCATTGGAAGTACTTTAAAGGATTTTTAGAGTTATACCTGATGAACCGGATCTGTATTTGTGAAGTCCGGATAAAAAAGTATTATGTAACCGATGATAAGGAGGGATTAAACTGGTTTTTGAATGTATGCAGTGCGGTGAGTGTTGTGGTCATCTTGGGCTGATGTTCCGGATTATTGAGGGCTATAATAATTACTCCTTTTTAATCTGCAACGAATATACCGGAGAGAAGCATAAGGTGGAGGTTACACCAGCTCTGCATCACTTGTATGATGATAAGCAGATTTTTTGTGAATTACCTGAAGCGTGTCCCTTTTTTCGTCGGAGTGATCTTGATAATTTATGGTATTGCACGGTTCATCTCACCCGTCCTGATGTCTGCAGGGAGTATGGATGTTGGAGATTTTTGATTCTAGATTCACAGGGTAACAGGGCAGGAAGGGTGATGGGAAGCAGACATTTGCATGCAGAAGATCCTCTTCTTCGTTCTGTCTGGGATAACAGCGTCGGTATCCTGATTGAACCTGATGATAGTGCCTGGGACAGGAAAATGTGCGAGATCGTAAGATCGGCAGGGTTTCAGGTCAGGGAATAACCGGGTATCATGGTTATGTAATATTGGCTGTAATTATGATCAGGAGTATGGGGGACTTTAAGCCCGGAAAGGTTTTATGAAAAGGGTGTTACTGTCTATTCAATATTAATAATTAGTCAGGAATGGTAAATTTGAGGATATATCCCCGAGTATTACCTGTTCAATATAAATATCCGCCATGGAGTCCCATGAAGACCAACAGTTGTCCATATTACATTTGTCTTTGCAATTTCATCTGAATTTCCCCTGTAATATGAATACTGGTCGATACCTCCATTTGCATTCTGATAATGAGCAGCCCATGAAAGTAGATCCGGGAATTTATTAAACATGGTATTATTCCAGATCTCCTGTCCGTTCATATCCGGATGTGCATCGTACAAAATTTTTCCATCCGGCTGTGATACCATAAGATCGAACTTCGTTCCGTTCATGAAAGGAAGGGCGTATACTTCCGTCAGATTGCCCGGATCAAATAATGCCTCCACGTATCCTGAAACTTTTTTATCTGCAGAAAACACCGGATAGGACAAGATGACTGCATCCATCCCTTCATTCATCGTAAAATACCCGGACATTCCAGGAACAGGATATGATAGGAGATTGGATGTGAAATGCTGACCTGATACATCCTCTCCCTCGTAACTGTCGTATTTTTCAGGAATAATAGTGGTAATCCTTCCTGTTTTATCCATGAAAGACACCTGTCTTACTCCCGGAATTTCAAGCCCCTGGAGGAGTATACTTTTCAACTTTTTCTCCTCAACCCCATTCCGGGTTAAGTTTCTGGCAATGGATGATACCTGGTTGTCGATCACATCAAGCCCGTTTTGGAGGCCTGATGCTGCCATAGCAAGGTGTTCTGCCATAGAATCATTTTCATAATTTAACTGGCTATCGTCCGGGGTATACCAGGGTTGAATAAAGGGATTATTCTCATTTACAGGATTTATTGATGTAATCTTAATCGGTTCCCCCCACATCTGTATTGTCATTACATCAGTAGGAATGGTCCCGACAACATATACCGTGACGCCATCCGTATTATAACTCTCTGGAAGATTCAGGGGCAGATATTTGGTCCCGTCATGAGTAATAATGCCATAGAATCCACCTTCAATATCCTGCCATTTAACCTGCCCGGTAAATGAGATATCTGAATTTGGAGTAGCCCCTGAACAATTAGCTACAAAAATCAGAAAGAAAACAAGCCCCGTACATATATTCAACCTGTGTATGTTATTCATGAATAACCCTTATGCAGAGAGATAGAAAAATATTCCCCTGAAAAACCTATGGCGTACCTTTCCATGTATAAGGATATATGAAAACATTAATCGAGTTTTCAGGACCAATAAAAGCCATATAATAGAAAAAGGAGATAGTTATGGAACCCGAACCCTGTATTTTTTGCACACCCGAAACAAAGGAGATATTATTGGAAAACAAGGGTGCCTATGCAAAGTTTGACCTAAATCCGGTTTCCAGAGGTCACATACTGATCATCCCGAAACGGCATATCGGTTCTATTTTTGATGCCTCAAGTGATGAAATGGTTGATTTATGGAACCTTCTTATCCTTGCCAGAAATTATGCTGAAGAACGGTTTAATCCCGACGGATATAATCTCGGGATTAATGACGGTCCATCTGCAGGTCAGACAATCATGCACCTGCATATCCATTTAATACCCAGGTATTCAGGAGACATGCCTGATCCCAGGGGTGGGGTAAGAGGAGTTATTCCACATAAGCAGCAGTATTAGTAATTACTCTGACCTTCAACATATGAGTAATGAATTCTTCCCCTGTTGTTGACAGTATTCTGTCTGCACGATACCTCCGAAAAGGAGAACATACATTCGAAGATATCTGTCGCAGGGTTGCGACGGCTCTGGCTGACGATAAATCCGAACAGGACAGGTTCTTTGAAGCGATGATCTCACTTCGTTTTCTTCCGAACTCACCCACCCTGATGAATGCAGGTACAGCTCTCGGACAATTATCTGCCTGTTTTACTCTCCCTGTTCAGGACTCAATCGACGGGATATTTGAGGCTATGAAACAGGGGGCAATTATCCACAAAACAGGTGGAGGAACAGGATATAATTTCTCACATATAAGGCCGGAAGGATCACCGGTAAGATCAACCGACGGGGTTGCATCAGGCCCTGTCTCATTCATGCGGGTATTTAATGCTGCAACCGATGTAATAAAGCAGGGAGGCCGCCGCCGGGGTGCAAACATGGGAATTCTCAATGTCTGGCATCCGGATATCCTTGAATTTATCACCGCAAAAAAGCAGGAAGGTGATATTGCAAACTTTAACATCTCGGTTATGGTCGATGACAGGTTTATGAGCCTGGTTGAACAGAAATCTTTTGATTCGGTCTGGCTTACTCATCCGCATTCAGGAAAAACCATCACCGTCGGGGAGATATGGAACGGGATAGCAGACGGTATCTGGAAAAACGGCGAACCAGGTATTCTCTTTTATGATGAGATCAACCGGCACAATCCCACGCCGCATCTTGGTGATATAGATACAACCAACCCCTGCGGAGAGCAGCCTCTTTTGCCATACGAGAGTTGTGTTCTCGGTAGTATAAACCTTGATGCCTGTGTTTCAGACGGGGTTTTGGATATTGCACTTCTGGAAGAGACCGTAAGGATGGCGGTAAGGTTCCTTGACAGTGTGATTGACCGCAATATCTATCCCATTCCAGAGATCGCCAAAGCAACCCTGAAGACCAGAAAGATTGGGCTTGGGGTGATGGGTGTACATGATGCCCTGCTCAGGACAGGTATTCCATATGATTCACCCGAAGGGAGAGACTGGTGCGAACATGTTATGGAGACCATAACACGGATTGCAATTGACGAATCACGCAGCAGGGCTGAGGTTTTCGGACCGTTTCCTACCTGCGAAGGAAGTATCTGGAAAGAATTCCCCGTAAGAAATGCTGCTATGACTACGGTGGCCCCGACGGGAACCATCTCGCTCCTCGCAGGATGTTCAAGCGGGATAGAGCCTGTTTTTTCTTTTGTTTATACGCGGAAGAATACAGTCGGTAAAACCTTTGTAATTGTAAATCCGGTCTTTAGAGAGGCCCTAATACGGACACTTACAGGAATGCACCTTTCAGGTAGTGAGCTAAACCGTCGGATAGATGAGGTCATAGAGAATGTTCATAAAACCGGGACGATTCAGGATCTCTCCTGGCTTCCTGGTGAATTCAGAACACTCTATCGCACAGCCCTTGATATTTCCTGGCGGGATCATATTCTGATGCAGGCCTCGTTTCAGAAATATGTCCATGCTTCTATCAGTAAAACAGTAAACATGCCTTCGTCAGCCACA
>Ga0209340_1002404_pt1 | contig 10928 bp, 12 predicted proteins | sample EPASupsiteSAE323_FD_187266 | JGI IMG/M metagenome (GOLD analysis project Ga0209340, IMG submission 187266) | Bioremediated contaminated groundwater from EPA Superfund site, New Mexico - Sample SAE3-23 (SPAdes) (version 2) | ecosystem: Environmental > Aquatic > Deep subsurface > Groundwater >...
CTGACGACATTAATAATGAAAAGGCTCAATATAAAGAGGAAAGAATTCCTCTTACGCTTTCAGAGGTAAAAATTACTATTAATAAGCCTTTTACTATAGAAAAAAAGTAGTGTAAGTATTATTCAAATAAAAAATAAAAAAGGGTCGTGAATTTCACGACCCTTTAAATTTGGTTGCGGGGGCTGGATTTGAACCAGCGACCTTTGGGTTATGAGCCCAACGAGCTACCAGGCTGCTCTACCCCGCGATGTATTTTTTAAGCTTCAATATTGAAACTATTGTCATATAATACAGGTCATTTTACTTAAGTGTCAAATTAAAACATGCGATTTAAAAATATTTTTTTTATATTACACTGAATAAAGTCCTTATTTACCAACAAATTTGAAAAGTATAGATCTTATGAAGATAGCGGTTTTGGTCTCTGGTGGCGTTGATAGCTCAGTTGCTTTGAAGCTTTTAGTTGATGCTGGCCATGATGTTACAGCTTTTTATCTAAAAATATGGCTTGAAGATGAGCTTTCTTACCTTGGCAGTTGCCCATGGATGGAAGATCTTGAGTATGTAAAAGCAGTTTGCGACAAGCTTAAAGTGTCTCTAGAGGTTATATCGCTTCAAAAAGAGTATCATCAAAAGGTTGTTTCTCATACAATTGCTGAAGTTAAAGCTGGAAGAACGCCAAATCCTGATGTTTTATGTAATCAACATGTAAAATTTGGCATTTTCTATGAAAAAATAGGGGATGAGTTTGAAAAAATAGCCACCGGTCATTATGCTCAAGTTATAGAAAAAGATAATATTTTTTATCTTAAACGATCGCCGGACCCAATAAAAGATCAAACTTATTTTTTATGTAATTTAAATCAAGCTCAACTTAAAAGGGCCATGTTTCCTATTGGGCATTTAATGAAAAATGAAGTTCGCAGTCTTGCTGAATCTTTTGATCTTCCAACAAAGAATAGGAAAGATAGCCAGGGTATATGCTTTTTAGGTAAGTTTGCCTTTAGTGATTTTATAGCGCATCATTTGGGTGAAAAAATTGGTAAGATTTTAGAATTTGAAACCGGTAAAGTCTTGGGTGAGCATAAAGGTCATTGGTTTTATACTATAGGTCAAAGACAAGGTATTTTACTTTCTGCTGGTCCTTGGTATGTTGTTGCTAAAGATTCTGATAAAAATGAGATTTTTGTTTCTAATAATTATCAAGCAATTGACGATCTTCGCATTTCTTTTGAAGTTTCGAATTTTAATTGGTTTTCAGGAATTGCTCCTGTGGATAAAGAGCTACTTGTTAAGGTTCGTCATCGCTCTGTTCCAAGAAAATGTTTTATTGAACTTATAAATGAAAATTTTGCAAAAGTTACTCTTTTTGAGAAAGATCAAGGCATTGCAGCTGGGCAGTATGTGGTTTTTTATGATGGTGACATTTGTCTTGGTTGTGGCGTAATAAAATAAAATTTTAAAATTTTATTATTGAGCCGAATAAAAAATAAATTAAAGCTCCTAGAGATAAAAATGGTCCAAATGGTATAGGTGTGTTTTTGCTTTGTTTTGTTAAAAGTAGGTATACTATTCCGACAAAAAGACCTGTGAACGATGCAACCATAAGTGAAGCCCAAATTCCAATTGGTCCAAGAAAAGAACCTATTAAAGCTAAAAGTTCCATATCACCTATGCCAAGTCCATTTTTAGATGTTATAAATTTAAATATAGTTGCGATTAAAAAAAGAGAAAAATATCCAACGAAAGCTCCGATTAAACTTTCTAAAAAAGAAATCTCTAAAAAATTAAAATATGCAAAGATGACTCCAAAAGGAACAAGCCATAAAGTAAAGCATTGAGGGATTACCATTGCTTCTAAATCTGTTCTTGTTGAAATTATAAGAGCAGAAAAAAATATAAAAAAACTTAATGTTTTTTTTAAAAAAATCGGGTCTAAAATAATTGGATTTGGAATTGATAATAAGTTTAAATTTGAAAATTTTAAAAAAATAGCCATAAAAATAACAGCAGTTAAAAGTTCTATAAATGGATATAACTTTGAAATTGGGTTTTGGCAGTTACGACATTTACATTTTAGTAGCAACCACGATATAAGAGGAATGTTGTCGTACCATGCGATTTTAGCATCACAAATTGGGCAGTGAGACCTAGGTCTTAAGAATGATTTATCAAATGTTAGGCGATATGCAACAACATTAAAAAAGGAACCAAGCATTAAAAAAATAATGAATAAAAAAAATAACAATAAGTACATTTATTTTGTTATTCCCGCTTTGAGTAAGTCGTGAATGTGAATTAATCCAACTACAAAATCATTTTCAGTGATAAGTAGACTTGTGATGTTTAATTTTTCCATCTTTAATAAAGCTTCGTATGCAAGCATTTCTTGAGAAATTGTTTTTGGGAATGGTGTCATGATTTCATATGCTTTTTTTTCAAATACTAAATTCCCTAGCTCGCAAGCTCTTCGCAAATCACCATCAGTTATTATTCCTAAAAGTTTTTTATTATCATCAACAACAATTCCAACACCTAGTTTTTTTCTTGTGATTGTTAATAATAAATTTTGAAAAGATTCATCTTTGTTAATGAATGGAAGAGATTGGTTTGCATGCATTAAGGATTTTACTTTTAAAAGTAGGTTTTTCCCTAATGCTCCTGCTGGATGAAATTTTGCAAAATCATTTTTTGTAAAACCTTGTATTTTGCTTATGGTTATTGCTAAAGCATCACCGAAAGCTAGCATAAGAGTGGATGAATTTGTTGGAGCGAGATTCATTTCGCAAGCTTCTTTTGTGAATGGTAAAATAACTGCAAGGTTTGCATTTTTAACTAAATACCCTGGAGCACAACATATTAGAGCTGTGTCATTTCCTTGTGATGATAATATTTGTAATATTTGTTCTAGTTCGGTGCCTGTGCCGCTTTGAAAGTCCGATGAAGAAGTCTGTTTGTTGAATCATTCCAAGGTCACCATGAAGAGCATCTGCGGGGTGAATGAAAAGAGAGGTAATTCCTAGACTTGAAAATGTAGCGACTATTTTTTTTGCAATTATTCCAGATTTACCCATACCAGCGAAAACAACTCTGCCGTTATTTTTTAAAATTTTATCAACAAGTATAGATGCTTCATTTGGAAAATTTTTTACAAGATTTTGAATAGCTTTTGTTTCTTCTTCAAGAACTTCAATTAAACTTTTTTTGATATTTTCAAAAAAGGGATCGCTTTGTCGGTGATTTTTTACATGGGCTGACTCGGCATTTGCGGCCGCATTTGATGTTTGTAAATGTTTAAAATTTTCTTTTGAGCAAGAAGTTTTTTCTATCATTTTAGTAAGGCCTCTTAAAAAGGTTTTAATTATAAACTACCTTTATTTTTTGAGTTAATTTTTATTGCTCTTACTATCTTCTTCTTTTGCTTTATTTAGTAGTGCTTCAATTTTCTGTGTTTTTTCTAAAATATGATCATATTTAAATACAAGTTCAGGTGTGTACCTTGATTGTTTTGCTTGCGCAATAGCTGTTCTTATTTGTCCTTTATATTTTTTTAAGACATCTAGGCTTTTTAAAAAATCTTCTTCGGATGGTGCGCTAAAATAAACTAAACAAACCCCTTCACCTTCAGATAAATCCACTCTAGATGGAAAGACTGAAGCTAACAGAGGTTCGTTTTGTGAGATCATATAAACAATATTTGAGATTTCTCTCAAAAAAAGCGATTTACGACGTTCTTTTTTGATGTTAATTGAAGATTTATTATTAAACATTTACTATTCGTTTAAAGCAGCTTTGATAAGATTATTTTTAATCGCTCTCATAAGACGTTTGCGTCTTTTTTGAGTTGCAGGTTCAAAATATACTTGTCTTTTCATGTCTCTTACGACGCCTTCTCTTTCAATTCTTTTTTTTAATTGTTTAAGAGCTTTTTCGATGTTGCCTTCAACTTTTATAGAAACATTGTATGATTTTCTTGGCATTAAAATCTACCTCTTTTCAAGAAAATTTAATAAAAATAAATATCGACCAAATAACTTAACTTAGTATCAATTTATATGGTAAAAGTACTGTTTTGTCAAAAAAATGAATTAAACCGGTTCTTTCTTTAAAAACTAAATCTTACATCACCCATTAAAGTTAGAGTTCTAAGTATTCTTTTACCGGTGATTGGAGTTTCTATAGCGGCTCCAAGGGCGAGCTCTCGAGTAATATCATAGTCTGCTCCGAAATGGAACATTTGGCTTTCCCAACCAGATTCTTTTTCGGCTTTACCTGTTTTAAAGTATGCAGTTCTTGTTGACGTATCTTTTATCAAAATTGAATCTTGTTCTTTTTTTGTGAAAATATAACCAAAGCCCATTGATAAGTTTTCTAAGAAATGTCTTGAAATGAAACCGGTTTGAAATCGCCATACTGTTCCTTGACCTAATCTTACTGTTGTTTTCCATGGGTAAATACCACTTTGTCCATCATTAGAAGGAAGACGGTAATTATTTACTGTTTTATGGCCGAAAAAGGTTGCGCTACCGCCAACACTTATCATTATTGTACCAGGAAAGTCAAAGTTTAAGGCACCTTCAATTGTATACCCTATAAAGCCATTATTTCCTGTTGGTATTGACATTGCAGCATCTTGATTTTTTTTGACACCTGATGGTAGCCAAATTCCTGCTGCTAAAAAAGGTTGGAATGCGACAGTTAAAACACCATCTTCATTATCCATTCCAAAACTTTTATTCCAGCTCAGTTCAATGTGTGTGTCTTCCATTGTTGTTTTATTTACTTTGTTTACGTCTAATCCGATTTCATTAAAAATATGAGTTCTTCTTTGTTCTATCATTAAGTATGTGTCTGTTAGAACTATATCATAAGGGTTGAATCCGTAATCGGTTGCTGATGGGGTCATGTCATTAAAAGTTGGGTTTTGTTTATAATTTATTACACCTGTTCTTACAGTTAAGGCTATGCTGTTAAATTTGAGTTGAAATTTTGTTCTTAGACCAAATTTTTCATGGTTTATGGGTATAGAAAAATAACCGAATGTTCCATTTGTATCTGTGAAAGTATTGGAAAGATAATTTGTAGAACTGACTCTTCCATGTTCAATATTATTGTATGCATCTAACATGTAAGTATGGCTTCCATCATTTAATGTTCCATTTGGGGAAGCTTCTTGCCCTTGAAGTAATCCTATCATGTTCCATCTTCCATTTATATCGCCGCATGGAACTTTATGGCCATTGCTATTTTTAGCACCAGATGCATGTTCATAAAAAGGTTCTAGATCAAGGCTGCAAAATTGTCTTTTTTTCCCTTCTGTTTTGTCATGATTTATATATGGTATATGTCCATATATGTCATGAAATATTGCAGGATCATGATATAAGGTTGTTGGGGGCGTTGCTTTTGCTACTTTTATTGTTAAAAATGAAATTAAGACAGCTAAAAATAAGATTATGTTTTTTTTATTTGAAAAGTTCTTCATATACTTCCTTTTTTTATTGAGAATATATTTTAAAATATATCAAAATTTCTTAATTTAATAACCCTAGCAAAAGTTTTTTTATAAATGAATAATTTGAAAAAATAAAAATAGCAGCTATCAAATTTGTTATTGATAGCTGCTATTTCTAAATGTTTATATAATTTTGAAATTGTAATGTTTTTGTGATTTTAGGGGATAATTCAAGTTTGATGTGCAATTAATGTAAAAAATTGTTCATAAAATATTATTTTTTATGAACAAACATAGGTTTAGATAATGATTTCTTATGAAAATAACATTTTTATTTTTTGTCGGTCGAATTATATATATTTTTATAGTGATGTTTTCCTGCGTTAAAATTTCTCGATATTATACCAGAGGATGTGTCGCATATAATTTTAAATTAATAAAAGAGGAGGGTTGTATAAAAAATTGTATTTAATGATATAAGCATATTTTTACTTAGGAGATAAAAATGAATAAAATTTTAAAAATAAATGTTTTAATTTTTTTAACCGTATGTCTATGTGTAATCAATTCACTTGATGCAGTGATTTGTGCTGAATGTCATGTCGATCTTCCAGAACGTTAAGTGATAATGTTACAATCTTGTGGACATGTTATTTGTCTTAAATGTATAAATGATTGGGAGACAGGTCCAGGAAGTTATCGAATAAATTTTTTTGGAAAAAAAGAGTGGTCTTGTCCTTGTTGTTATGCTAGGTATTATCTGGAACACAAGCTTCCTTATTCAAGAGAACTTTGTTCAAAATGTAAGGGGAATTGTGTGCCTGCAGACCTGATAGAGTTGCCATGTCATAACAAAATATGTAAAAAATGTTTGGCAGAATGGAAGGATGCTCAGAGGCAAATGAATATTCAATGTCCTTGTAATAAACACCTTGTCCCTATGAACTCAGTTTTCGGATTTCTACGGTAGTATAATTTATAATCAAAAAAAGGTTTACTTGCCTTAGGCGGGATAAATCTTTTTTTGATTATAAATTAATTTAATTATTAAAAATCGTTTTTTCTATTTAAAACCTTTTATTTTTTATTTTCTATTTACATCCTTTTTTATTCTTTTTTATTTGAATTTGATTATAAAGTTGCAAATAAGGTTAATAAAAAGAGATAATTTTAACAGATTATTTAAAGAAATTATAAAAAGGGAATTATAATGAATTTTTTATTATTGAGTATTTTAGTTATCTGTTTTATCTCTGTGTGTGCGGCTGCGATTTATTTTTATTTTTCATCTAAAAAAGAGGGTATTTGTATAAAACTGCCATCTCCATTTAAAGAGGGTAATATTTCATTGGAGGAGGCTATTAGTTTAAGAAGGTCAAGCCGTGACTTTGATGAATCTTTTATATCTTTGAAAACTGTTTCTCAAATTTTATGGGCGGCTCAAGGGGTGAACGATAAGGGTGGGTTTAGGACAGCTCCTTCTGCAGGGGCAACTTATCCTTTGGAGATTTATTTGATTGCTGGTTTGGTGAGCGGTTTAGATGCGGGAGTTTACAAATTTAAGATTAAACTTCATCAGTTGGAAAAGGTTAAGGTTGGAGATTTAAGACCTGAATTAAGTAGTCTTTGTTCTTCTAAAATAAGTGTCTTTAATGCTTCGGTTTCTTTAATAATTTGTGGTGTTTATGAGCGTACTGTATGGAAATACACAGATAAAGGAAAGATGTATGTTGACATGGAGGTCGGATCTGCTTCTGAAAATATTTATTTACAGGCAGTTACTTTGAATTTGGGAACCGTTTTTATAGGGGATTTTGATGAGGTAGGAGTTAAAAAGCTTTTAAATATCCAAAATGAAGAAGTTCCTCTTTGTATAATGCCTATTGGAAAGGTAAAAATCTCTTAAAATAGGCTAATTTTAAATAATTAAGCACTTTTTGTTTTAATGTTTTATCAATTTAATTTTCTTGGTACACTAAAAACGTTTCAAATTTGATTCTAAGGTTCTTTTTGTGAGGTGTATTTATGATGTTTGTTGGGTTTGTAAAACGTTTTAAATTATTATTAAATCTAATTTGTCTTCTTGGAGTATTATCTTTAGTTTCTTGTGCTAAGAAAGTTAAAAATAATGAGGATTGTTCTTTTGATGAATTAAAAGCAAATACAGCATCCTATATAGATAAGAATAGAAAAGATTTAGCGATTGATGCTTTAGAAAAAATGGTTGAAAATTATTCTGATAAACCTGAAATTACAGATTATAGATTGAAACTTGCAAATTTATATTTTGAAAAAGGTGAATATGAACCTGCATATACTTGTTTTAAGAAGTTTTATAAATTAAATCCTTCAGATTTACAGGCTGACTTTGCAAATTATCGTGGTATTTTATGTAAATTTCATCAAACATTTGGACCAAATCGCGACATGACAAATGTTTTAAAGACTGTAAAAAAATGTGAAAAATATCTTACTTCAAGTGATAAAAATTCAAAATTTAAAAAAGAAGTTAAAGATGTTTTATATACTTGTGAAAAAATGCTTATTGACCATGAAGTCTTTGTTTATGATTTTTATATAAGACGTGGTAAATTGCAGTCGGCTCAAAGCAGAATTGATTATCTTAAAGAAAATTTTGTAAAGAAACATAAAGACTTAGAACCTCAAATATTATATTTAGAGATTAAGCTTGCTCATAATCAAAAAAATAAAGAATTGGAAACTCAAAAATTACAGGCTTTAGAGAACAAGTTTGGAAATTCTCATTACGTCGCTATGGCTCAAAATTTAGGCAGCAAGATAAGAGATAATTTTTTGTTTTAATTCAGTATGGAAGATACAAAGAAGTTAGGTTTTGATGGGGAAGCGTTTGTCGCATCATGGCTGCAAAAATCAGGATTTATTCTTTTAGAGAAAAATTTTAGAACTAAATTTGGTGAAATAGATTTGATTTGTCAAAAGGAAGATCTTCTAGTTTTTGTTGAAGTTAAAACAAGAAGATCTACTTATTTTCAAATAGCTTCTGTAGTTAATTTATCTAAGCAAAAAAAGATTATACATATAGCTAAATATTATATTTATCAAAATCAAATTCAAGATAAAATATGTCGATTTGATGTTGCCTCAATATTATTTAAAGATTCAAAATATGAAATTGAATATTTTGAGGACGCATTTCAAGAGCAATTTTAATATTTTTTTGCATTTGCTTGTTTTATCCAATCGTTGAAAAGTTTTAAGTTTTCTTCATACATAAAATTTTTAACTATCTCAATGTTGCTTTTACCAAGATCTTTCAATTGTTCATTTGAGATTTTGAGTTCATTAAACCCAGCTTTTTCAGCATCTTTTATTTCTGTTCCATAAATTATTTTTTTTATTTTTGCCCAGTGAATAGCGCTAAAACACATTGGACATGGCTCGCATGTGGAATAAATTGTGCAGCCAGATAAATCTATTGATTTTAATTTTTTACATGCAGCTCTTATTGCGGTAACTTCGGCATGTGCCGTAATGTCAGTTGTTTCCCAGACTGTATTATGCTCGCAACTTATGATTTTATCATTTTTTACAATGCATGCTCCAAATGGAGTTTGCCCAGATTTTATTCCTTCATATGCTTTATCAATTGCGCATTGCATAAATTTTTTATCTAACATTTTTTCCCTTTTCGAGGTTGAAAGAATTGTTGTATTGTTAAATGTGTAAATGATAGAGGTTATTAGCAGTAAATTAAATATTTTTTTATAAGTTTCATTTTATTAATTTTTATTGAGGTTGTGGATTATTTTCTGACGCCCATTTACGTATGGGTTCAAAAATTTGGTGAAATTCAGGATGATCTATATCATGTTTATCTTTAATTATTTTAATAAGTTTAATTTTATTGGTTTCTTCTCTAATTGACGGGAGAATTGTCAGAATACATTCGTAAAGATGTGGTAATAAAATCATTTGTTTTCTAGGGTCTAATAAAGCTTTTAGTAAAATAAATCTTATTGTTTCTAACTTGAATTTTTCAGATGGGAGCGTTGGAAGTGTTTCTTTAATCCATTCATAAATTGGTAGAAACAAGGCTATTAGTTCAGGATTTAAAGGGAAAGGTTTGTTTAATATTATTGGTATTAGTTCATATAGATCTTTCGGTTCTTTTTCGATGATTGAAATAGTATTTTTAATCCACTCAAACATTCCTTTAAGTAATGTTTTTTGACTTGGGTTCGAAGAAATAGGATTTTCTAAAAAAGTTTTAATTATGTTTAATTTAAATTTTTTATCTTGAAGATTTGGAAGCGAGTTGATAATCCATTTTTGTAAATCTTCATTTAATGTTTGTTCGTTAAGCAACTTCATTATTATTGAAAATCTTTGTATTTCTGTAAGATTTTGAAATTCTTTTAAATCTGGATGAAACACTTCTAATATTTTATTGATTCTCCAAAATTGGTAATTAGAAAAAAGATCATCTGCTGGGATTTTTATAAATATTTTTCTTATGAAATTTATTTTAAAATTAATAAAATTTGGATTTATGAAATTAATACGGTTTATGTAGTTTATGTATTCTTTTATATTGTTACTATTTTGCATTGTGATGATAATAAATTTTGATATATCATTTGATGGTTGTAAATAGAAGAATGGGTTAAAAAGACTTAAAAAAATTATATTTTTGATTAATGTTAGGTTTGTTTGAAATATTCCTATTAAGGGCGTGAATATATTTGAGGGATTTACCTGGGGAAAATTCATTTCGAAGTGGCCGGGCATAAATGTCCAGGTAATTGTAAATGGTTGTTGTATTTCTGGTTTAGTTATTTCTATTGTAATGGTATTTTTATTCCCATCATGAGCAATATCAGGATTTGTAAGACTTAATGTTAAATTAAGGCCATTTTCTGTAATTATTTTAGATAAATCGTCATAGCTATTTATATTGGGAATTAACCATTTTATGACTTTTAGCATGTTGCTTGCACCAGAAGAAATATCTCCTTTAGGGTTATAGTTAACACCTGGAATATTTTCAAGAATTATGGCCCAGTCATTATGTGCATTTTGGGTATGAATGTTTATAGGGGTATATCTTGTAAAAAAATTTATAACAGCTTCTTTTATATTAATTTTATGTAAGATTTCAGGATTAAATTCTTTTTTATTAGGATCAAATAACAATGCTATGAAAAAATTTAATAAAGATGTTTCTCCGCAATCTGGAAAAGTTTTTTGGGGTGCTGGGGGATTAATTATTGTTGTATCACCACTCATTTCGACTCTTGTAGGAATAACATTTTCAAATAGGTTGAAGCCTAAATATGCAAATGCTAATTTATTTAAGTTATGAGTTATTATGTTAGGATTTTCTTCTTTTAGATTTTTGTAGTTTTCATAAGTGAATTCTTTTGGTTTAGTCGTACCTGTTAAGTAAAATTTGTTTTGTAAAGCATTGGTAAAAGCATCTTTGGATATAGGA
>Ga0209340_1002409_pt1 | contig 10907 bp, 6 predicted proteins | sample EPASupsiteSAE323_FD_187266 | JGI IMG/M metagenome (GOLD analysis project Ga0209340, IMG submission 187266) | Bioremediated contaminated groundwater from EPA Superfund site, New Mexico - Sample SAE3-23 (SPAdes) (version 2) | ecosystem: Environmental > Aquatic > Deep subsurface > Groundwater >...
CATGAAATTGCCGAAGTACGAATACCTGCGCTATTACTCCCTCGTATTTCCCTTTGTCGAACTCGATTTCACCTGGTATGCCATGCCGCAGGAGCGGAACCTCGTCGCCATGGCGGAATGCACCGGCTCGGACTTTCTTTTTTCGCTCAAAGCGCACCGTAGTCTTACCCACGAAGTGGGCGAAGACTGGCGCGACCGGGCGGCCGAATTTTCCGGCTCCATACGCGCCCTGCAACGCACGGGCAGACTCGCTGCAATCCTCATCCAGATGCCCTTCCAGTTTTCCTACACGGCGGAAAACCGCCGCTACCTGTCCGAACTCTGCGCTTCGCTCGAAGAATTCCCTCTTGCCGTCGAATTCCGCAACGACGGATGGTATCTGCCGCGCGTTTTCGAAGGGTTCGAGCGGCGACGGATAGCGCTTGTCACCGTCGACAGGCCGGATCTGCCCGGACTGCCGCCCGAATCGCAGCACATCACGGCACCCCTGGCGTATTATCGCCTGCACGGACGCAACGCCGAACAATGGTGGAAAGGCGACGCGACGAGTCGCTACGACTACGACTATTCGGACACGGAACTCTCCGCCCGGGCTCAGATGATCGCGGCGCTCGCCAGAAAAACTTCTTTGGTCCTCGTCGCTTTCAACAACTACGCCGACGGGCGGGCGGTGAGCAATGCGCAGACCCTCACCGGGATGCTCAAGAAATTGCTCCCGCCTTCAGCCCTTCATGACTAATTACCTGTTAAGTACTTGCCAGGAAATTATTTGCCCGGTAATTAAAGGGCCGGCTTGAGCGCTTTTTCGAAGATTTCGCGGTCCGCAAGATCGGCCGGCGAAAGCAGAATATACCCCTCCCCGCCCAGCGGCATCACGACGATTTTCCTGAGTTCGCCTTCATTCGCCTTGAGCATGTTCCAGAGAAAATCGCGTGCCGCCCCGCTTTCATACTCGCGCACGATGATTTCCAGGTAGCCTTCTTCGTGGAGCACCGCCGAAGCCCAGCCTGAATTACGGACGAATTCGGCCGTGTTTTTGGCGCCGGAAGTTATGCCGGAATGGGCTTTGAGCCAGGCATCATGGAATCCCTGCAAATGGATCACGCGGCCATCCGGAGTCACCCAGGAAGCGCCGTGACGGATCAGATAGGGCTGGACGGGCATCAGAAAACCTCCGGGTCAGGTGAATCGGGAAAATGAGCGAAAAATGCGATGAAATGGGGAGGGACCGAAGCCCGAAGCGACACCCCCCCCGGCAAGTCGAGTTCATGTGCCCACAAAAGAAGGCGCTTGAGACCGGCCATTTTTTTCAGACTGCGGTTCAGCGTGAAATCGCCGTGGCGGTCGTCGCCCAGGATCGGGTGCCCGTGCAAGGCCAAATGGCGACGGATCTGATGCGTCCTGCCTGTGCCGAGTTCCAGTTCGAGATAGGAAAAAACTTCTCCGCGATTCGCCTCATCGGCTCCGAAGCGTGCGAGCGTACGGTACGATGTGGAAGCCGACAGGCTTCTGCCGCCCGAATTTAGGGCATCCCGGATGACGCCTTCGGGTTCGACCGGAATGCCTGAACAGACCGCCCTGTAGATTTTCCGTATTTCCCTGCCGGCGATCAATTCCGACCAGCGCGAAGCGGCTCGCGAAGATTTTGCGACAATGATACAGCCGGCGGTCTCGCGATCCAGGCGATGCACCAAAAAAGGCCGGAATCCGAAATCACGCTCGACCGCCGACACGAGAGAAACTCCGACGCCTTCGCCCGGTTGGGAGGGCAGGCCCGAAGGCTTGTCCACAACGAGTATTTCATCATCCTGAAAAAGTGCCGTAAGCATTCTTCCATCAAGCATAGAGGGCGCGCTGTCAGGCGCGCAAGCACCACATGTACCTGTCTTGCCCTTCAGGTCCTGAAAAGTCTTGCGCCCGCCTGTCGAAAAAAGGCTACTTGAGTAAGGAAACGCAAAGTACTACACTATATGCGAAGAGGTACTATATGAGAGCATCCAGGAAGGGTTTGGCGGTGTTGTTTGCTTTCGCCGCAGTCTTCGGCGCCTTCGCGCAGGAATCTCAGGGCAGTGATATGACTTCAATGATGACAATGCTGGTCCTTCAGCTGGCGATCATCATCTTCGCCGTAAAACTGGGCGGAAGCGCCGCCCGACGCCTCAAAATGCCTTCTGTAGTCGGCGAACTCCTGGCCGGCATGATCATAGGTCCCTACGCCCTCGGCGCCATTTCCCTGCCGAACCTGCCGCAAGGACTATTTCCCATCGCCGGCAATTTCCCCGTCAGTCCGGTTCTTTACGGATTCGCGACTGTCGCCTCCATTGTTCTGCTCTTTTCGTCGGGGCTTGAAACCGACCTCAAGCTTTTCCTCCGCTATTCGTTCGCGGGAAGCATAATCGGCATTGGCGGCGTCGTGGCCTCCTTCGGCCTCGGCGCGGGACTGGGTTCCTTTGCCTTCGGCCAGCCTTTCTTCTCTCCCGCGCCCATGTTCCTCGGCATCATGTGTACGGCGACTTCCGTCGGCATCACGGCGCGAATCCTGTCGGATCGCAAAAAAATGGACTCGCCGGAAGGTGTCACGATACTGGCCGCCGCCGTATTCGACGATGTGCTGGGCATTGTCTGCCTTGCCGTGGTCATGGGTGTCACCGCCGTCATGACGGGCCACGCTTCGGGCGGGCTTTCGACATGGGGCATCGTCCGCATCGCCCTGAAAGCCTTCGGAATCTGGCTCGGCTTCACGGCGCTCGGTCTCATATTCGGCAAACAGATCGCCGCCGCGCTCAAAAAGGCGGGAGGCCCGGCTTCCTTCAGCGTACTCGCGCTGGGACTCGCCCTCCTGCTCGCCGGATTCTTCGAAATGCAGGGCCTGGCGATGATCATCGGCGCCTATATCATAGGCCTGTCGCTTTCCAAGACCGATCTGGCCTACTCGATCCAGGACAAAACCAGGCCCCTGTACGACTTTCTGGTGCCGATATTCTTCGCCGTGATGGGCATGCTCGTGGATATCCGGCTGATCCTGGACCCGAAAGTGCTCGGATTCGGCCTTGCATACACGCTGCTCGCAATCGTCGCCAAGATAATCGGCTGTGGAGTGCCTTCACTCTTCCTCGGCTTCAACTTCACCGGATCGACGCGTATCGGCGTCGGCATGGTGCCGCGCGGCGAAGTGGCGCTCATCATTGCCGGCATCGGATTGTCCTCCGGAATCCTCGACGCATCCGCCTTCGGAGTCGCCATCCTCATGATCATGGCGACCAGTATTGTCGCTCCGCCGGCTTTGAGCGCGGCGCTGGGGCACGGTGGGGCGGGCACGCGGAAGCCCGTCAAAGGTACCGATACCGAAAGCGTGCGCTTTGAATTTCCCTCCCGGGAAATTTCCGAACTCGTGTCCGGAACCCTCCTGCGCGACCTCGAGCGCGAAGGTTTCCTGGTCCAGCTCATGAGTATCCAGGACGATATCTCCCATATCCGCAAGGACGATGTCGCGATTTCCCTCATCCAGGAAGAGCGCGCCCTCGTGCTCGAAACCTCGCCCGAAGACATGAATTTCGTGAAAGCGTCGCTCCACGAGACTCTCGTGAAACTCGACGCCAGCTTCGACAGTCTGAAGGAAAGCTACGACCCCGAACGGCTCAGACAGGATCTCACCATTTCAGGCGGACGCAAGAACGGCGCATTCCGCAAACTTCTGGACAAAAACTGCATTGCAGTCGACCTGTCCGGAGAAACCAAGGAAGCCGTCATCGGCCAGCTCGTCGAACTCCTGGCCTCCGCGGGAAAATTGACCGACAAAGCCGCAGTGCTGCACGACATACTCGAACGCGAAGCGCGCATGAGCACAGGCATGCAGCACGGCATCGCCCTCCCGCACGCACGCAGCACGGGCATTGCGGCACCTGCCATCGCCCTCGGAATCATCCGGAAGGGAATCGATTTCCAGACGATCGACGGAACACCTGCCCATATCGTAGCGCTGATCGCGAGCCCGGCCAACGACGAAGCTCCGCACATGCAGGCTCTGGCCAGCCTCGGCACGGTACTGGGCGACGATATCGTGCGCGAAAAACTCCTGCATGCGAAAGACGCGGAAGCCGCCTGGGCGGCACTGGAGTCGACCTCCCGCTGAACCGCCACTTGAATAGAACCCAACAGAAAGGCCGGCGGAAAAATTTCCGCCGGCCTTTCTGTTGGGCCCCGCCGAAGTGAAGTTACGGCTTGCGCGCCATGACAGTGCCATGCACCGCGAGAGTGGCGACACCCGCCTGCTTCTTGGGCGCCTTGATGCGCCGCCATTGGGGCCTGTTGCGGCGTTTGGGCTTGTCGCGCAAGAGGAAGGCACCCAGGAGGCTCGTTCCCCCACCTATCCCCAGAATGATCGGAAGGGCGTTCAGGTTGTCGACGAGAGGCAGCGGCACGTTCATTCCGAAGATCGACACGACGAAAGTCGGGATCATCAGGACGATCGTTATCACGTTGAGCCGCTTCATCACGATATTCAGATTGTTCGAAATGACCGAGGCAAAGGCGTCCATCATTCCCGAGAGAATGTCGGAATAGATGCCCGACATTTCGATGGCCTGCTTGTTGTCCGTCATGACGTCCTCGAGCAATTCGGCCTCCTCCTCGCCCAGTTTGAGAAAGCGGGAGGTGGGGAATTTCTCGATGAGGATTTCGTTCGACTTGATACTCGTCGTGAAGTAGACAAGGGACTTCGACATGTACAGAAGCTGGCTGAGTTCGTGGTTCTTGATGGAACCTTCGAGTTCGCGCTCGATCGCGGTGGTGCGCCGGTTGATATCCTTCAAGTAACGCAGATATACGATGGCGGCACGACCGAAAAGATGGAGCACGAAGGCGGAGCGGTTGATCGTATCGAGATTCTTCACGCGCCCGCCCGCCATTTCGTCGAGCACTTCATTTTCAGTGCCGCAGATCGTCACAATCCGGTCGGGATAGAAAAGGATGCCGCAGGGTACGGTAAAATACGGCACTTCCTGTCCGGCATTGAATACGGGAAGACGGCAGATTATGAGAGTGTAGTTGTCTTCCTTTTCGCTTCGCGATTGTTCATCCACATCGAGGATATCGACGAGATGTTCCGGATTTACTTTGTAGTCGCGCTCGAGCATGTCGAGCTCATCCCTGTCGGGATTGCGGATGTCGATCCAGCAGTTCTTTCCCGGAGCCTTGGTCGCAATGATGCGGCCGCCCTCGGTGCTGCGATAGGTGATCATATATTCCTCCGGTCGAGCGGCGGCGGGATGCGCAGGCGCATATTCATGCGAACGGAAAATTCGTGCCTGCGCAGGCACGCGGCCGCGGCAAGGCCCCGGAGGCGGGTTTCGGAATCGAACGCGTCTGATCGATCAGGCGCGCGCGGTCGTCCCGCGCCGGGGCATTCGTAAATACGTAGACGGGGGTTCCGAACGACTATGACTACAGTCGGAATCCGGCATTATTGCCCTCCTGTCGCGGGATGGGTTCCCGACGGGAACCCGGTTGTTTTTCCCCGATCGCCACGATCGGGTGGACGGGAAAAACCAACCGAAAGAGCCAATTTCAAAAATCGGTTACTTTTGAAATTGACTCGCATTTGCTCCGGTTTCTACGAAACCGTGCGCAAATGCCGCAAGTTCTGGTAGCTTTTCCAAAAGTCTTCCAACTTTTGGAAAAGCCTTAAAATTATATCGAATTGGAGCCTTTTGGGCAAGCTGGCTGTACCAACCAGCTATGGCTTACTTGGGTACGCTGCGCGGCGAAAGCGTCGCGAGATAGACGCCCCCCACCGCGGCGATTCCGCCGACCAGCTGCAGTGCGCCGAGCCTTTCGCCCAGCACGATGAAGGCCGCGATGACCGATACAACGGGAATCAGGTTGATGAAAACGCTCGCCCTGCCCGCGCCCAATCTTTCGAGCATCACGACATAGAGCCAATAGCCGATGGCCGACCCGAAAACTCCCAGATAAAGGACATTCAGGACGACGGGCATGGAGGGCATCGCAAGGACTGGCCTTTCGGCGACGGCGAACGGTATGCAGAAAATCATGCCGAAAAAAATCTGCCAGAAAGTCAGCGCAAGAAGAGGATATCTGCCCGACAGAGGCTTGGTCAAAAAGGAATACAGCGTCCAGGAGAGCGCGGCGCCTATCATGTACACATACCCCAGCGGCGAGGTAGTGGCGCCTTCCGAACGCAGAACCATTATCGAAACCCCGAGGAATGACAGGATCACGCCCGCCCAGACCCTCTTTCCGGGCCTGGTCCGATAGACGACAACTTCCGCTATCAGGGTGACGACGGGAATGGTGCCTACGATGATCGACGCTTCGGAGGCGGAAAGCAGCATGATGCCGTTGTTCTCGCAAAGGAAATACAGCGTAATGCCCACGAAGCCGCCGGCGGCCAGCAAGGGCAGGTCGCGCACGCGGACCGCAAGGCTCTGCTTGAGGACAAGGGCGATCAGAGGGAGAAGGGCGGAAGCGATAATGAATCGCGCCAGGGCGAGCGTCATGGGCGGAAGTTCGCGTACCGCGACCTTGATCGAAAGAAAGGTGAGTCCCCAGAGGAAAGCTACGGCAAGGCCGGCGGTCTGCGCTCCGGAGGAGGGCTGTTTCTTCATGGCGGCACTGTAGCGAACCGATGAAACCTTGTCCAGCCGAAGTCCGGCCCCCCTGTTCGGGCCTGAAAAATCGGGCCTAAAAACAAAGCGGAAAGTCAAGGACCGAAACGCGGTCATGCGCCCGCGAACCAGAAAGCCGTGCTATACTTGCTCGCCATGGAAAAACTTGTTCTGGACGGATGCTCTCTCGACCTTGAAAGCCTTGCGCAAGTGGCAAGATCCCGCAGGTCGGCCGTACTCGACCCCGATGCCGTGCGCAGAATGGACGCATCGCGCTCGGTGGTGGACCGCTGCGTCAGGGAAAAACTCGTCCGGTACGGTATCACGACAGGGTTCGGCAAATTCTGCGACGTGGCCATAACGGGCAGCGAGAACGTCCTTCTCCAGAAAAACCTGATCATGAGCCACGCCTGCGGACAGGGGGCTCCTCTCCCTCGCGAAGTGGTGCGCTCCATGATGCTCCTGCGGGCCAACGCCCTCGCCGTGGGAAATTCGGGCATCCGGCCTTCCACCGTACGCACCCTGCTCGCCATGCTCGAGGCGGATCTTGTGCCCGTAGTGCCCGAAAAAGGCTCGCTCGGCGCTTCGGGCGACCTCGCACCCCTCGCGCACATGGTCTTACCCATGATCGGTCTGGGCGAAGCATACCTGCGCGGCGAGCGGATGTCCGGCGCCGATGCGATGAACGCGGCCGGCATCACACCCGTCGTCCTGGAAGCCAAGGAAGGCCTCGCCCTCATCAATGGCACCCAGGCAATGACGGCCGTGGGCTCGCTCGCCACTATCGACGCCCTGAACCTGCTCAAAACCGCCGACCTCGTAGCGGCTTTGAGCCTGCAGGCGCTGCGGGGTATCAGGGACGCTTTCGATCCGCGCCTGCACGACTTGAGGCGCCAGCCCGGCCAGATCGCCTGTGCGGCCCGGATGCGCCGCCTGCTCGAAGATTCCGCCCTCGTCACCGGACAGGGCGAACTGCGCGTGCAGGATCCCTACGTTCTGCGCTGCATACCCCAGGTGCATGGCGCCAGCGCCGACGCGATCGGCTATGTGCGCAGCACCGTCGAACACGAACTGAACGCGGTTACCGACAACCCGCTCATTTTCCCCTCGCCGGCCGATGGCACGTCCGAATTGGGCGATATCATCTCCGGCGGCAATTTCCACGGCCAACCCGTGGCGCTCGCCATGGATTTCCTCGCCATAGCCTGCGCCGAACTCGCGAACATTTCCGAACGCCGCCTGGAAAGGCTGGTGAACCCCGCCCTCTCCAACGGATTGCCGGCCTTCCTGACCTCCTCGGGAGGCCTCAATTCCGGCTTCATGATCGTACAGTATTCGGCCGCATCGCTGGTTTCGGAGAATAAAGTCCTCGCCCACCCCGCCAGCGTCGACTCGATCCCTTCGAGCGCGAACCAGGAAGACCACGTTTCCATGGGAACGATCGCCGCGCGAAAAGCGGCTTCCATAATCGGCAACGTCCAGTCCGTGCTGGCCATGGAACTGACGGCCGCCTGCCAGGCGCTCGACCTGCGCGCCGCACAGATGGGAGGAATCCCGGCCATCGAGCTTCTTTCGCCGACGACGCGCGAAGCCTACCTGCTCCTGCGTTCGGCGGTGCCGCCGCTTTCCGGAGACCGGGTGATGTATCCGGACCTCGACGCGGCCAGAATTCTGGTGGCCGACGGATCGATCGCGCAGTGCATCACTGAACCCGCCTGAGCGCCTGTCCCGGGCAGGGCACAGCTGCGGGAAACAGAATGCCCGCCCCGCATAAAATAGGCCGCGCACCCCGATAAGGCGCGACCCCGATAAGGTGCGACCGGTCTAGCCCCAAAGCCCCCGGGAATAGTATCCTTCACGCGACATATCACCCCACGGAGGCATACATGTCCGTGAAGCGCGATTTCGGACTCCGCCTGGACCGCCAGTCACCCCAGGAACGGGGGCGACTCATCTCGTACATCAACATAAAACTCGCCAGCATGGGACTGCCCGTCTACTCGAGAGACGGCACCGCGTTCGTCGAACTGGCGTCCGACATGCTCGAAAACTTCAGACAGAAAGACCGGCTTCTATCGAATTACCTGCCGCCGGCCGACAGTCGCATCCAGGATTTCCTGGACGACTACCTCGGCGACCTTGGTCTTGCCCGGACCCCCCGACTGCCCTCATCGACCCTTGTCCTCGACCGTTACGGCATGGCGCGGGAGCTTTCCCTGCCGCCGGACGGCCAGAAACACGTGTCGCCCTCCCTCACCTCGTATCGAGTGAGGAACGGAGTCCTGCACAACCCCGCTTCCGACAGACGCACCACCGAAGGCGTCTTCCATGTCGTCGAAGACGGACTGCCCGTCCCCCCCGACAAGAAAGCCGTGCCCCGATCCGTTTTCGCACGCCTCCTTGAAGCGGCCGTAAATCCACCGCCCGAACTCACCGAACTGCCGTTCACCGCCTCGGAAAACCGCAAGGCGCACTGCTTCCTCTCCGTCCTGCTCAGACCCACCGTTCGCCCCGAAATACCGGGCTTCTGCGAAGAGCGGTCGATGGAAGTGCGCTTCTTCGCCCCCGGATCCCTTGCCGCGAGCCTCGACTTTGTGGAAAGCATTTTCGGAAACTCCGGCGACCCCTATATCGCCGAGAACGACGCCGCCCTCGACCCTCTGCGCTGGACCGGCACTACGGGCTGCATCATCCTCGCCACCCACCTTGTAACGCTCACCAAGAAGGAACTCGGCCTGCCACATTGGGACAAGGCGACGGAACGCCAGAGGCTCGACGGCATGTGCTGGAAAGAGCCCGGCGAAAAATACAACGACGGTAAAGCCTTCAAAATCTGCGCGCGCGATGAGCGCGGCGTGATCGTCTCGATAATCGCGGACAACTATTTCGGCTATTCCAAGAAGGAGATCAAGGCGCAGATCTCGTATTCGGCCAACCTCCTCGGCCTGGCCGAAGAAGAGCACGCAGGCGGCGCTCTCGTCTTCCCCTCCTACAACCACGGCACGCGGTTCCTGCCCGATACGAACCTGAATTCGCGCGGCCACTCCATGCGCGACGTGTTCGAACTCATGAAAGGCAGAATCGAGCCGAAACCGGAAGGCTACGCCGTCGATCTCACCTTCCCCAACATCGTCTACCTGCCGGAAGACGCCGTCATTTCCCTCCAGGACCAGACAGCCCGCTGGACATGGGAAGGCAGACAGGAGTCATTGCGGATCATCCCCGGCGAAGTGTATGTGCATCCAACGGGATACCGCATCCGGATGGATCGGCACCAGGGCTCGGGCGCATGGCGCCTGGTCGGCACTACCGCCGAAGGCCTGCTCTGCCACAAGCCCTGCACCGTCTCGGGCGGCGGCAAGTCCGAAATCGCCAAATCCATCACCGATGCGATCACCTACTCGCCCATCACCATCGCCGAATATGACGACGACCTGGAAGCTGTGCGCCGCATCATCGAAAAAGATTACGGCGACCGGTTCCGCAACCCGAGCGAAAATCACGGCCGCGACGCACGCCCCATCTTTTCGCCCAAGCGTTCCCTCGGTTCCGTCATCAAACTGCTCTCGCCTTCCCCCATGTACACCGACGGGTACAATGCCTGGCTCAAGTCGGTGCCGGAGCGTATCAAAAGCCTGGTATTTCTGGTCAAGCGCTTCTATACCCCCGAATGGGGCGACGACTGGGCGTCCCGCTTCTCCGTGGACGCGGTCAACGGCACGACCGGCAACATCCTGAAATTCGAAGGACGCCCCGTACAGGGGTCCTACCTGCGTGTCGGCAGGGATGATCGCGGCATGCGTCGGACCTTCAAGCTCCGCCAGGATTTCATGCCCGCGGAAAAACACCAGTGGGAGGACGACATCACCGCCAGCGCCGTGGCGCCCGTAAGCGCCCTGCGCAACCTGCCCGAATGGGCCGCCCGCCACAAGAGCCTGAAATTCGCGAAAAACATCGAAGCGAGATTCTTCCAGCGGCCCGACGACGCGATCATTCGCGGCTACGACAAGCAGGCCGAAAAGGACATGGCCCGACGCGACAACTTCATCTCCAATTTCGAGCCACTCACCAAGGCCCGCGCCGCCGAGATGATCGAAAAGACAGTCCAGTTCACCGAATATACCGACGCCATGCGCTCTTTCATCGAAGGCATGGAAACCGATCCGGACTTCGAGTACTTCGTGGCATCGGATCGGCCGCGCATCGTGGACGGCGCCCCTTCCAAGAACCCGCGCTACCTCCAGCTCGACCCGAACTACGTCGATCCCGAATCCCGCTACC
>Ga0209340_1002410_pt1 | contig 10906 bp, 14 predicted proteins | sample EPASupsiteSAE323_FD_187266 | JGI IMG/M metagenome (GOLD analysis project Ga0209340, IMG submission 187266) | Bioremediated contaminated groundwater from EPA Superfund site, New Mexico - Sample SAE3-23 (SPAdes) (version 2) | ecosystem: Environmental > Aquatic > Deep subsurface > Groundwater >...
TATTTTCGAAAATAAAAATTGACGAAATTGTTTTAGGCGGCGGCGGTGCATATAATCCTGAGCTTATAAAAATGCTAAAAAACCTTTTCGGAGAATCAACAAAAATAATAAGCCATAAAAATTTTGGAATTTCGGACAAATTTAAAGAAGCTCTGGCTTTTGCGATTCTGGCTTATACAACTTTTTATAAAATCCCGAATAACGTGCCTAGCTGCACAGGGGCAAAACACAAAAAAATTCTCGGCAAAATTTCTTATCCGTAAAGAGTTCAGCAAATAAAACCATGAAAACCGCCTCTATGGCATGTAAAATGTTGTTAAATATATATAAAAAAACGTTTACAATTTCAAAAATAGGGTATATAAGTTTTATAAGTTTAACTCCTTATGGATTTTTTTCCATTAAATTTTACATTTAAATAATTGTTTGTTGGAGTAAAAACAATGTCTTTTGCCATGGATGACTTAAATCGGTCTTATGGAGTAGACCCCGCTCTCCAGACAAGACTAATTGAAGAAAAACGTTCGGCTGATAAACCGGACGAAACTAAAACTTCAGACTCTGTTAAAAAAGAGCCTGAGGTTAATGATGTGTTTGAGCCAACACAACAAAAGCAAGATTTAGTTAAGAAAAACTATGAAGATGTTCAGAACGAGGCTACTGCTCTTGATATTAAAGGAGAGTCTCTTAAAAAGATAAATTCATACGTTACAGACATTAAATCAACCATCGAGTCAGAAAATTCTTCTGAAGTTTCCAGACAAAAAATTAATGAAAATTACGAAAAAATTAATCAAGTTGCAAAAGAAGCCGTTTCTAAAGAAGAAATGAAACTTTCTGATATTAAAAATCTTGAGATAACTACGCCTGAACAAAAAAAAGAATCTGTTGAAAAACTTGACGACATAATAAATAATATAAAAAGTAAAGAACAAGAAATTAGCGATAAAAAAGAAAAATTAGCTCAAAGTGTTAATCAAAACAGTCTTGTTGAACTAAAATTTCCTTCTTCAACAGAAACTGAAGATGAAATTTCAACAGAAATAAAAAAAGAAGAAGCAGTTTCAGCAGAAAAATTGAAAGAGTCAGCAATTAAAAACATAACTGAAGCCCCCCACAAAAATTTAAAAATGCATATAAAACATATTGATAGCAAATTACTGCTTGCTATGCTAAGCTTAAGGGGTGCTTAAACATTTACTCAGACTTCTGAGAAAACAGGAATTAGAAAATAATGCCTTTTGACGGAATATCTTTTACCGAAGCCGGATACAAAATAACACTTCCTTCTGAGTTAAACCTTCAGGCGGAAATGTCTGCAAAAACGCAGGCTCAAACTTTTGTGAAAAAATTGGACGAAAGTCATAAAGTTCAGCCGGATAGTAAAAATAAAAAAAACCCTCAAAAACAAAATTCTAAAGAAGAAGAAAACAATAACGAAGAAGAATTTTCTGATGAAAATTCTCCCGAATTTATTAATAAATCTAAAAAAATAAAGAAATTTAAAGTTTCTTTTAATCAATCAAATGAAATGGTAGAACTTATCGACAGAGAATCCGGAAAAATAATTGAAACAATCTCGCCTAATGACCTTTTACACCTTGTTTCAAAAAGCAAAACAGCTTCCGGAATTCTGGTGGATAGAAGAATATAAAAACAAACTTCGCAAAAATAATTTTTATGTAGGAGAAATTTATTTAATAAAAGTTTAAAATAAATATATATGCTTATGCTAAACTTTTATTAAACGCTTTAAGATAAACAGGGAAAAGAAAATTTATTATTTTCTTCGCAGGGTTAGACGGATAAAGGTTAATTAATGAATCCATATCTTAAACAATACCAAACAAACCAAATTCAAACAGCAAGTCCTGAAAGAATACTAATAATGCTCTATGACGGAGCAATTCAATTTTTGAATAAAGCTAAAAAAGAACTTGAAAGTGAAAATATTCAGGAAGTTCATAATAATATTATAGGGGCTCAAAAAATTATCTCCGAATTTATGAACACTCTTGATATGGAAATTGGCGGAGAAACAGCCGTTAATCTTTATAATTTATATGAATATATGCATTTCAGGCTGGTTCAGGCAAATATAAAAAAAGATGCTGAAATGATAAATGAAGTTCTTACCCATCTAAAAGACCTGAAAGCAACTTGGGAAGAAGCTATAAGAATTGCAAACAAAGAAAAGTCCGGTGTTAACCTTCTTGATGACGATGAAGAAGATGAAGAGGACTCAGTTCTAAACGCATGATAAAAGAAATAAAAAATACTTACGAACAAATTTTGGAATTAAATATTAAGATAAATTCTTTGCTTAATGATTTTCCTAAAGACGATTTTGAAGATTTTAACGAAAATTTACAGAACTTTCTTGATGAAAAAGATAAATTTATTCAAAAATTACTTTCTTTAAGAAATTCTAATGAAAAAGATTTCAAAAAAGACGAGTTGAAAAAACTTTCTGAAAAAGTTAATAAGCTGGAAAAAGAAAATTTTGAACTTATTCAAGAAAAGAAGGATTCTTTATCAAAAAAAATAAACAAAAGCACTAAAACCGCAAAAGCACTAAATGCTTATAAATTTAATAAACAAAACGAACCAAGGCTTTTTGACGAAACAGATTAAAGTTTGTGCTAATATACTCTTGTCTGAAAGTTTCAATAAGGGTGTAAGAAATGGCAGAAACTATTTATACAAAAAGCAAAATCGGCAGAAGGGGTATAAAATTTCCAACTTCCGGCATTGCCGAAAAAGATTTATCTGAATTTATTCCTGAAAACCTTTTAAATAAAGAAAAAATTAAACTTCCAGAGTTAACAGAACTTGATGTGATGAGGTATTTTACAAACTTATCACACAAAAATTTCTCTATTGATACGGTTTTTTATCCGCTTGGCTCTTGCACAATGAAATATAACCCGAAAATAAACGAATATACAGCAGGTTTAGACGGATTCACAAACATTCATCCCGAACAAAAAGAAGAATTAGCACAGGGTGCACTAGAATTAATGTTCAACCTTCAACAGCAGCTAAAAGAAATAACCGGAATGGATGCAATCTCTTTGCAGCCGGCAGCCGGAGCTCATGGCGAATTTGCGGGAATGCTGACTGTAAAAAAATATTTTGAAAAAATCGGAGAAAAAAGAACTAAAGTAATAGTTCCCGATTCTTCTCACGGAACAAATCCAGCTACTGCAAAGATGTGCGGCTTTGATATAATACAAATAAAGTCTAATGAAAACGGTCTTGTAGATATAGAAGAACTTAAAAAAGTTCTGGACAACGAAATAGCCGCTATAATGATGACAAATCCCAATACTCTCGGACTTTTTGAAGAAAATATACTTGAAGTTTCAAAACTTGTCCATGAAGCCGGAGCTCTTCTCTACTATGACGGCGCAAACCTTAATGCAATCATGGGCATTACCAACCCCAGACTTATGGGTTTTGATATAGTCCATCTTAACCTGCATAAAACTTTTTCTACCCCGCATGGAGGCGGAGGTCCGGGTGCAGGACCTATAGGAGTTGTTGAAAAACTTAAAGACTTTTTACCTATTCCCGTAGTAAATTTTAACGGCGAAAAATATTCACTAAACTTTAATTTAAAAGATACAATCGGCAAAGTTAAAGCATATTACGGAAATTTTGGAGTGCTTGTGAGAGCCTATACCTATATTCTTATGATGGGAGGAAAAGGCTTAAGACAAGTCAGCGAAGATGCTGTGCTTAACGCAAATTATCTTAAAGAAAAGCTTAAAAATACTTATAAACTTCCATATGACAGAATTTGCATGCATGAATTCGTACTTTCAGGGGATTTACAGAAAGAAAAAGGCGTAAACACAATGGGCATTGCAAAAAGACTTATGGACTCGAATATTCACCCGCCTACGGTTTATTTTCCTCTAATCGTACATGAGGCAATGATGATAGAGCCTACAGAAACAGAATCAAAAGAAACTCTGGACCATTTCGTTGAAATTATGGAAAAAATTAACGAAGAAATCAATGAAGACCCCGAGCTGGTACTTGAAAGACCTGTCAAAACTCCTGTTTCAAGAGTTGACGAAACTCTTGCCGCCAGACAACCAAATTTAAGATGGTGCAACTGATGAAATTTTCAAAAATCATACTGACAGCCTCAATAGGATTTGCCATATTAGTTGTATTAGCTGCGGGCGGAGTTTTTTACCTTAAAAACAACATAAGCTCCCAACTTCACCCGCCAAAAACCGAATTAATGCAAAGAGCCGAAAAAATTGCCGATTTTTCAAAAATTCTTAAATGTTACACCGTTACAAAAGCTTTAAATGTAATAGGCGTAACCGCTGTAATAGCTGAACATCCACAAACAGGGCAATATATGGCATTAATAGATCCGGGTTGGGCTATGAATATTTCAAAAAAAGACATTGAAACAAACCGTCTGGCTCAAAAGCTTACAGATTACGCATTAAAAGCATCTTCCCCAAACATAAAACTAAATAAGCTTGAAATCACGCCTAAAGGGAGTTTAAATGTTTTTAATCAATCTGTTCCATACGCAAAATTAAAAGTGAAGATTTCAGGACTTTCTTCGGAAAAAACTTATGAAGGAATGATAGGAATTGCCTCAAATCCCCGCACAAATAAAAGCGAACTCATTGTTTCACTAAACAAAAATGGCACTTTTAAGCAAAAAATCGCTGAAAATTTCTTTAAAAACGTTAAATTACAATAAATACAGCTTTTAGCCTTCGAGAGCTTCTGCTCCACTTACCACTTCGAGAAGTTCCTGTGTTATAGAAGCTTGTCTGGCTTTGTTATAATCTATTGTAAGTATTTTAATCATATCTCTGGCATTATTTGTAGCCGCCGACATCGCCTGCATTCTTGCTGCAAGTTCACTTGCGGAGGCTTCGGTCATTGCCTGAAAAATTCTATTTGTAAAATAAAGCGGAACAATTCTTTGCAAAACAGTTTCTATATTAGGCTCAAAGAGCATTTCCGGTTCTATTTTATGTGACTCTGCTTCTTCCTCTTCTTTTTCAGGAGCAATAACCACAGGTAAGAGCTGCCACAACTGAACCTGATACGCCAAAGTTGATTTAAAGTGCGTTGTAATTATTTCAATCTTATCAATTTCTTTATTCACATAACTTTCAGCAAGATCTTCCGCTATAACTGCACAACCACCAGGAGTAGGGATAGCAGGAAGCTTTGTATAAGTTTTAAGTGTTTCAATATTATGTTTTTTTAAGGACTGAATACCTTTTGTTCCAACAATAAAAAGCTTTACATTCAGCCCTTCTCTAAGGATTTCTCTGACTCTGGAAACTGCTTTTCTTACAACATTTGAATTATAAGCACCCGCAAGTCCTTTATCAGATGTAATTACCATCAGACCTACTGTTTCAAGCTTTCTTTGTTTTAACAATTCCGGATAATTATCCAGAGGATTTAAAGAAGTTACTTTTTCTTTGTCAATTTCAGGTTTTGCCGCAATCAGCTTGGTAAAAGCTCTTGCAAGTTCGTTCGAAAACGGTCTTGAAGCCTTAACCTGATTTTCTGCTTTTTTCACTTTTGCAGCCGCAACCATTTTCATTGCCTGAGTTATTTTTTGCGTATTTTGAACGCTTTTTATTCTTGTTTTTATGTGTTTTAAATTGGGCATTTTATTTTATATCTCTTTTTTATAAAGGACTGAGATTGCCGCGTCGGTGCCTTGCACCTCCTCGCAATGACAACAAAATTTACGCTTCAACTGCAGCAAAACGTGTTTCTTTAAATTTATTAAGCTCATTTTCTATAACTTTTATATCTTCTTCAGTAGGTTTTTGAGCAGAAGCCAGTTTATGTTGAATTTCAGGAACAATACCTTTGAGATAAGCAAACCATTCTTTCTTAAATTCACTTATACGATCGGTTTCTAGATCATCAAGTATACCTTTGTTAACTGCAAGAAGAATTGTATACTGCTCTGGAACTGATAAAGGCTGATATTGGGGCTGTTTCAGCACTTCAATAAGCTTTTGTCCCCGTTTTAACTGATCTTGAGTAGCTTTATCAAGGTCACTTGCAAATTGGGAAAAAGCCTCAAGTTCTCTATATTGAGCAAGGTCAAGTCTTAACTTACCTGCAACAGATTTAATTCCAGGAGTTTGAGCAGCTCCACCAACCCTTGATACAGAAATACCAGCGTTAATTGCCGGTCTTATTCCTGCATTAAACAAGTCAGATTCAAGAAATATCTGTCCATCGGTAATACTGATAACATTTGTCGGGATATAAGCACTGACATCGCCTGCCTGCGTTTCAATAATAGGCAAAGAAGTCAAACTTCCGGCTCCAAGTTTATCGCAAAGCTTTGCTGATCTTTCAAGCAATCTTGAATGAAGGTAGAAAACATCTCCGGGATATGCTTCCCTTCCCGGCGGTCTTCTGAGCAAAAGACTCATCGTTCTGTAAGCCCATGCATGCCTTGTAAGATCATCATAAATTATAAGTACATCTTTTCCTTGAGCCATAAACTCTTCACCAATAGTAGTTCCTGCAAAAGGTGCGATATACTGCAAAGGTGCTGTTTCATTGGCAGATGCAGCCACTACAATTGTGTAATCCATGGCTTTATTTTCTTCAAGCGTTTTAATAGTTTGAGCGATTGTACTTGTTTTTTGACCAATCGCAACATATATGCATATTACGCCGAAATTTTTCTGGTTTATTATTGTATCTATTGCGATAGCTGATTTTCCAGTCTGTCTATCACCAATAATTAATTCTCTTTGACCTCTTCCTATCGGAGTTAAAGCATCAATAGCTGTTAAACCTGTTTGAAGCGGCTGATGAACTGATTTTCTACTGACAATACCGGGAGCAACTTTTTCAATAGGCATTGTTTTATCATAATTTATAGCGCCTTTTCCGTCTAAAGGTTCGCCGAGAGGGTTTACTACCCTACCAATAAGTCCTTCACCTACAGGGACTGAAGCAATTTTACCTGTTGTTTTTACAATCATTCCTTCTTTAATATGGATGTACTCACCCATAATTACTACACCGACATTATCTTCTTCTAAGTTTAAGACCATTCCGTAAGTTTCATGACCGTCTTCAAACTCAACTAACTCACCGGACATTGCTTTTCTTAAACCATAAATCCTTGCAATACCGTCCCCGACTTCTATAACGGTTCCAATATCCGCAACTTCAAGAGTGCTTTCGTATTGTTCTATTTTACTTCTGATAATTGAACTTATTTCGTCAGGTCTAATGCTTGGCATACCTTTTCCCTCTTTTATATTACTTGCTTTTTCATATTTTCAAATTTGGTTTTAATACTGCCGTCTATGATTTTATCACCCACTTTAACAACCATGCCGGCAATTATTTCTTTATCTATAGCCGTTTCTATTTCTATTGACTGACTAAAGACTCTTTCAAGTTTTTCTTTAACTCTGTTTCTAGTATCTTCATCTATTTCAATTGCTGTAATTATTTGAGCTGTTGAAATATTACGTTTCTTTTTGAGAAGAACTTTGTAATGACTAGCTAAAGCTGATAATATTAAAATTCTGTTTTTATCAATCAGCAATTTAACTAAATTCAGGATAGATAAAGAAACATGCTCCCTAAAAATACTGTCAATAACGTCTTTTTTATCGTTTGATTGAATCAAAGGATGTTCAAGAAAGTCTTTAAGGTCTTTGTTTTCGTTTACTGTTTCTTTAACCAGAGCAAGATCCATGTCAAATTTGTCAAACATATCCTGCTTTTCAGCTAAACTCATAACTGCAACTGCATATCTGTTTGCTATTATTGATAATCCAAATGTATTTGTATCACTCATTATTTGCTTTTCCGAATTCTAATTTTGTACTGTGTCAAGACTGTTAATAAATTCATCAATGAATTTTTTGTGAAGTCTTTCATCTATTGCCTGTTTAATATGTTCTTCGGCTATATAAAATGCTGCGCCTGTTATTTTTGCTTTAACTTCGCTGGAAACCATTTGTTTTTCATTACTTAAAGTCATTACAGCTTTTTTATGCATATCTTCTGCCTGTTTTTCAGCATCATTCATTATGCTTTCCGAAAGATTGTCTGCAACTTGCTCCCCTTCGTCAATAATTTTGAGCATTTCCTGTTTTACGTTGCTGACTTTTGTTTTAGTTATTAGAAGTTGGTTTTGTTTAATTTTTTTCTCGTCAACAGCATTTTTTATTAATTCAGCTATTTCTGCCTGAGTTTTGGCAATAATCGCAGACAAATTAACTTTCCTGATTACCCAGACTAAAAAAACAATTACTATAATAAAGTTCAGTAAATTTGAGTGCAAAACAATATTCATGGCATTATTTTCCTGTGCTTCGGGATGATTTTTAACCAGAGTCATTTCATTTGTCTGGTTTTGAAGATGTTTGGAATTAAGTGCTGTTTCTGCCATAAATATTACCTTTCGGTTTCGCAAATAGCTTTATTAATTATTTCAGGGCTTAATCCTGCCATTGAAACTTCTTCGCCAAGTATTTTTTTGGAAATATTATAAGCATAATCCATAACCTGACCTTTTAAAGCCTCTATTGCCTGAGTTTTATCATTTTGTATAATTTGTTTTTGCTCGCCTAAATATTCTGAAATTTCCTGTTTTTTATCTTCCAGAACTTTATTTTTTTCTTCATTTGCTTCATTCATAAGCTCTGTGGTTTTTTCGAAAACTTTTTTGCGAGCTTCTTTAATATTTTCCTGATAATCTTTGTTAAGTTTTTGAGTTTCCAGAAAAGCCTCATCCGCTTCAGCCTTCATTTGTTTGATGTAATCTTTTCTCTTACGTCTGATTTCTGTAATCGGACCATAGAAAATTTTCTGCATCAATATAACAAAGATAATGAAACTGGCAGCAATCACAACTAATGTGGCATTAATCGTTAAAAGCCCTCCTTCATCTTCTTTTCGAGGAAGGTTTTCAGGTTTTGCAACGGTTGTAATTGTATTTAAATGTATATTTTGAGCATCTGTGTTCATTTTACTTTCCTGTATGAAACTGTGATTGCAAAGCAATCTTCTGAAATACAAATTTGTTATTGCGGGACTTAAAAGTCCTCGCAATAACAAAAATTGATTTTCTAGAATAATTTAAATAAGTATTTACAGAGCAATACACCCAAAATGGCATAAATTACAAGCACTTCCATAAAGACTATACCTAAAAGAAGCATATTTCTGGCTCTGCCCTCAACTTCAGGCTGACGAGCTACGGCATTAATAGCAGCAGCAGTCGCAATTCCCATTCCAATGCCGGGTCCCACAGCTGCAAGCCCTAACCCTGCTATTATCGCTAATGTTGAAATACCTTGAACATCCATTTTAATTTTCCTCCATAAACTGTTGTTATCTTATTTTTAACTAAATATTTAATGATCCTTTGATGTTGCTGTTGCTATATAATTTGTTGCAAGTACCGCAAAAATATACGCCTGAAGAAATGCAATAAATAATTCAAAAAGCATCATCGGAACAGGTGCAAGTACAGGAACTAAACTGACTAAAATAACTATAATAAGTTCTCCGGCAAGTATATTTCCAAAAAGCCTCAATGAAAGCGATAATGGTCTTGTGAAATCTTCAAGAAGGTTAAATGGAAATAAAAACCACATTGGTTGAAAATAATGTTTAAAATAGCCAAAGCCTTTTTCCATTATACCCGCGCCTATATAATAGACCGACACAATCAATGCCAACGCAAGCGTAGTATTTATATCATTGGTGGGAGAAGCCGGTTCTCCGGGTAATGGGAATAATCTCCAAGGGAGCTGTCCTTCAAGGTTTGCGAAAAGTATAAATAAAAACAAAGAGGCAATAAAAGGTGTATGCTTAAGTCCTTCTTTGCCCATATAACTTTTTACGATTCCTTCGATGAAACCAATAATCTGTTCGGCAACAACTTGAAACCCGTCAGGAATTATATCGAGCTTTCTTGTTATAACAAAAGCCAGTAACATAATTGCAATCATTGCAATCCACGCTGTTACAGCTGTATCCATATTGACAGGATAATTCCAAAAATTAACGATCCAGTGTTCGCCGACTTTTATTTCCAATTTCTTTTTTTACTCCAGCCAAAATTCAAACAATATTTAAAGTTTTTATCATTATATTTTTTATAAGTAAACCATAAAAAATGATTTTGGGCTAGAGGGTTTTTAGTTTATTTATAAAAAGAAATCCGAAAATTATTCGGATTTCTCACTTTCTTATAATTCAATATTTTTTTTATTATCGGGCGAAGGAAGATTTGAACAAACTTCTATCACCACTCTATCCAGATCAGGGCTTGCAATTACCACTTCAATAATTAAATTCGGATTAATAAGTATAACTTCATGGTAATCAAGGTCTTCCCTGTCTATGATTTCAAATTCAATAAAATCCCGTCCGACATACTTGATTCGTCCGTATTCTTCAGTTTCTTCCCATCTCATGAAAACAATTTTTCTTTCATAAGCTTTTAATTTCTGTATTAAATTCATTTCAACCATCACTCCTCAAAAATTTAAACTTACATTCAAGTAAGACGAACAAAATCCAAATTGTATCCCTAAAAACGTATCTCTTTTTTAATAATAAAAAAATATTTTAAAAAAAACAAGTTTATAAAACATGTAAAATCATGTAACAATATTTAAGATATATATTTTTTATATATATTTCTTGTTTTTATATATACATATGGATGTGTATTAATTTTTTATTAGTAGTCATTTAAAAAAATATTAGCAGTTTTGAGTAGCAGTTTAAAAAAATAGAGATAGGAGATTTTTTATGATTCAAGGTATTCAAGCGCAAAAAATTCAATTTCCGGGGCAGAAACCGGGGATAGATCAAAAACCGCCTGTAACAGAGAAAAAAGAAC
>Ga0209340_1002411_pt1 | contig 10899 bp, 3 predicted proteins | sample EPASupsiteSAE323_FD_187266 | JGI IMG/M metagenome (GOLD analysis project Ga0209340, IMG submission 187266) | Bioremediated contaminated groundwater from EPA Superfund site, New Mexico - Sample SAE3-23 (SPAdes) (version 2) | ecosystem: Environmental > Aquatic > Deep subsurface > Groundwater >...
ACAAAGTACTTTGGGCAGCGGACAACCCGGCTCAGGTGCTTCAATCGTTATTCGTGGATTTGGATCTATCAATGCTTCTACATCTCCATTGTACGTTTTAGACGGAGTTCCATATGATGGGAATATTAACTCGATCAATCCAAACGATATTGAAAACATCACAATCCTAAAAGATGCTTCGGCAGGTGCTCTTTACGGATCCCGCGGTGCCAATGGTGTTGTGATGATTACGACTAAAACAGGTGGCGATACAGAAGGTAAAGTTGCTGTTAACTTTAAGAGTGTAGTCGGTGTTTCTTCAAGAGCAATTCCTCGTTATAATACTTTGAATCAAGCCGAGTATCTTGAGACAGCTTTCCAAGCATACAAGAATGACGAGATTTACAACAAAGGTGTTCCGGCAGCTCAGGCAGCTGTAAATGCTATAAACAGAATGAAAGGTACTGCCGATGGTATCCTTGGCGTTAATGAACAGTACAATCCATTTGATATGCCTCTTGCTCAATTAATTGATCCTGCTACGGGCAAGGTAAATACTAGTGCCAAATTAAAATGGAACGATAACTGGCTCGACGAGGTTACTGCCAAGAACCCGGTTCGTCAGGAGTATCAGTTGGATATTTCCGGTGGTAATAAATCAACAAAAGCTCTCGCATCAATCAACTATTTGAAAGAAGACGGACTTTTGAAAACAACCTCTTTTGACAAATTTACAGGAAGACTATCTGTTGATCATCAGGCAAAAGAATGGTTTAGAATGGCCTTGTCGGCAAATATGTCAAAGAATGCAACGAACTCTCTTGGTTCAACAGGAAGTTCTACATCAAATGTTTGGTATTCTGCAGAACAAATGGCTCCGATATATCCTATCTGGGTTAGAGATGCAACAGGTGCATTAGTACTTGATGCAACAGGCAAATCGGCCTATGATTATGGTCTGAACCGTGCTTCTGGTGCCCAACAAAACTTTAACTCTGTTGCAACCTTGTATGATGATAAATACTCAGGTACATCTGAAAATGCATCTGGAAGGTCTCTCATTGAATTCAATACCAGAAATGCAAAATATGGCGTTTTAAGCGGATTCACTTTTTCAATGAATTTTGGATTTGACTATGTAGCTTCAAACAGCATGACATATTATAACCCATACTTTGGTAATGCCGGAGGTACAGTAAAAGGCCGTTTAGGAAAAACTTCCGCAAAAACATTCTCTTATACATTCAACCAAATTTTAAATTGGAAACGTACATTTAATGGAAATCATAATTTTGACATAATGGTAGGTCATGAGTTTTACCATTACAAGTATGATTATCTTTATGCAGAGAAAACAGGTTTCCCATTTGGTGGCCTGTATGAATTAGCTTCAGGTTCAACAATTTCAGACGCGACATCTTATCAGAATAACGACGTGCTGGAATCTTATTTCAGCAGGTTTAATTACGATTATGCAAACAAATACTATTTGTCAGCAAGTTATCGTACAGACGGATCTTCGCACTTTAATAAAGATTTTCGCTGGGGAAAATTCTGGTCAGTTGGAGCATCTTGGAGAATGTCTGAAGAATACTTCCTTAAAAATTTAAATTGGGTAAATAGCATGTCTCTTAAAGCCAGCTATGGTACTCAGGGTAATAATGCTGTAGGTTTATATGCTTGGCAGTCTTTCTATGATTTGACATACAACAATGCCGGATTAAATGGTGCTGTTGTAACATCACTGGAAAACCAAAAAGTATCTTGGGAGAAAAATGCAAACTTTAATGTTGGTTTAGACGGAAAACTTTTCGATAGATTCAATTTTGGAGTTGAGTGGTATTCAAGAAAAACAACCGATATGCTGTTATACCGTCCAATGGCTACCTCTTTAGGTTTTGACGGTTTCTACGATAACGTTGGTGATATGAAAAATTCCGGTCTTGAATTCATGCTTGGGTATGATATCCTAAAAGCAACAGACTACAGATGGAATATTACTTTTATGGGATCAACTGTTAAAAATAAAGTTTTAAAATTAACAGACGAGCAAAATGAAATAGTAGGTGCAACAACTATCGTTAGGGTAGGTGAAACATTAAACTCTTTCTATCTTGCTAAGAGCGCAGGAGTGGATCCAGCTACAGGTACTCAACTGTATTGGGTATTTGATAAAGATGCAAATGGTGTTCCCGGAGAACCATATATTTCTGCCGATAAGACAAAAGCAGCCGCAAGCCGTGTTCTTTTGGGAAGTCGTATTCCTAAATTATACGGATCTATCGGAACAACTTTTAACTTTAAAGGATTTGATTTTTCTTTCTTGACAACATACTCAATCGGAGGAAAAATGTTTGATAACGTAGGATACAATTACATCTCTCCAATGTATATCGGTAATAACTTCTCAAAAGATGTTTTGAGAGCTTGGAAAAATCCTGGTGATATTACAGATATACCTAGAATTCAGAAAGAGCAGACATTTACTACAACTGACCGTGCTTTGATTGACGCATCTTATTTCTCAATTAAGAACTTATCAGTTGGTTATACATTCTCTAACTTAAAGAAATTAGGTCTGGAATCTATCAAACTTTTTGTTCAAGGCGATAATCTTTATCTTTTCACACACAGACAAGGTTTGAATCCGCAGTATAATTTCAGCGGAAATACAGATTATACCTATACACCGAACAAAACTATTTCGGTAGGTTTAAATATCAAATTTTAATTTTAAACAGATATGAAAAAAATCTTATATATTACATTATTATTGGCTTTTTCTCTTAGTATCAGCTCTTGTAAAAAAGACTTGCTAGAAACTGCTCCAACAGAAAAAGTCACCGGGCCAACTATCTTTAAAGACATCAATAGTGCACAAGTTGCTATGGATGGCGTTTACAGGTATTTATTCGTATCAGGCTGGACAACTGGCAACACCCACCAAAATTTTGGTATCCTATCTACAAATATTTATACATCATTAATGGGCGAAGACTTCCTTCAAGATGCTCAGGGTAACGGATGGTTCTATTTCGATTATAAATATGATGTAAGAAGCCGCTATACCTCAACTACCTGGAGGTCTTATGCTACTTGGAATTTCTATTATTCGTTGATTAACAATGTCAATTATATAATTCCACAGAAAGCTAATATTGCAGGAGACCCTGTAGCTGTTGACAACTTAATTGCTCAGGCTCTTACTATGAGGGCTTATGCATACTTCCAGCTTATTCAATCGTTCCAGCAAACATATAAAGGCCATGAAACTTCTCCCGGAGTTCCGCTCTATACAGAACCAACTACAGCTCAGTCTGTTGGAAAAGGAAGAGGAACTGTTGAAGAGGTTTATACGCAGATTAATGCAGACTTGACCGAGGCTATCACTTTATTTAGTGCAAGCAAGGATGTTCAAACTCATAAATCTCATATTGACTATTATATTGCCAATGCTATTAAAGCTAAAGTCGCTCTTGTTCAAAATAAATGGACAGAAGCTGCCAGCCTTGCAACTGAAGCATTGAAAAAACCAGGTTTGGCTATGGTTTCATCTGATACAGAATTATATTCAGGCTTTAATAACAGGAATATGACTTCTGTTATGTGGGGTTCTGAAGTGATTGCTGACCAGGCAACAGCGTATGCATCATTTTTCTCTCATATGGATGCATCTGCAACCGGAATGTATGCTGCTTCTTCAAGAAAATGTATCTATAACTGGCTATATGACCAAATTCCTGCTACAGATAAGAGAAAGAAATGGTGGAATGGTAAAACTACCGGTACTTCAGGTACAACAGTAAGTTATAATCAGTTTAAATATAAATTTGCAAACGCTGCAACATATTTAGGAGATTATATTTACATGCGTGCAGAAGAGATGGTTATTCTTAAGGCTGAAGCTTTATGTCAGGCTGCAAGTTATGCTGAAGCAAAGACTACTATTGAATCTTTGATGAAATTAAGAAACCCTGCCGGTTACGCTATGCAGCTCTCTGCGGTTTCTCTTTCTAATACTATCTCATTCCCTTCTTTTGGTACTGTTACAACATTGATGGATCTTATTTTGTTACAGCGCAGGATAGAATTATGGGGTGAATCTCAAAGAATCTTCGATATTTTAAGATTAAAAACAGGATTTGACCGTCATGCTCCAAATTCTAACCACTCATTCCAGGTAAACTTTAATACATTACTACCGGATAACAAAGAATTTATTCTTACTATACCACAAAAAGAATTTGATGGTAATCCTAACATGAACATAGCAACAGATCAAAACCCATTATAATTATCGGATAATTTTAAAAAGAAAAGAAATGAAAAAGAATTATATAAATTATCTTATTGTAATACTCACTGTTCTGATATTAGGTTCATGTGAAAAGGATCCTAAAGGAACGATTTATTCAACACCAGGATTGGTGAGTTTTGTAGCACCTACTTACTATCCCGCTTTGTCAGATAATGACGGTAAGGTGATTAATGTTCCCCTAAACAGAACAGATAAGGGAGCTCAATTATCTGTAAAGATTAAGCTTATTTCAACTTTGCCTAATTACACTACTGTATTTACTGTTCCTGCCGATGCTTCATTTGCTGCAGGAGAAGCATCTACTAATGTAAAGGTTGCATATTCTGATTTGTCACTGGTTGACCCAACAAGTCTTGCAATTTCTTCTACAACAGGAAATGAAATAGCAGTTAGCCTGGCTTTCCCATTTAAATTAGAATTAAATGATCTGACTCTTGTATCTCCTTCAAAGGTGTCATCGACAACTGTAAATGCTTCAAAATTGCTTAATTTCGGAGCAGCAACAGCCGGTATGATTAATTCTATTGACGGATGGTGGGGTGAAGAATATTCAGTAGATATTAAGAAGGCGGTTGGAACTAATGTATATCAGGTTGTCAGCCCATTTGGATATCGCAATTTTGCATTTATGATAAAATCAGACGGCAAAACAGTTGTATGCCCTAACCAGATTATCTACAAGCACTCTTCTTATGGAGATGTTACAATGGGAAGTGTGACCGGATCGGTTACAGGAAAAGTTGTAACATTGAAAGTAGGTGCATATACAGTATCAGCAGGAAGTTTTGGCGGTGGAATAGAAATTATTACACTACCGTAAGTTAGTATGCTGACTTTTTCGAATGAGATATTGAAATTTATTTCCCTATAAGGATTATTCAATTTACCATTCGTATAACTAAAGCAGGAAGCGGAAAAATAATGTGTATTAATGCACATTATATATAGTTCCGCTTCCTGTTTTATTTTTAGGTAAAAACCGAATAAATGGATTATGTTTTATGTCTTTGATTGTTTATTGATGAAGAATTAGTAATTTCGTTATTTAAAAGTCTATTAACACGTATATGATTAAAAAATTAAGCGTTACAATATTTTTTCTTATAACTCTTCTTATTACAGGATGTGTAAAGGAGGTTCCGCCGGTTCTTAATCCATCTGCCACGGAAGTTGTTATGTCGAATATGCAGGGAACAGGCACTTTAAATATTTCAAGCAATTCAAAATGGACAGCAACATCGACATCCAGCTGGTTCACGATTTCTCCGTCGAGCGGTAATGGAGACGGGATTATTACAATTAATGCACAAAATAATCTTACAAATTTTGAAAGATCTGCCATTATTACACTTGTTACAGGCCAAGTTGGAAATACTAATTATTTGAAAAAAACAGTGACTGTTAAACAAGGTTTTCCACAGTTATCTGTCGACAATGATTTAGTGTCTTTTGAGAAAGATGCAGGAAGCAAGGTAGTTAAAGTGACGGCAAATACACAATGGACTTTGCAAATTCCTACAGGTACATCATGGGTAACTACGAATACATTGAGTGGCAGCACTAGTGCCGACCTTACCTTTATTGCTCAGGCAAATACTGCAGGAGACAGAAACGTGAAGGTTACATTTACATTTGGTGACACCACCAAGGTCATAACTATTTTTCAAAAGAGAGCTGTTAATGCAAATCCTACTGCTATTCAACCTCTTTCTCCGTCTAATCTTGCCGTAAATACTTCCAGATTAATTTTCTTTACATGGACTCCGTCATCAGATACTGATAACGACAGAGTAACATATACTTTTGATTTGTCTGACAACACAGGATTTCTTTCAGGTGACGGGAAATATCTAAAAGTTATTGAAACAGATACAGTAGCAAAAGCTATTATTCCGGAACTTTTGAAAGAGAACACGAAGTATTATTGGAGAGTTACCTCTGCCGATACATTTGGTGGCAAAACGATTTCTCAGACCTACTCATTTACAACCGGCACAAATGGCGGTTACATAAATGGTGAATACAGAGTTGCTTTCAATAACACTGCAGGAGCAAACCCCAATGAAATTATTTTTATTGGAGACGGATATACTGTTGAGGATTATATCAATGGAGGGAAATTTGACCAAGATATGAACGCCGGTATAAATGCTTTTTTCAATGTAGAACCATATAAAAGCTATAAAGCTTATTTTAAAGTATATAAAGTAGCTGCTTATTCGCAAGACAGCGGAGTTACTCAATTAGATAAATTCATTTACAAAAATACCGCTTTTAGTACAACCTATAAAGGTGGCTCCAGTATGGATGCCGATGAAGATAAGGTTTTTGAATATGCTCAAAAAATTCCCGGAATGGAGGATAATAATTTAGTGTCAAGCGGTGTGCAGGGTAAGCTTCAAAATGTCTTAGTCATTCTTGTTGTAAATCAAAATAGATATGCAGGAACATGTTGGTCGTGGAGTGATGGAAAATCAATTGCTATTTGCCCTGTAAGCACTTCTACAAATGCGGGTGTCAATTACACAAATGTCGTTAATCACGAAGCAGGAGGTCACGGTTTCGGACGTCTTGCCGATGAGTATTTAAGTTCTGAAAACTCTGGAAAAACAATTCCGGAAGAAAATAAAACGAGTTTCAGAGCATGGGTCAGTTATGGATTTTATCCAAATGTTGATTTAACCAACGATTTGCTTGCAATTAAATGGAAACACTTTGTGGCAAAAACAGGATATGATGCTGTTGGTGCATATGAAGGAGCAATATATTATCCTATTGGAGCCTGGAAACCAGAGAGATCTAGTTGTATGGTTTATAACGAACCGTACTATAATGCTCCAAGCCGCGAGAATATTGTAAAGAGAATACTGCGCACAGCTGCCGGTACCCGCGTCAACGAATATGTAAATGGAGTTTTGACACCAATCACTAACGACCCGTACTCCCTAGATGCCTTTGTTGCAAAAGACATTCAGAAGAGCCCTTCCGGTGCCGCCATGCTTCTCACCAAAAGCGTGAACCCACTCACCTTCGTTCCGCTTGCCCCTCCGGTAATGATTCGGGTATACTAAAGTTTACAAACACTTATATTTTGAATATGAGGGCAGCAAATTAAGAACGGGAGTCTGCAAACGCGGATACAGAATATTAATAAGAGAGCCGGAGTTATCCGGCTTTTTTTTTGATTACTTTCAAATGATTATTAATCTATTTTATTCCAAAGACAGAATACGAATGTGGAGTGTATTGCAAGAAGAATTTGGGAACCCGCTTAGCAAGTGTAGCGCAAAGAAAAACACTTAGCGGTAATTTGTATCCATTTATTGCGATAATTTATAAATTACCGCATGTGTTTTTTAGCGGAACGAGCTTATAGCGGGTAAATTCGGTGCATAACCTCCACATTCGTATTCTTTTTGGGAAATACTTATTATATATTATTAAAATAAAAAAGCCGGGGGAATCCCGGCTCTCTTAATTATATAGAATATAAGCGTTTGCTACTCCTTTTTGCTCTTGATCATTTTCAAATGGTCATCCATTGAACTTACAACCATTCTTTCGAACTCTCTGGTACCGGTACCTGCAGGAATAAGGTGTCCGCAAATAACGTTTTCCTTGAGTCCTTCCAGAGTGTCTTTCTTTCCGAATATTGCAGCCTCGCTCAGTACTTTTGTTGTCTCCTGGAATGAAGCAGCAGACATAAAGCTGTTTGTGCGAAGTGCAGCACGGGTGATACCCTGAAGAATCTGGTTGGATGTTGCAGGAACTGCATCACGTGCAACTACGGTTTTAAGGTCTCTGCGTTTTAGCATTGAATTCTCTTCTCTGAGTCTTCTAACCGATACAATCATACCGGCTTTAAGCTCAGGAGAATCTCCTGCTTCCAGAACTACCATTTTGTCGTAGATGTCGTCGTTCTCCTGCATGAATTCCCATTTATCCACAAGTTGTTCCGGAAGGAAGCGGGTGTCGCCCGGATCTACGATCTCAAGCTTGCGCATCATTTGACGGACAATTATTTCAAAATGCTTGTCATTGATTTTCACACCTTGCATACGGTAAACCTCCTGAACTTCGTTCACGATATATTCCTGAACTCTTGTTGGCCCCTGTATTGCAAGAATATCTGTAGGAGAAATTGCACCTTCCGAAAGTGGCATACCTGCTCTCACATAGTCGTTTTCCTGTACAAGAATCTGTTTTGTGAGCGGAACAGAGTAGGTTTTCTTCTCACCTGTTTTAGATGAAACGATAATTTCCCTGTTACCTCTTTTAATCTTACCCATCAGAACTTCACCATCTATTTCGGTTACAATAGCCGGGTTAGACGGGTTACGGGCTTCGAACAGTTCGGTTACACGAGGAAGACCACCGGTGATGTCACCTGATTTACCAATGGCGCGTGGAATCTTAACCAGAATATCTCCGGCTTTGACCTTCTGTCCATTTTCAACCATTATGTGCGCACCAACTGGCAGGTTATATTGTCTAAGGTCAATCTTGTCTTCTACAATACGGATTGTAGGGTTTTTCGATTTATCCCTTGATTCAATAATTACTTTCTCTTTGTGAAGTGAGTATTCGTCTGCAGCCTCTTCTCTGTATGTAACACCTTCTATTAAGCTGTCGAATATGGCCTTACCGGCTGTTTCAGCGATTGTAATTGCATTATATGCATCCCATTCGCAAATCATATCGCCTTTCTTAACGAGGTCGCCATCCTTAAAGTAGAGAGTAGCACCGTAAGGAATGTTTGTATTGTAAAGGGTAATACCTGTGTTTAAATCCACAATACGCATTTCTGCAGTACGGCCCAGAACGATTTCCTGTTTAATACCTTCTTCGTTGGTCTTTATGAGTGTGCGGAGCTCGTCAAATTCAAGACGACCTTCATATCTCGCAATGATTTCACTTTCTGATGCAATGCTTGAAGCAGTACCACCGACGTGGAATGTACGAAGTGTAAGCTGTGTACCAGGCTCTCCAATTGACTGAGCTGCAATTACACCAACAACTTCTCCCCGTTCAACCATTCTGCCGGTTGAAAGGTTTCTGCCGTAACATTTTGCACATGCACCTTTGCGCGATTCACAAGTGAGAACCGAACGAATTTCTACATGTTCAATAGGAAGGCTCTGGATAAGTTCTGCAATCTCTTCGGTAATCTGTTCGCCTGCATCAATAATTTTGCTGCCGGTGAGCGGATTGTAGATGTCGTGTACAGAAGTTCTGCCCAGGATTCTCTCATACAACGATTCAACGATTTCGTCTTTGTTCTTTATTGCTGTTGCAACAAGACCTCTGAGTGTACCGCAATCGTCTTCGTTTATAATAACATCGTGAGAAACGTCAACAAGACGGCGTGTGAGGTAACCGGCGTCAGCTGTCTTAAGAGCTGTATCGGCAAGACCTTTACGCGCACCGTGTGTAGATATGAAGTACTCAAGTACGGAAAGTCCCTCTTTAAAGTTAGCAAGAATTGGATTCTCGATAATCTCTGCCGAAGTAGCTCCGGATTTTTGAGGTTTTGCCATCAAACCACGCATACCGCAAAGCTGACGAATCTGCTCTTTTGATCCACGGGCGCCTGAGTGAAGCATCATATATACAGGATTGAATCCCTGTTTGTCTTCTGCAATTCTCTTCTCAACAATGTTTGTGAGTTTGGAGTTTGTAGTTGTCCAAATGTCAATTATCTGATTGTACCTTTCATTGTTTGTGATGAGACCATTATTGAATGAGTACATGATTGTCTCAACTTGCTTGTATCCATCGTCAATTAAGGTAGTCTTTTCTGCTGGAACGATAATATCTTCAAGGTTGAACGAAAGCCCGCCTTTGAAAGCTGCGCTGTATCCAATCTCTTTTATATCATCGAGGAATTGTGCTGTTCTGGCAACACCGGCCTCTTTTAACACTCTGCTGATAATGTCACGGAGAGACTTTTTGGTGAGGACCTCATTTATATATCCAACTTCGGCCGGAACGACCTGGTTAAACATTACACGGCCCACAGTAGTCTTTCTTAGTGCATAACCTTTGCTAAGGTCAGTAAAATCAACAGGAAGACGAACTTCAATTTCGGCGTGAAGATCTACAGTTCCTTCATTGTGGCCTATAATAACCTCTTCCGGTCCGTAGAATCTCATTTTTTCTCCTCTGGCACCCGGTTTTTGCTTGGTGATATAGTAAAGACCAAGAACCATGTCCTGAGAAGGAACGGTAATAGGGGCGCCGTTTGCCGGGTTCAGAATGTTATGTGAGCCAAGCATAAGGAGCTGTGCCTCAAGAATGGCAGCATTTCCCAGTGGGAGGTGAACCGCCATCTGGTCACCGTCAAAGTCGGCGTTGAACGCTGTACATGAAAGCGGGTGCAGCTGAATTGCCTTACCCTCGATGAGTTTAGGCTGGAAAGCCTGAATACCCAAACGGTGGAGGGTAGGAGCACGGTTTAGCAATACCGGGTGTCCTTTCATTACATTTTCAAGGATATCCCAGATAACGGGGTCCTTTCTGTCAACTATTTTCTTTGCAGATTTTACGGTTTTAACAATGCCCCTCTCTATCAGTTTCCTGATAACGAATGGTTTAAATAATTC
>Ga0209340_1002413_pt1 | contig 10890 bp, 8 predicted proteins | sample EPASupsiteSAE323_FD_187266 | JGI IMG/M metagenome (GOLD analysis project Ga0209340, IMG submission 187266) | Bioremediated contaminated groundwater from EPA Superfund site, New Mexico - Sample SAE3-23 (SPAdes) (version 2) | ecosystem: Environmental > Aquatic > Deep subsurface > Groundwater >...
AGAGAGACATGAATCACGTCGCATAGATAATCAGCTTCGTGGACGTTCTGCACGTCAGGGTGATCCTGGAGAAACACAATTTTTTGTATCAACAGGAGATGACCTCATGCGTATTTTTGCTGGAGATCGATTGAAGTCTCTTATGGATCGTTTGAAGGTTCCAGAAGACATGCCAATTGAACAAAATACCATTACAAAGATGCTTGAAAGCGCACAGAAGAAAGTGGAAGGTCATAATTATGATATTCGTAAACATCTTCTTTCTTATGATGATATTTTGAATAAACAAAGAAATGTTATTTACAAGAGACGTCGTGAAATTTTGGATCTATACAAACAAGCAAAAGATATTGCAAATAATACATCAACAAAAGTTGAGGTTCCAGAAAAAACATTGGAAAATGTTATTCTGGATTTGATAGAAGCAGAAATTGAATTTGTTGTTTCGTATCATACAAATGATCAGGCTGTTGATGGCGCAGAAAAAAAGGATTGGAACATGAAAGAAATTTATGAAACCATGCAAACAATATTTCCATTTAGTCCTGAGGAAAAAGAAAAATTGTTATCTCTCGGATCTCCTGGAAAAGCAAAAATAAATGAAGTGGAAGCACGAGATGCAATGGTAGAATTTTTACTCGCAAAAGCAAAAACAGAATTTGGAAATACAAAACAAAAAATTGGACAGGTTATTGGAAGTGGAACACCAATTGATGCTGCAATGGCAGAACTTATTAAAGATGTTATGCTTCGTGCTATTGATGGACTTTGGGTAGACTATTTGGTAGATATAGAAAATCTCCGTAATAGTATTGGTCTTCAAGGATATGGACAACGTGATCCATTAGTAGAATATAAGAAAGAAGCTTTTTACATGTTTAATGCTCTTCAGACAAATATACAAAAAGAAGTGGTATATGCATTCTTTAAAGTGAGTTTTGGAATTCAGCTTGCTCCGAGTGTGATGGCAACTGATAAACTTTCTTTGAAAGGTGCAGAAAAAACAACATCTTCAGCACAAGAATCTGGAGCACATACGGATGGAAAGAAAAAAATGAGTAAAAAAGAAAGAAGAAAATTAAAACAAAACAGAAAATAGAATAGTATTCACAGGATTCCTATTGACCAATCATTGGGGATTCGCTACAATGCAAGCCAGACTGCTTTTAATAAAAAATATGGCAAAAGAACAGAAAACACAAACGTCAAAGTATCGATCAAAGATTCGTTGGGGAACAGTAGGTATATTTATGCTTTTGTGTATAACATCAGCATATATTGCTCCTACACAATTTCAGTCAGCAAATAATTGGCTGAAAGAAAAAATAGGAGTTGCTTTCCCAGAAATGGCAATTAAACCATTTAAATTAGGATTGGATCTTCAAGGTGGTGCTCATCTTATTTATGAAGCAAACATGGAATCTATAGAAAAAGGCCAAGAGGGAGATGCGATGCAAGGGGTAAAAGATGTTATCGAACGTCGTATCAATGGTCTTGGAGTTGCAGAAGCAAATGTACAGACCACTGTAGTAGGTGAGGATTATAGAATTATTGTTGAACTCCCTGGAGTAACGGATATTAACGAAGCTATTGGAATGATTGGTGGAACTCCAGTTCTTGAATTTAAAGAACAAAATACAGAACCACCAAGAGAGTTAACAGAAGAAGAATCTGTTCAACTCGCAAGTTTGAATAAAGAAGCAAGAGAAAAAGCAGATCAAGTTGCACAAAGACTCCAAAGTGGAGAAGATTTTAGTGCTATTGCTACTGAAGTTTCTGATGATGTCTATTCTAAGGATCAAGGTGGATATTTGCATTTTGTGGGTGAAACGAGTATTGAGGAAGAAAGTTATACTTGGGCAAAGAATGCAAAAGAAGGTGAAGTTCTTACTACACCACAAGAAAATGAATACGGGTATGTGTTTTTAAAACGTGGTGCAGAAAGAGATGGAGAAGCGGAAGTAGCTGCAAGTCATATCCTTATTTGTTATAAGGGATCTGATGCTTGTACTGATGAAAAATATACAAAAGAAGAAGCTCTTGCAAAAGCACAAGAACTGTATAATCAAGCAAATGCAAGTAATTTTGCAAGTCTTGCAAAGGAAAATTCAACTGACCTTGGATCAAAAGAAAAAGGTGGAGAACTTGGATCATTTGCAAAGGGTGCTATGGTTGAGAATTTTGCAAATGCTGCATTTGGAGCAAAAGTAGGGGATATTATTGGACCAGTTGAAACACAATTTGGTTATCATATTATATATAAGACAGGAGAATCTACACCAAAGGAATATGAAATGTGGAGAATTTTTGTTCGTAAGGCAGTTAAAACAGATATTATTCCTGCTCTTGAACAGTGGATTTCTACTGGACTTTCTGGAAAGCAATTGAAAAAAACTGAAGTTGTTACTGATCAACAGACGAGTCAATTCCAAGTATCTTTGAAGTTTGATTCTGAAGGTACAGAATTATTTAGTGCTATCACTGAAAGAAATTTACAAAAGCCAGTTGCGATCTTCCTTGATGGGGAAGCAATTAGTGTTCCAAATGTAAATCAAGTGATTACGAGTGGAGAAGCGGTAATTACAGGAAACTTTACTATGCAAGAAGCAAGATTGCTTTCTCAGAGATTGAATGCTGGTGCACTTCCTGTTCCAGTTGAACTCATTTCACAACAGTCTATTGGAGCAACCCTTGGAGAAGAATCACTTGCAAAGAGTCTTTATGCAGGAGTTATTGCAATTATCCTGGTTATGTTATTCATGATTTTGTATTACAGACTTCCAGGTTTCCTTTCTGCAATTGCTCTTGTTCTCTATATTACCCTAACATTGGCTGTATCCAAGTTAATGGGAGTAACACTTACCTTGTCTGGAATTGCTGGTATGATTTTGTCAGTAGGTATGGCTGTGGATGCAAACGTTCTTATCTTTGAGCGTATGAAAGAAGAATTGAGTGGTGGAAAGAGTATAAAATCTGCTATTGAAGAAGGATTCCTTCGAGCATGGCCTTCTATTCGTGATGGAAATTTTTCTACATTGATTACAACCTTTATTCTTATGGGATTTAGTTCAAGCTTTGTGAAGGGATTTGCTATTACATTGACTATTGGTGTGTTTATCTCAATGTTTTCTGCTATTACTGTCACAAGAACATTTCTTCGTGTTGTTGAACCTTGGATCGGTGATAAATGCTATTGGATGTTCCTTGGTGGAAAAAAACATAATTAAAATAGTATGATGAATATAATAAAATACAAAAAGATTCCACTTTTTATTTCAGGAGCATTAATGCTTGGAAGTATTATTATCCTTGCTCTCTTTGGGCTGAAGCTTGGAATAGATTTTACTGGTGGTTCACTCATTGAAGTTTCTTTCACAGAAACACGACCAGAAATGGCTACTGTTTCAGAGACACTTGCACCATTGAATTTGGGGAATATCGTTGTACAACCTTTGGAAGATAAAAGCATAATTTTAAAGATGCGATATGTCTCAGAAGAAGAACATCAAGCAGTTCTTTCTGCACTCCGAAATTCTTTTGAAACAACATCAGGCGAAGAAGGTGATTCTGGTCTCGTTGTAACAACCGAAGGAAATACACCAATAGAAATTGGAACAATAAATGGGGAAAACACAGAGGTTGCTACTGGAAATAAAGTGTATGAAGAGCGTATAGAAACTATTGGTGCATCACTAGGCTCAGAACTGAGAGGTCATGCAGTGAAAGCTTTGCTTATTGTATTGATAGCTATTATTCTCTATATTGCATATTCGTTTAGAAAAATTTCTGAACCAGTTGAATCTTGGAAGTATGGTGTTGCTGCTGTAATTGCACTTCTCCATGATGTACTTATTACCATGGCAGCTTTTTCTCTTCTTGGAAAATTTTCCGGTGTTGAAGTGGACATTCCATTTATTGTTGCCTTAATGACAATTCTCGGTTATTCTGTCAATGATACCATCGTTGTATTTGATCGTATTCGTGAAAATTTGATCAAACGTGGATCATCAAATTTTGAAGAAACCGTAAATATTGGGGTGAATCAAACAGTAATGCGTTCCCTTAATACCAACTTTACTGTAATGCTTGTCTTGGGCATAATCTTTTTCTTTGGTGGTGATTCCATTCATTATTTCTCATTAGCCCTTATTATTGGTATATTCTTTGGAACGTATTCCTCTATCTTCTTTGCAAGTCCACTTCTCGTTGTTTGGAAGAATCTGAAGAAATAAAGAAAAAAAGAGTAAATAGACAATATAAAACACGGATATGGAAGATATCTGTGTTTTTTTATACTCTGTTTCGCTCTGGTAATTTTTGTAAAATATGGTATAATACAAATACTTTAAGAGAAATAAACATATATATGTCAGAAGGTTTTATTCGTCATCTCGTCTCATTTATTGCGGTGATAATTGCCCTCATCATATTCTATGCAGGATATGTTATGGGAGTCTCTGGCTGGTGGTGGGCAGGAATCGCCACACTTCTTGTATACGGAATAGTATACAAGCTTATTGAGGTTTAGTATGGTAGAACTCATACTAGAAAAAATTCTCGGTTTTTTTACCCAAACCCCTACTGCTGTTGTTATTGAAATCTATGGTATGGGTGGTTTTTTGTTTTTCGTTTTTGTATTATTGAGGTTTGGTTTACTGAAACTTGCTGAATACAAATCAATGAAACTTTCTGCGACCTGGAATTGGGAGTATCTTGCTATAGATATCCCACAATTGAATATACAAACACCAAAGGCAGTAGAACAGATATTTGCAACAATTCACAGTGCAATGGAGAGTAAAGAGATTGGGTCTGTTTACAGACATGGATATACTGCAAATAGTTTTAGTTTTGAAGTGGTGAGTATTGAAGGATATATCCAGTTTATTGTACGAACAAGAGATGAATTTCGTGATCTTATAGAAGCTTCTGTGTATGCACAGTATCCTGATGCAGAAATAACAGAAATTGAAGATTATACTTCTTCTGTGCCTGGTGCATTCCCAAATGAAACACATAATCTTTGGGGTGCGGAATTTGGATTAGTAGAACACCACGCGTTTCCACTTCGTACGTATGATGAATTTGTTCATACAATTTCTAAGGATACACAGTTAAAAGATCCAATGAGTGCTTTTCTAGAAAGTTTCAGCCGTATTGGTGCTGGAGAACAAATGTGGTTTCAGGTGGTAGTACAACCGGTATCAGATAGTTCATGGAAAAAGGAAAGTATAGAAAAAATCAAAGGAGTCTTTGCAGGAGAGGTTCCAAAAACAAAAAGTAGTCTTCTGTCAGACGTGGGAGAACATCCAAAAAAATTTTTTAACGATGCATTTGATCAAATTTTAAATCGTGTTCCTGCAGAACCAGGAAAGCCAGAAAAACCAGCAGATAAAAAACAACAAATCACCCCAGGGCAGGCAAAATTGGTTGAGAATATGGAAGAAAAGATTCGCAAAATGGGATATAAAACAAAAATTCGTGCAATGTATATTGGAAAAAAGGAAGTATTTCATCCAAATCGTGGAGTGAATGCTTTGATTGGAGCTATTTCACAGTTTAATATTCCAAGCTCCAATTCTCTTGTCCCTGTTTTTTCTACGGGAGCAAGTTATTTTTTTGCTGAGAAAAATAAAAATAAAAAAAGAAATATGATGCTTAAAGCCTATGCAGGAAGAAGTGTTGGAAAGTATTTACCTGCGTATGTGTTAAACATTGAAGAGCTTGCTACAATTTGGCATTTCCCAATGTCATATGTGAAGACTCCAATGGTACAAAAAACAGAATCAAAACGTGCTGAGCCTCCTTCAAGTCTTCCAATTATGGATATTGAGGAAGAAAAAGAGATTATGAAGAAAAAGACAGATGCAGAAGAGAGAAGACAAAAATATATGACAGATGCAGGATTTATGGATGATGATGGTCAATCCTTTGGATAATATATACCCTGCACATACTGCAGGGTCCTTTTTTATGTGGAAAGAATTTATACAAAATACAAAAAGAAATCCAATACTCGTACTTGCTCCAATGGCAGATATGACAGATTCGCCATATTGTCGTATTGTAAAGAAAATTGGAGGGGTGGATGTTGTTTTTCACGAAATGGTTTCAAGTGAGGCTATTGTTCGGAATAGTGAAAAAACCTTGAGAATGATCAATTTTCATGAAGATGAACGACCAATTGTCCAACAAATTTTTGGTGCAGATCCAGGAGTCATGGCAAATGCTGTGCGGAGTATTATTAATAAAACTCATCCAGATGGTATAGATATTAATATGGGGTGTCCAGTTCCAAAGATAACAGGAACGGAGAGTGGTTCATCACTCATGAAGGATCCTGCGCTTGCCTATGAGATTGTACGCGCTGTAAAGGAAGTTATAGGAGATATTCCACTTTCAGTAAAAACACGACTTGGCTGGGATAATCCAGATGCTTTCCATACTTTTCTTCCCATGCTTGAAGAAGCTGGTGCAGATCTTGTAACTCTCCATGGAAGAACCAAATCACAAGGATATAGCGGAGAAGCAGATTGGAATCGTATTGCTGAGGCAAAAAAGATTCTTCATATTCCCCTCATAGCAAATGGTGATGTCAGTAGTCCAGAAATGGTTAAAGAGATTCTCGCTATTACAAAAGCAGATGGTGTGATGATAGGGCGAGGGGCTTTGGGAAATCCTTGGTTTTTTCTTCAAGCAAAAATGATATTGGAAAATAAAAAAGCAGAAGTATCTTTAGAAGAAAAGATTCCTGTTATTTTGGAACATCTTCAACTTCATCTTGAACGATATGGACAAAAGGGGATTGTAACATTTAGAAAACATTTGGGATGGTATTTTAAAACAAACAGATTAGAAGAAGAAATTCCTGGTATAAAAGAATTCCGTTCACGGCTTGTGAGAGTGGAGAATGTAGACGAACTCGAAAAACTTCTCCAAGAAATTAAAAATGCAGTAAAATAAAAAGTCCCCTCCACAAAATATGGAGGGTGACTGAAAAAAGAGCAGTGGGTGTGGTTAGGGCAGGGTTATTCCATGATCCTCGTGCTTGAATCCTTCGGGGAAGGTGGTATCCTCGGTGTATTTAACCTCTGTCAGGTTTGCACTTTGGGGGTATGCTCCCCGGAGATTCGCTCCAGAAAGATCTGCCTCTGTCAGGTTTGCACTTTGGAGGTATGTTCCCCGGAGATTCGCCCTTGTGAGGTTTGCTCTCCAGAGTTTCGCCTCAGTGAGAATCGCCCATGAGAGAACTGCTTCGGTGAGGTTTGTCTCTCGGAGGTCAGCCCGTGAAAGGTTTGCACTTTGGAGGTATACTCCTCGGAGATTTGCATCCGAGAGATTTGCATCCTGGAGATCCGCTCCTCGGAGGTCTGCCTCTGCCAGGTTTGCTCCTCGGAGCTTCGCTCCCTGGAGGTCAGCCCGTGAAAGGTTTGCTCCTTGGAGATCCGTGCATGAGAGATCCGCTCCTCGGAGGTCTGCCTTTGCCAGGTTTGCTCCTCGGAGCTTCGCTCCCTGGAGGTCAGCCCTTGTGAGGTTTGCTCCTTGGAGATCCGTGCATGAGAGATCAGTCTCGCGGAGATCCTTCTTAGAAAGGTTTGCTCCTTGGAGATCCGCCCCTGGGAGGTACACATTATCGAGGTCTGCTCCTCGGAGGTCTACTCTCCAGAGGTGGGCTCTGTAGAGATTCGTTCCCGAGAGCTTAGCTCCTCGGAGGTTCGCCTCAGAAAGTTCTGCTCCCCAGAGGTTTATCCTACGGAGATCTGCTCCACTGAGATTCGCCTTGTAGAGGTGCGCTTCATGGAGGTCTATCCTCTCTTTATTTGGATTTTTTTTCCGCCAATTGTTGAAACTGGCTACATCACCATCACGTAACATCTTCATCAGCCGATATCTCAGGCTGAAAAAAGAAAGGATGGCATGGAAAATATTGACGAGGGTTCGCATCGTTTTTCTCCTTGTTGTGGTTTTTCAATCAAATAGACTACCTAGACTAGAACATAACATTTTCTTTTCTTTGTGTCAAGCTGGTGATTTTGTATATAAAACCACTAGTTTGGCTAGTGGTTTTATATACTTGTTTGTATTTTTATTCTTTTGTTGATGCTGCAATCACAGTATTGCGGAGGAGAAATGCTACAGTAAGTGGTCCTACACCTCCGGGAGTTGGGGTAATACTTTTTGCTTTTTTCATCACTTTTGCAAATTCTGCATCACCATACATTTTTTTCCCTTTGAAGCTGACACCGACATCAATGACAATGGCATTTCTTTTTATCATATCCTTGCGGATAAGATCCTTTTGTCCAACAGCAGTAACAAGAATATCTGCGTATTTTGTTTGTTTTTTTAAATTTTTTGTATATTTGTTACAAATAGTAACTGTTGCTTCTTTGTAGAGAAGTACAGAGGTCAGTGGTTTTCCTACTAATATTCCAGCTCCAACAATAACAACATGCTTTTCTTTGAGATTTACTTTTTCTTCTTCAAGAATATGGAGAATGGCAGAAACTGTAGGGGGATAAAATATAGTCCTTCCTGTCGCGAGTTTTCCGAGATTGATTTCTGTAAGGCAATCGACATCTCTTTTTGGAAGAATGGTATTTAACACTTCCTGTCTGTCTATATGTACTGGTAAGGGAAGTTGTACAATACATCCATGAGGTTTTTTTGTTTGTTGTATTTTTTTTATCTCTTCAACAAGTTTTTTTGTCGTAATAGTTTCTGGAAATTTATATACTTCACAGTTCATACCAATATATTCTGCCCATTTTTTCTTTTTTTCTACATAGGAGGCAGATGCAGGATTTTTTCCAACCAAAAAAACAGCAAGTTTTGGTACTATCTTTTGCATTTTAAGTATTTTTACCAATTCCGCGGTTTCTGCATGAATGGTATTTGCTAGTGCATTTCCATCAATGATTTTTGACATGGGAGTACATTAAATATGGTTAAGTGTAGCAGAAAATAACGGAAAATACAAGGGTTATTTGTTTAGCATCCAAATATTCCAGTTGAGTACAGCCGCAAAGCTCACCCAGAGAAGATAAGGGATGAAGAGGTAAAAGACGGATTTTATTTTTTGTTTATATGAAATAAGGAGAATCGCAATAATAAAAGCAAGAAGAATGCATATATCTATAAGAGCAAGGAACGGGTTATGGATTCCAAAGAAAAGTATTGACCAAACGGCATTAAAGAAAAGTTGTACAAAAAAGAAAATAAGAAGACATTTATTTTTTTTCTTATTTTTCCAAAGGATAAAGAGAGAAAGCCCCATGAATGTATACAGGAGTGTCCATACTGGTCCAAAAAGATATCCAGGTGGATTAAAGCTTGGTTTAATCAGTGTTTTGTACCATGAATCAATACTGGATACGGTAAATATACTTCCAATCATTCCTGCACTTTGTGCAATGAGAATGGCAAGGAGTATTTGAATGGTTGTGATAAATCCTTTTTTCGTATTTTTTTTCATATTATATTTTACGACTGTCATACGCCCAATGAATGAGCGCTTGTCTTTGTTTGGGTCTACAGGATAAATCTCCTTTTTTACAATGTTTTTTAATTTGTGCGATATGTCGCGTCATAGCTCTCCATCTTTTAATTTGTCGTTCATCGTCAGGGTGGCGACGGCCCATATAATATCTACAATACCACTGAAACCAACCTCGTGGATCATCTGGATGAATCCATCCTTTCTTTTCCCATATTTTTAGTGGTTGACTCGCATCTATATGGAAATGGTTTAAAATACAATTTCTTTTTTTTCTTGCAAATTTTGCACGAAGAAACCATGATTTGGGAAATTCTTTCGTACAATCGCGTATATACTTTCCGCAAAATATACCAAGTTGAAGCATTTTTGCAGGAGATAATTCTGGTTTAAATTCGGGATGAAAATTTTTCCCAACAGGTTCAGTTAAATAATAAGTATAACCCTGTTGCATTTTATCATGGACTATAATTTTTTTTCTTTTCCTCCTCGACATAAATAAAAGGGATAAAATATATGTATAGTATATCATTTTTTTGCAGATGAAAAAACCCGAGCTTACTCGGGTCTACCAGTCCAGATCTACTTTGGTGTAGTCAACGGACAGGTTGCTGAGGTGGGGAATGATTTCTGCAACAGAAAGGCGGGAGAAACATTTAGGGATTTCAATAGGTTGGCATGTTGCTAGGGATGTTACCTCATGGTCTGTGAGGAGAGCGAGGACAACCCAGGCTGGGATTTCTGGAGAGAGATTTTGGATTCGGTCAAAGGCACATTGGAGATATGCGTTCTCCAGAAGACGTTCTTGGCCGAGCCTGAAGTAAACCTGTTCGTACATGAGCTTTTTGAGCTCAGCGAACTTCTCGGCTTCTTCAGAGTCATTGAAAGACACAAACCCTTTATTTGCAGATTCGATGCATATTGCTGTGATGCATCTCTGTCCGCGGTTGCACTGGCTATCTCCAAACCAGTGCAGGAGTTCATTGATTCGGGGTAACTCTTCGAGTGGGCACAGACATCTTCCAACATCATTTGCATCTGCAAATGTGTAGGCGATTTTGTCTGCGAGCATCACCACCGTTGCCTCGGGGAACGAACATCCTTTGAGTTCTCCTGTACCACGGGAATGCTCTAGGATTCCGCGAAGTGTCTGCCACGTGAGATTGAGGCCCTGCCCCTTTCTCTCAATGTGCTGTGCCACGATGACGCCGAACTGTTCATGACGGAAGGGAAATCCTGCAACCTGCGAGAGGAAGGTCTCTCCCGTATGCCCGAATGGTGCATGACCAATATCATGGGCATGCGCAATCGCCGCAACCAGTTCGGTATTGAGTCCAAGAATTTCTGCAATGGCTACGGCGATGCTCGCAACCTCAAGGCTGTGGAGCATCCGG
>Ga0209340_1002415_pt1 | contig 10888 bp, 11 predicted proteins | sample EPASupsiteSAE323_FD_187266 | JGI IMG/M metagenome (GOLD analysis project Ga0209340, IMG submission 187266) | Bioremediated contaminated groundwater from EPA Superfund site, New Mexico - Sample SAE3-23 (SPAdes) (version 2) | ecosystem: Environmental > Aquatic > Deep subsurface > Groundwater >...
CCAATCTACAAAGTATTGGTAGTAGTACACAAGACATGACACCCTTTATGGCTATGCTCCATAATTCCCGAACTATAGTTGACCAACACTTGATTCCGTTAGTTGACCTTAAAAAAACAAACCAAGACTAGATGTATTGCTAAGATATAAAAAAGGAAAGTGTTCTCTGCATGAGATACACTTTCCTTTTTATATTGGATTCAATAGTAATATCTTATACTCACTGTCGTTGATTCCTCTTTCACTTGAATAATCTGGAATTCTAGTCATCCTAGCTATTAGTTACTTTCTCTGGGGCAACAAAATAGAGTTTAGGACTGGTTTTTATTGCTTCGCTCTTTGTACCCGGTGCATGGATGGATACTACATACCAGTAGTAGCTTTTCCCTGGACAGAGCACTCCTGCCGGAATTTGAAATGAGGATGAATTGATTTTAGCCATTAACACCGGGGTGGGATTATCTGAAAATTGGTCCGCCAATGTCACGGGAGCATACTCCGTAGGGAAAACATAAATATAGCTTAGTGAACCTACTGTCACATATTTTAGTTCAGGGGTTAGGGTGTTTAGAACCAATCCAGGTGCTTCTAGCGCACCCGGTTCTATTCCCTCCGGGGCCGGAAAGTAGTCCGCCCATGCTGCGAGTGCCAATCCACTGGTAGCAACTAGCAATAAAAGCAGTATAAAAAAGCTCCTCATTATTCCTCTCATAATAATTCCTCCTGTATAATTGTAAAATAATCTAACTGTTACTCAGGGTTAGCCACAATATTTTTGAAAGTAATACTAATTCTTGAAGAACGGATTGCTTCAGGTCCTACTGAGTCTACTGGATCATGTTGCACAATTGTCACTTCATAAGGAGGATCTCCGCATTTATTGACTATCCACTGTGTTGTTGTAACCCAAATTCCGGGAAATATTTTCAGCATATACTTATCACGATGCGCAGCTGGACCATATTCATCCGTAAATTGCGCTACTAGCTTTTGATAGGTAAATTCGGTTCCGAGAAAAAATACACCTTGTGACTCAATATTAATTTCAGCTAGTTGCTGCGATTGCCAGACAAGCTGAACCTCATTGTAGAAACCAAAAAGTTGACCGTTATTAAACTTCTGCCATTGTCTCCCCTCTTCATCCTTACCTTGTTCAAGAAGTTCAAAACCTTGTCCTTTTAGGTACTGTTTTACTTGTTTGCCATTCGTATCCCAGCTGATTTCTCCTAATCCTATCTCAATCCCCTTCGCCTCAACACTACTAAACAAAAGCATGGTCACCAATAAAAAAGGTATAATTTTACTAGCCTGTTTCCATTTTATCCACATCATACTAATCACTCCTTACATAATTTTTCGCTAGACTTCTCAGCTTATTTGCAATGATTTGCTTTATCTGCATTTGCAATATTAAACCATTTTTTCAGAAATGCTTCACAGGCCTGATTGATATAGGATACAGGCCAACCAGTGTTTTGCGATGCCCATGCAGGCCTACCGCCAATAATCCGGTTTGAATCATCCACCCAAATCTGCTCCACTACTATGAATTCGCCAATTGTAGGGACAGCTCTTACTCGACACAAAATCATACTTATAGTAGCTAGTTCATTTTGCGCATCCTCTGGTCCTTGCCTTTTCAGTTCTTCTTGTGCTGCAGCATCAAGATCAATTCTCAACCACTGCTGTCCGCTACCGTCAAGAAAACTGTTTTGAAAGCCATAAAATGCAAATCCCTGTTCTGCACCTAAATACTCTACTGCAGCATGTAGCCCTGAATATAGTACTAGATGTTCTTGCGCCGTTTGGGTAAAAAACTGGTAGGAGTCTGTACTGTTAAGAAGTGTTTGATAAAGGGAAGATGCCTCGAGAATCTGATTTTTTCGGCTATATCCTTCTGCCTGTTTTAGCATCGATAGCGCAATCTTTTCTCTCATAGTCTCCGCTCTAGACAGTGGGAAAGTACGCTTACTGATTTCAATAGAAGCATCCATAGCACCCAGTTCTAGGGTAACTCTGGTATTTGGCCCTACAAACCACTGGCTATCTTTCAGAACATCCTTCCTGCTGACCATCATATCGTATACAATCGGACTTTGCTTACCTAGTAGTCGTTCTAGTCCTTCCTCGACTTTATTATACTCTTGGCCAGCAAAGCTAATATTAGCTTGTACTAGCCCCTCATTTCGGGAAAAAAGTAGTTGCAAACAGGAATAGGTTGGCACCTCACCTATAATCGAAGATACATCTAAGTCAACGCTATAGATTATGAAGTTAGAGTCTAAGTCGGTAATAAATTTTGCACTTGTAAATTTATCTGGTTCCATGCCCCATAAACGTCCGAAAAAAATATCCTCTGCTGTTATTGCTGCACTATTACCATCTTGTATTCTCTCACTTGCGTAGGAAAGGTTGAATACTGATAGTAATAGTATGATTATCGCGACTACTCGTTTTGTACCATGCCACTTATTTTCTAACACTTTTCCTTTCATGCTATCTCTTCCTCCAATCCCCTTATCCATTTCTTTCTAACATATGAAACGAAATATTTCCTTAAAAGTAACAGTTAAAGTATAAATATTACTTTTATAAGGAAATCTTTAAAACTCAAACAGAATATTTTGTTTATAATAAGTATAACGTACTATTACTATTTTTCCCATAAAATAATAGTAATAGTATGTTACTTTCTAATTACTTATAATTCTATTGTACACAAAAAAATCACCTAGACATTTACTATGCCTAGGCAGTATTACGTTTTTATTCTTTTATAAACTTATTTTCATCAAGTTCCTTAAACGCTAACGTTAATTCTTCCTTTGTATTCATCACGATTGGCCCGCCCCATGCAATAGGTTCCTTCAAAGGTTTCCCCGCTATCAGTAAAAATCTTATACCATTATAAGATGCCTTTACTTTGAGCTTAGCCCCTTCATTAAATAGTATCCCATGTTTTTCCGAGATAAATTCAGAGCTACCAGGGCTGAAAGAACCTTCTCCCTGTAAAATATAAATAAATAAGGTTGCATCCTTATCTATATCTAATGACCACTCACAATCTGAATGTAGTTCTACATCTAAATATAAAGGTTTAACATAGTCACCTTCCATTGCCCCAAGTTTTCCATTATAACTTCCAGCAATGATGTGTATTTTCCCTCCAGCCTCATCAATGACTGGAATATCATTCTTTACTATTTCATTATACTTAGGGGCAACCATTTTATCTTTCGAAGGCAAATTAAGCCATAACTGAACTCCAAGCATTCTCTTGCTAGCTTTCGGCATTTCTTGATGAATAATTCCAGATCCTGCCGTCATCCATTGACATTCTCCATCCAAGATACTACCTTTATTGCCAAGACTATCACCGTGTTCAATCTTTCCATTTATAAGGTAGGTGATGGTTTCAATTCCGCGATGGGGATGCCAGGGAAAGCCTTTTACATAATCACTAGGGTCAACAGAATCAAAAGCATCTAACATTAAAAAAGGATCAAGGTCTTTTGTATCACTATGTCCAAAAACCCTTACCAGTCTCACTCCCGCACCATCTACCGCATGTTGACCCGTTATAATTTTTCTAATAGTACGTACACTATTTTCCATCATTACGCCCCCTTACTAACAAGAATCAGCAGAGATGGACTCTCTGCTGGCTGGTTTCTTCTCGACTACATTACCACTTTTCGTGATGAATGTAAGTCTCGTTAAAGCGGTCATTCACTATTTTTTTCTCTGCTGGGAAACCTATGGGTATGATTGATAAAGGTATAATATCTTCTGGCAAATTTAGAATTTTTTTCACACCATTCACACGATCTGTAACTGGATAAACCCCGAGCCACACGGTGCCAAGTCCTGCAGCATGAGCTGCTAGCAGTATATTTTGTGTTGCCGCAGAACAATCTTGTACCCAATAGTCCTTAAACTTTTCTTTTTGTAAATTTCCACATACAACAATGGCCACACCAACTTCTTTTAGCATTTGAGAATAAGGATGTACCTCTGTAATTTTTAATAAGGTTTCTTTATTTTTGACAATGATAAACTCCCATGACTGTTGATTTCCTGCTGATGGGGCATACATTGCCGCCTTTAATAGCTGTGTGACCATGTCATCGGTTACGACTTGGTCCGTGTATTTTCTAATACTTCTACGCTCAAAGATTGAATTCATAGTATCCAAAATTTTATCCCCCTTAACACTCCTTATACAGGTGTTTACTATCTTACAAAATTAGTAACAATCTTATCTTCTCGTTCTGGTGCCTTGATATCATTTTTCCCAAAGGCAACAAGTTTCATAAGCCACGCCATATTTTTACCAAGTACTCTCATAATCTGCTTACCTTCATCATCTTGATACACTTCACCCGCTGTTCTTCCATGTATTACATTCCAGTAGCTTGAAGCAGGCATTAGCATTTCAGCATAATTAATAAAGTGATTCAATTGATCAACGGTAGTAACGCCTCCTGAGCGTCTAACAGCAGCAACGGACGCTCCTACCTTATGCCTTAGCATGGACTGATTTACAGAGGTAACGTAAAAAGCTCGATCGAGAAAAGCCTTCATCGTTGCGCCAATGGATGAAAAATGAACAGGAGAACCTAGTAAAATACCATCAGCCTCTTTCATTTTTTGAATCCACTCATTTACTTCATCATTAGGAATTACACACTTTTCATTTTGATTTCTTGCACAGCCACCACAGGCAAGACATCCTCGTAATGCCTTATTACCTACATGGACAATTTCAACTTCAATACCTTCCGCGCGTAGTTCCTCAGCCACCATATGTAATCCATGATAGGTATTCCCCTCTTGGTTTGGACTTCCATTAAAAGCTACAACCTTCATATTTTTCCTCTTTTCTTTTTACAGGTTATCTTTTACAAATATAACCTATTTTATTCTATTTTGATTATATCCCAATATAAAAAAACCAACAAGTAGGTACTTTTTAGTAGGGTAACTTACCTAAAAGTAACTCCAGCATCCAATTTCAAGTAGCTCATCCAAGCCTCTGAATTCTAGTTTCTTCAATTATAGAAAAATCGCCTAATTTAAAAAATTTAGGCGATACATTCCTATATACTTAGATTGTCTAAGAAAGCATTAAAGCTCCTTGTGTGTTCCATCACAGAAAGGAGGAGTTTTCGTATGTTTACATGCACAAAAGTAAGCAGTTTCATCTTTTTCCGCAGTAAATGCTAGCGGCGTAAAGGAAGTTCCCTTATGAGCTCCATCACAGAAGGGTTGCGTGGCACTTTTCCCACAAGCACACCAATAATAGGTTTCTCCTTTTTTTACGTCAACAGCAATAGGAGTTTTTTGACTAATTACTGGTTTTTCCATTTTCATTTCTCCCCTTCATTTAATATTCCTAGTTATTAATTACCTATTACTGTTAATTTACTCCGATTTGACTGAAAAGTCAATATAATTAGAAAAATGCTTTTTAAAAGAGAAACATTCCTTTATACGACCTTATTTAAATCATCCCTTAATGAATCCGTTTTTCTGTAAATAGTCTTCGATTTGCGAAAAATATGTAAAAGGCACATGTTTGGCTCCCCTGGCCTCAAGCAGCGGAATTAATTGTCCCTTTGCAAAAGCAACATCAGCTAATAGGGCAGCGTTTACATCTGGCCCACTATCACCAGCAAAATATACTTTTTTATACTTTCCTTTTAGGCTTTGTACTACCTTAGCTTTATCGATACCATATCGTTCTGAATAAAAAGGATTTTCTTTATCTGGTGGAATTAATGTAATACCCTTATTTTCATATTTCCCATCATTAGAAATAACTTCAATTCCATACATTTCTTTAATTGCCAGTAGCCGCTCTATATAATATTTGGTTCCTGCGCTGAGAATCAGAAAATCCCCGCCCGCTAATTTAATATTCTCAATAAATGTAGGTAAATAGTTATCAATGCTTATACTTAAAATATCTTCATCGATTTCTTGTTCACTTCGATTCATTGCTTTAAATACGATAGTAAGAAATTCCACATCTAGCATTTCATCCCGCTTCCAGCTTGCGTACAGTTCTTTTCCTTTTTGTCCAAGATACTTGTCCATAACAATATGATAAAAATCTCTTTCACTCATTGTTCCATCAAAATCGGAAATAAATATAAATTCTTTCAAAATACAATCCTCCACTTGTTTTTTCTCGGTTCTGCTAGCTACTATTTTATAATTCACTTTGGGATAATGCAAGACAATCATAGTAAGCTTATCCAATATAAGTTATAATATAAGGGTTTAATAAGTGCACTTTCCATAAACGATATATATACAACAAGTAACAGGGAGAAAACAATGGATAAAAAGGTCAAAATTAGACTTCAGCAAGTACATGATGAATTAAATCAAACAATTAAAGCATTACTATCCACTAATACAAAAGCCAATCATAAAAAAGCAATGCGATTGCAAAGGGTCGTGGTTGACCTACAGAGTGCTAACTCCATGGAATATATTAATCGCATCCTCGTGAATGCCAATCTAATATTAAAGCAATAGGAATCAACAAAAAAATCGTCACCCACTTGGCTAATACAGCCGATGGATGACGATTTTTTCGCTATTCCTATTGCTTTATTGAATTTTATTGTTCCTAATTTCAGCGCCTCCCCATTCTACTAATGTAAATCCTTTTCGCGTAAAAGTAGGAAGGATTTGTTCTGGTAATGGAGGGGCATTCGTAACATTATCAAGCCCTGTAAATTCCATAAATACTCGAATGACGGTTTCTGCTGCAGGCTTTGTTTCAAGGACTGAACTTCCGTCTATGTTGTCATTGATACCAAAATGAATGAAACAATTTTGGTAATTACTCATTACAGGTAACCAATAAACGATAAAATCATTTATTTCATTCTCATTAAGGCCAATACTCTCTAGTTTACTTTGTAAAAAGGTCACATACTCTTCCTTTTTTACATAAAATCCAGATTTAAATTGGTAATGTTCAGCAGGGAATGAATACATGCCATCCCAGAATAAATATTTGTAATATCGATTGTCCTTTACGTTTAATAAATTTCCATTAGGCTCAGCAATGACTGTCCACTTGTCCCCATAGGCTGGATAGGTATTTAATATTTCCCCTTGGAAACTGTGAATGACTTGGATTTGTGATTTTTGTACAGGGTATAGATAAATTGCTGGTTTTTTTAGAACAACATTCTGCCCTAAAATTATTCGCAATGGATTATCTGTTATTTCATTTATCTGCAACGTTTTATTATCATATTTAGAAACAAACTCTAAATATGAATAGTTTTTCAATTCTTCTTCCGAAAGAACAATGGAGAAGTTTGATATTTTAGAATCAAGTTTTAATTCACCCTTAGCATCGGGTGCTACTTCTTTTAGCAAATAAATCTGATATTCTTCGCATTTAACTAAATCGCTAAAGGACCAACTATATTGATACTTGAAAACTTCACCGGTAATTATTTTCTCCTGAGAAGGCGGCTCTATAGGGTCATTCGCATCCTTCCTATCATCTGCTCCATAGCAAATCGATCCAAAGGATAATACAATGAAAAGAAAAACCACTATGTATTGACCAAGAACTAATTTTCTCATTTTCTTTTCCTCCTTATTTAAAAATTATTAAATTAGTAACTGCCCGCTACTTATTGGCAAACTTCCAGTAGCAAATAATAGCTAGGATAATCACAACCACGAAAAGCACTGTTACTCCCCATCGAATAAACCAGTTCGGCTTTTTCTCTATCATTCGGGCAAATTCTAAAGTAGTATTATCTTTATCCATACTTAGCTCCCTAATTCCAATTGGTTTTTGACTAGATTATAATAACTACCTTTTTTGATAATCAGTTCACGATGAGTCCCCGTTTCAACGATGACACCTTTGTCTAAGACCACAATCTGGTCAGCATTTTTAACGGTACTTAATCTATGAGCAACAACAACAACCGTTCGATTCCTAAAAAACTGCTCTAAGTTTTTCATAATAATCTCTTCATTGCAGGCATCCAATGAATTTGTCGCTTCATCAAAAAAAACATATTCTGGATTTTTATATACCGCTCTTGCAATCAAAATTCGTTGTTTTTGCCCTTGGCTTATGCCTTGCCCCTCTGCTCCAATTCGTGTTTTATAACCTAACGGCAAAGACGCAATGTATTCATCAATATTTGCTACTCTAGCTGCTTGCTCTACTCTGTGTTCATCGACAATCTCATCACTTAACCCAATATTATTGGCAATGGTATCGGAAAAGATATATCCATCTTGCATGACAACTCCGCATTCTTTTCGCCATAAACTGCACGGCAGTTCCTGCATTGGAATATTGCCGATGATGATATCGCCGCTTACAGGTCGATACACTCCTAACAAAAGTTTTAACAGCGTGGTTTTGCCACTTCCGCTTGTGCCGACAATTGCCGTTATTTTTCTATTCGGCAGAACAAGGGATACATTCTTTAAAACCGATTCTGAATATGGACCGCTATATTGAAAAGATACACTCGAAATAAGAATGTCAGCCTGGGATGGGATTGCTGTTATCTTTTTTTCATTGTCTTTCTCTTCATTTTCCATAGTATGAATTTCTTGAATCCGTTCAAAACTTATTTTTGCATCCTGAGCCGCCGCGATAAAATACACTAATTGTTCAATCGGACCATGTAATTGTCCTAAGATAAATTGAATAGCAAGCATCATTCCTAAGGTAATATTGCCATCAATAACGGACAGAGCTGCCACATATGTAATAATAATATTTTGAGTTTCTTGTAATAAAAAACAACCGGATTGTTGATTTTGTGTTAACGACAAGTTCTTGTGACTGATTACAAATAAATCTTCCTGTATCTTTACCCAATCTGTAATTTTTTTGTTTTCACAATTATTTAGCCTAATTTCCTGCATCCCCATAATGAATTGAATAATGGCATTGTGGTTTTTTCCCATTTGCCTAAATCTAGAAAAGTCTATTTCTCTTCGTTTTGTCAGAAATAATTGAATCCATAATAAGTACAAGATTGTGCCTGCTGAAAAAATTAAAAATATTTGTAAGTTATAAGTTGCTAATACGATGCCGAAAATTATGATATTAATGATGGTCAGAACAATACTCAATACAGAAGAGGTTATAAAAGATTCCAACCGCTGATGATCGTTAATACGTTGCAGTGTGTCACCAATCATTTTCACATCAAAAAATTTCAAAGGAAGCTTTGTTAGCTTTACTAAAAAGTCATATACAAGAGTAATATTAAGAGGGGTACTAATATAAAATAGAATCCAGCCACGAATATAATTAACAACAACTCGGCTTAGTATTAATAAGAATTGCCCGAATAGAATCATTTGTAAAAGGCTAATCTCTTTATGATTAATCCCCTTGTCAACAATCATCTGGGTTAGAAAAGGTAATAGTAGCTGAATAAAGCTACCAAGTAACATGGCTAATAACAGCTGAATCACTAACTGCCGATAGGATTTTAAATAGGAATATAATAAGTAAAGCCCCTTTTGAGCTGTGATGGCTTCTTCCTTGGTATAAAATTCTTCGCTGGGTTCTAATAAAAGGGCATACCCTTCATTGTCTGTCACTGCCCAATGAGCTAAAAACATTTCTTTTTTATACTTGGCCCTTCCATAGGCAGGATCTGCTATATAAATCTCATCATGTTTAATTTTATAAACAACGACAAAATGATTATTGTCCCAGTGGACAATACAAGGAAGCTTTGCCTCGTCTGTCAGGTAATCTAGTGAAGTAAGAACACACTTACCTGCCATGCCAATTGAACTTCCAGCTTCACGAAGACCAAGTAAGGAAGCGCCTTCTCTTGATATATAACTTTTGTTCCTTAAATATTGTAAAGAATATAGTTTCCCATAGTATTTTGCCACCATGCGCAAGCATGCTGGTCCACAATCCATCACATCATATTGTTTATAAAATGGAAATTCGCTTTTAAAATTCATTTATATCAATAATCCCTATAAAATTTTTTTGATCATTTCTATGCGCAAAAATTTTCTCCAAGAGATCAGGATGTTCTAAAGAAAGATGAATAAAACATGAAAAATTATAGTCGGCACGCCAACGAAACAAATCACATTCTTTTTTGGTCGGATTGATAAAATGGTTATCAACCATCCTACTGGCCCCACATTCACTGCAAAAATTTACATTCCAACAGTTCTTGCACTCATCATTATTAATTACTGAATTATAGTGTTGATTCAAATCAATTAGTTTTTCATAATCCAAACCCAAGTCACAATCGCCAATAGGCATTGAACCATCGACTTTATGGCATATTAAAAAATCGCCGTTTGCAGCAACCATTACATTGTCAAAGCCCATGGGACAAGTAAGTAAAAGCTTTAACGAATTCTCCCCCATAGGATGATCATAATTAAGCTTAGCAAAGGCAAATAAATTCGAAAAATAATCCATTTCCACATTTTCTATTTCTAATAGCACTCTTTTTTTGAATTCCTGCAAATTACTCTCTAAGGCTTTTTTATAATATTGCAATGTTGCACCATAGTTTGAAACAAAAACACCTGCGTATTCAGCCGGAAAATGTTTGCAAACTAAAGCCCCAATATTTTTCGTAAAAGCTATACATTTACCATAATCATGCTTTTCCGTATACACACCAAAAATAGAAACCTTCTCTTGAAAATATGCTGTATTAAACTCTTTAATTTTCAATAAGTTACTATATGCCGTAGCAAAGGTACCTTCACCATTTATAAAGATTCGGCATTTATTATGTTCTTCTGCTGGACCGTCTAGACTTGCGAACAACGCCACTTTGTTATCAACTAAAAAATTAAGTATTTCATCATTCATGATTGATAAATT
>Ga0209340_1002416_pt1 | contig 10883 bp, 12 predicted proteins | sample EPASupsiteSAE323_FD_187266 | JGI IMG/M metagenome (GOLD analysis project Ga0209340, IMG submission 187266) | Bioremediated contaminated groundwater from EPA Superfund site, New Mexico - Sample SAE3-23 (SPAdes) (version 2) | ecosystem: Environmental > Aquatic > Deep subsurface > Groundwater >...
TACGTTTTTTACTGCACTTTCAACAAGTCCATTAACCGATAGTCCACCATGCTTCTCCATGATATCCTTTTCGAGAGAACCTGCGTTAACTCCGATTCTAATAGGTATTTGCCTTTCTTTTGCTTTATCCACAACCTGCTTAATACGCTCAATTGAACCTATATTACCTGGATTTATTCTTATTTTATCTGCTCCATTTTCAATAGCTTTTATTGCTAGTCTATAATCAAAATGAATATCAGCAACCAATGGAACATCAACCATATTTTTTATGCTTTTAAATGCTTCTGCCGCTTGTTCATCTGGAATTGCAACTCTTACTATTTCACATCCTGCATCGCATAGTCTTTTTATTTGTAAAATTGTTTGATCAATATTTCTTGTGTCTGTATTGGTCATTGATTGAACAGAAATCGACGAATCTCCGCCGATTTTGACTTTTCCGACCTCAACAATTTTTGTTTTTCTCTCTATCATAAAAGCTCCCCCCATTTAATTATTTTCTATTTCCCCCTCTATTTGTCTATACAAAGAGAGGGGGTTAGGGGGTGAGTTAACCTGTTGCTATCTTCCTGAGAACATCATTATAAGTCGCAACAATCATTAATAATATCAAAAGCGAAAATCCAATCATACTAATCATCGCTTCGGTTTCTGGTTTTATGGGTTTTCTCCTAATAGCCTCCAGGCAAAGGGTTAATACCTTACCCCCATCAAGAGGTGGAAAAGGTACGAGGTTAATTATTCCTAAGTTTAGGCTAATAATTGCAGCAAGCCATAGCAAATCTGCAATCATTTTTTGACTGCTTATTTCTGAAATAATGCCAACAGGTCCCATAACTTGATTAACGGAGACATTACCAGTAACTAAATCATATACTCCTTGAATCATAACTTTTATCAAAAAAAAGCTTTTATAAAAAGAATAATTCACAAGTTCCGAATTACTACCTGCTCTTTGTACTGGAATGACTCCCATATAATTTCGTCTAATAAGTGATGCATCAAATGGTTTATCTATTTCTTTGTCTTTCGATAGTACCGAAAATGTAATTATTTTGGTTTTTAAGCTTTTTATTACATTCAAAACCTGATCAGGTTTCGTAACAGGCATTCCATTAATTTTTCTAATCTTATCTCCATTTTTTAGTCCCATTTTAGTAAGCGCAGAATCTTGATTTAGTCCCTTAACCTGATTATAAGAATCAAGCTCAAAATTCAGCTTCGTATATGTTTCTACAGGCACCTGTATCACTTGATTATTTCTAACTATGGTAACAATAACGTTATCTTTGTCTGTTTTAATCATATACCAGTTAATATCATCCCAAGATCTAATATTTTCTTCATCAAGTTTGATTATCTTATCACCTGGTTTCAACCCTGCTTTTAACGCCCCTGAGCCAGCCTGAATTTCTTCAATTTGATTACTTATATAATTCCCACTTATAAATACTAAAATGAAAAGGATAGCTACTGCAAGTAATATATTCATTAATGGTCCCGCAATAACTACAGCAAGCCTGGCCAAGATTGGTTTTTTATTGAAGGCTCTTTCATCATCTGACTGTTCTTCTTCTCCCTCCATTCTTACAAATCCGCCCATTGGAATAAGTCTAATAGAATAATCAGTTTCACCTTTGGTAAATGAGATTAGCTTACGACCAAATCCTAATGCAAATTCATGAACCTTTATCCCCGCAGCTTTTGCTGTAAGAAAATGTCCTAATTCATGAATAAATATCAAGAGACCAAGAACGAATATTACTTTAATAGCATTAATCGTAAAAGTCCCAATATTATTTAAATAACTATTAGCCAAGGATAAAACAGTTTGGTTGTTGAAAATATCAACTAAATTTGTAGTTGCATTTAGCGATTCCATGTATTTCACCTTCCAATCAAATTATTTGCTATTTCTCTAGCCCATACATCTGCTTGCAAAATGTCCTGCAATTTTGGGCAAGCAACATTTTTATGCTTCCTCATTACTTCATCAATTATTCTAGCTATATCAAGAAATCCTATCTTTTCTTGTAAGAATTTTTCTACTGCAACTTCGTTGGCTGCATTCATAACAGCAGGCATTGTACCTTTTTTCTCCAAAGCATCAAATGCCATTTTTAAACATACGAATGTTTCCAAATCAGGTTTTTTAAAGGTTAAATCATTACATTCTGTTAAACTCAATTTTGGGAAGTTGTTTGGCTTTCTTTCTGGATAAGTAAGTGCAAATTGTATCGGTACTCTCATATCTGGCATTCCAAGCTGTGCTATTACTGAGCCATCAACCATCTCAACCATTGAGTGGATTATACTTTGAGGATGGACAACAACCTCTATCTGATTAATTTCAACGTTGAACAACCAATAAGCCTCTATAACTTCCAGGCCTTTATTCATCAATGTTGCCGAATCAATCGTAATCTTTTTCCCCATATTCCAATTAGGATGTTTTAGTGCATCATTAATAGTTACAGCTTTCAGTTCTTCCTTTGTTCTTCCTCTAAAAGGTCCACCTGATGCTGTAAGAATAATCCTTGAAACATCTTCCTTGCTGTTGATTCCCATCAAACATTGGAATATCGCTGAATGCTCGCTGTCAACAGGTATAATCTTTATATTTTTTTCATGCGCAAGCTTTGTTACAAGCTCCCCAGCAGCTACAAGGGTCTCTTTGTTCGCCAAAGCAATATTTTTCCCTGCTTTAATAGCTTCTATTGTTGGTATTAATCCTATAGTTCCAACTACTGATGTAATAACAGAATCTATTTCATTAATTATAGCAATTTCAATTAAGCCATCAAGTCCGGTTAGTACTTTAGTGCTTGTATCTTTTATCGAGGTCTTTAATTCAGACGCTTTTTTCTCATCAAAAACACATACTTTTTTAGGTCTAAATTCTCGAATTTGCTCTTCAAGAAGCGCTATATTGGTATTAGTCGATAAACCTTTAACCTCAACATAGCCTAAAGTTTTTATTACTTCCAAGCTTTGCTTTCCTATTGATCCTGTTGATCCAAGAATTGATATAGCTTTTGTCAAGGTTATTTTATCTCCTTTCTTAAGAAGATTTAAATGTACTTAGCCAATATTATAGGCAACAAATCTCAAAACTAAGTTTTCTACTGAGTTATTCTACTAGTATCATTACGAGGAGCCTTAGCAATGCGGTAATCTCTCATGCTAATAATCCGCTGTTTAGTATTCCTTATAGGTCTAAGATTGCCACGCATACGCTCGCAATGACACTTGCCAGATTACGTAAGAATTACTAGTTTTGAAGTTGTTTATCTATAGATTATATAAAAATTTTGAAGAAAAAGAACACAATAGGAGACACAAAAAGGATGCTGTCAAATCTGTCTATGATTCCTCCATGTCCTGGCATTATGTCTCCATAATCTTTAATTTTTGTTGAGCGCTTAATGGCTGAAGCAGTAAGGTCTCCTAGTTGAGCAAAAATCGAGGTAAACATTCCTAGTATAATGAAATGGAGAATGCTCACATCAACTTTCAACATACTTTTTATGGACAAGCCATAGATTACTGTTACAATTATACAAACTAATAATCCACCAACAGAACCTTCGACCGTTTTATTTGGGCTTATTTCAGGAATCAATTTGTTCTTTCCAAGCAGCATTCCTATAAAATAAGCTCCTATATCCGTAATCCATCCCCCAATAAATATAAACCAAACGATATATCTACCATCATTCATATGTCTGGTAAGACCTAAAAAAGAAAATAGAAATGTCACATAAAATATCGATAAGATTGTAACTGAAGCGTCAACAAAGTTTATTTTGTTATTTGATAGAACTACTTTTGTAAACATAAGGTAAAATACCATTAAAGCAAATCCAAGGACAAGTAAAAATGCAACTTTTGAGCTACAAAAACGCAGAGACAAAACAAACAGGACAGACGCATACCCTAGCCAATCCATCGGCTTTAATTCTCTTGCTTTAAATGCAGAATTCAATTCCCACATTGCTATTAATGCAATAATTGCAAGCGCCACATCAAACCATATTTCTGGTGCAATCATTACTAGCACCAGCAAAACAATTCCGAATGCTGAACTTATTATTCTTGTTGACAGCATTTATATTCCTCCATATCTTCTCTTTCTATTTTGAAATTCCGATATTGCTTCAATTAAATGTTCTTCTTTAAAATCCGGCCACAAAACCTGGTCAAACAAATATTCAGAATATGCTGATTGCCAAAGCATAAAATTGCTCAATCTGCACTCCCCACTTGTTCGAATAATCAAATCCGGATCTGGAATATCCTTGGTGAATGTATATTGTGAAATGAGATTTTCATCTATATCCTCTTCACGAATTTTCCCGTTATTAACTTCTTTAATAATCTTCTTTACTGCTTGAACAATTTCTAGTCTTCCACCATAATTCAGAGCTACATTAAAACTCAATCCAGTGTTACCTCTAGTTTTTTCCTGTACAGTTCTAATCTTTTCTTGAATCTCTGGGCTCAATGCTGAAGGTTCTCCGATGTGCCTAATACGGATATTTTTATCACCAAACTCTTTATTAAATTTATCTAAAAATTCAGTTAGAAGCTTCATCAAACCATCAACTTCGTCTTTTGGCCTGTTCCAGTTTTCTGTTGAAAAAGCATAAACAGTAAGGTGTTTTATCCCAATTTCATTCGCAAATAAAACAACATTTCTTATGGCTTCTGCGCCTTCTTTATGCCCAATATTTCTAGGTAGTCTCCTTTTCTTAGCCCATCTACCATTTCCATCCATAATTATTGCAATATGTACTGGAAGTTTGTCTGAATCTATTTTATTTTTAAGTTTTTCAATTTCAATGATATCTTTTTTATGACGAAAAAATAACATACTCCCCCCTATCAATTGAATACAAGAATATATCCCTCTTTTAACCAGAGGGACATATTTATTCGATATCTACCGCCGACTAACACCCCCGTGGCTAGCATCAAAGATGTATACTATCACTAAGATCCTATGAAATCAAGTATCTAGTAGTCAAGCGGCGCTACGACCCTGGATAAGGCATCCTAAATTTTCGAGGGAGTAAGCCCCCCAAAACTCAAGGATGCTGTTTATCTACAAACAAGTAATTCGACAATTCCTGAATCATTATTATCTAGTCTTATTACCCTCATATCTTCATCAATAATCTTCTCTTCTCTAGGCGGAGAAGTAAGTATTATTTTTATTTCTTTAATTTCATAGGAGTCTAATATTTTACGAGCTTTATTTAGCTTCATCCCAACCAAATCGGGTAACAACAAACTTAGACCTCCATTATTTCTTTTTCTTTATTGACAACAATTTTATCTATTTCTTCAATATTTTTATCTGTCAGCTTTTGAATGTCATTTTCTATATCCTTTAAATCATCCTCTGTAATCTCTGAATTCTTTTTTTGAACCTTGAATTCTTCTATTCCATCTCTTCTTATTGAACGAATTGCAACTTTCGCATCTTCTCCTTTTTTCTTAATACCTTTTACAAGGTCTTTTCTTCTCTCTTCAGACAGTTCTGGGAAAACAAGACGGATAACTTTCCCGTCGTTATTTGGATTGATTCCAATATCTGATTTTTGTATTTCTTTTTCTATATCTTTTAAAGTCTTAGCATCCCATGGTTGAATCAATAATACTCTTGCCTCAGGAATAGAAACATTTCCCACCTGAGATATTTTTGTTGGTACACCATAATAATCAATCATTATTTTATCAAGAATTGCAGGATTTGCCCTTCCAGCTCTGATAGTTGCGAGCTCTTCCTTTAAAACATTTAATGTCTTTTTCATTTTTTCTTCGATTGGACTATAAATCGCTTTATCCATTATATTAACCTCCTTTATTCATTTACTATTGTACCAATTTTTTCTCCCATTACAACCTTAACTATGCTGTCAGGATCGTCAAGACCAAAAACAATCAAAGGTATTTTATTGTCCATACATAATGAGGTAGCAGTAGAATCCATTACTCCTAGTCCTTTATTGAGAACCTCTAAGTATTTTAAATGATCGAATTTCTTTGCATTAGGATTAACTATAGGATCACTATCGTATACACCATCAACTTTTTTCGCTAGAAGTATTACCTGCGCATCGATTTCGGCTGCTCTTAAAGCCGCTGTAGTATCTGTTGAAAAATATGGATTTCCTGTTCCACATGCGAAAATAACAACTCGGCCTTTTTCCAGATGTCTTATTGCTTTTCTTCTAATATATGGCTCAGCGATTTGTCTCATTTCTATTGCTGTTTGCACTCTCGTTTCAATTCCTCTTGCTTCAAGTGCGTCAAGCAGTGCCAAAGAGTTTATAACAGTTGCGAGCATTCCCATATGATCAGATATTGTCCGATCCATACCTTTACCCTGTCTTCCTCTCCAGAAGTTGCCCCCACCTACAACAATAGCAACCTGAACACCCATTCCTGAAATTTCTACAACCTTATCAGCAATGTTTCCGAGTGTATCAAAATCAACACCTTTACCTTCTTTGCCCCCAAGGGCTTCGCCGCTAATTTTGAGTAGTATTCTGGTGTATTTTGGTTCTGGCATAGATTTTACCCCCACTTTTATTGATTATTTCTATATGCTTTTCTAAATTCCTGCATTTTTGTACACATTAATTTTAATATATAAATTGTAATTATGAAAGAAAAAAAGGAACACTTTGTGTTCCTTTTACTTAATTTGTTTCATTACCTCATCAACGAAGTTTTCTTCTTTTTTTTCTATTCCTTCACCTTTTTCAAATCTTGCAAATCTTCTAACAGAAATATTTTCACCTATTGATGCAATCTTCTCAGTTATAATCTGCATAACCGTCTTATCTGGATCTTTTACAAATGGCTGTTCAAGCAAACAAACTTCCTTATAGAACTTTTCAATTCTACCTTCAACCATTTTATCTACTATGTGGGCTGGTTTTCCTTCATTGAGAGCTTGTGCTCTAAGAATCTCTTTTTCCTTTTCCAGAACTTCTATTTCAACTTCTTCGCGTCTAATATATTCTGGTTTGGTTGCTGCAATCTGCATGCATATATCTTTAACCAATGATTTAAACTCTTCGTTCTGAGAGACAAAATCAGTTTCACAGTTAACTTCAACAAGCACTCCGATTCTTCCCCCACCATGTATATACGATTCTACAATACCTTCTGCAGCAATTCTTGTAGCTTTCTTTGCAGCCGCAGCCAAGCCCTTCTCGCGCAGTAATTCTGCTGCTTTATCCATATCTCCATTTGCTTCTCCCAGAACCTTTTTACAGTCCATCATACCTGCACCGGTTCTCTCTCTTAGCTGCTTTACCATCTCTGCCGTAATCATATATCTATTCCTCCAATTTACTATTAATATTTAAATAAGCCTAATTATACCCGCTCGAAGCCAGCACAATTAGGCTCTAATCATTATGCTTTATCTGCGATTACTCCTGCTTCTTCCTCTATCGTTTCTTTAATAGCTGCTTCCTCTTGAGTAGGTACAACATTATTAACAATTGCTTCCTCTTTAGTTGCTACTTCTTCTTTTGCAACTACTTTTTCATGAACAGGTGCAGCTTCTTTTTTAACTACTTTTTCCTGAACAGGTACAGTCTCTTTTTTAACTACTTTTTCCTGAACGGGTTCTGCTTCTTTTATAACTATTTTCTCTTGAACAGGTTCTACCTTTTTGCTTGGTGCAGCAGCTACATTCTGTTCGCCCTGTCTTCCCTCTATAATTGCATCTGCAATCTTTTCTGCAATCAGTTTTACAGCTCTGATTGCATCATCGTTACCAGGAATAACATAATCTACTTCATCCGGGTCACAGTTTGTATCAACAATTGCTACAACTGGAATACCCAGTCTTTTTGCTTCAAGTATAGCAATGTGTTCTTTCTTTGGATCAACAATAAATAATGCTCCCGGAGCTTTTTTCATATTTTTAATTCCTCCGAGATATTTTTCAAGCTTATCCATCTCACCTTTAAGCTTAATTACTTCTTTTTTTGGTAGAAGCTTGAATGTCCCATCAATTTCCATATTTCTTAACTGATTTAATTTGTCAATCCTCTTTCTTATTGTCTTGAAGTTTGTAAGCATTCCACCCAACCATCTCTGGTTAACAAAATACATACTGCATCTTTCAGCTTCTTCCTTTATTGAATCCTGTGCCTGTTTCTTAGTTCCTACAAATAGAACATCTTGATTGTTTTCGGAAACCTGTCTTATAAAATTATATGCTTCCTCAACTTTTTTTACAGTCTTCTGAAGGTCAATGATGTATATCCCATTTCTTTCTGTAAAAATATATTCTGCCATTTTGGGATTCCATCTTCTGGTCTGATGACCAAAGTGAACACCTGCCTCCAGTAACTGTTTCATTGAAATAACTGACATAATAAATACACCTCCGTTAGTTTTATCCTCCGCTTAGATCATCATTCCAGAAGACCGTTTTTGGCACTTTTCTAGAATTCTCCATGCGTGCGATTTCGTCAAGTAGTATAACATACAGATTTAGTTTTTGCAATAATTCTTCAATATATTATAATTAAAATCTTTATTTCTTTTATTTCTGAATTGTATTAAAATATAATTGTTAAGTAAACTATATTACATTTTATGCGAGGTAATATGTATATTGATGAAATAGTAAAACAACTTCATCCAGGATTTATCGTCAGGACAGGTTTCAATACTACTAAAGATTATCATTATAATATTATTCACTCAATTTATGGTAACACGGTTATTTTGTCAAATTTTAAGAACTCAAGCGACCTAGTCGGTCAAGATATTATTATTAAAGTTAATACTTCTTTTGCAGAATATTTATTAAGCGCTAATATTCTTGATATAAGTGATTCCAACCCTCAGACAATAAAAGCCAAAATTCAAGATTGTACAAAACAAAATGAGCATCGTCATTCTGAACGTTATTTGATAAAACTTGGTTCAAATATCAAGGTTGGGAATGATAAAATCGGCCTTTTTTCAATTATATATAATATCAATTCTACTGGAGCTTTTGTTGAAACACCTTTGGATATTCCTGTTGGGACCGCAATAAAACTCGATTTGCTTCCTGGTGGTGATGAGGATGTTTCAATTATAAATGCTTTAATTTCTAGAAGAAACTCAATTAATGATAGTTTTTCATATGGTTTAGTTTTTGCAAATAATAGTACCCCAACCATGAATAAACTCAATACAATTTTGCATAATGCTGAGAAGTTTAAATTTCAACTTTACGACGAATGGCAAAAAAATACCGTAACAAATAATTCCCCTAAGAGTTCAGGTATAAAAGCATTAATAGTTGATGATATAAAATTCACCCGAAGCTATCTAAAAAATATTTTTGAAAATTGCGGTATTTTGAATATTACTGAAGCATCTAATGGAAGTGAAGCAATCGAAAAAATTGAATCTTATAGTCCCGATATTGTAACCTTGGATATTTCTATGCCTGTAATTGATGGTATAGAAACCGTTAAACATATTTCTGGATCATTTCCGTTGGATAACGTAATTATAATTTCAGCACTAATAGACAATGATACCAAAAACTTACTAAGTAAATTTGGAATTACTAGATTCATTACTAAACCCTTTACTGAAAATCAAATAATTAATGAATTAAAAAATATTTTTCCGGAGGTAATACAATGCTAGATTTTGATTTGACGGACATGCTAAAAATTAACCAGAATATAAAAACTCAGGTTTCTAAAGATCTCAACTGGCTGAATAACAAGGTCATAAGTATAGAAAAAGATGTTGTTCAGCTCGGTTTTAAAAATGAATACCTTAAACTACTACTTACTGTTGGTGATACTTTTAAAATTAAATTTTTACATCATAAGAAGGAATGTGTTCTTGTCGGCTATGTAGAAAATATCTTTCTTGGCAACCCACATAAACTCTATGTTAGAATCGAGAATATTGTTTATTATGAGAATACAAGAAAATACGCCAGATGCGACATTAATCTATTTTGTAAAATTGAACCTTCAAAAGAAGATTTTAAGATTCAGGGGATCACAACAAACATTAGTGAAGGCGGAATCTCAGTTGTCACATACGCCGATTTCAATATCGTCGAACCTGTAAATGTTGAAATAATAACAAATAAAAACGATATTATCCATTTCATAGGCAAAATAAGAAGGTTAGACTCAAAACTCAATAACCATATTCAATATGGTGTTGAAATATTAGAAATTAGCGAAGATAATCGGGAACTAATGAATAAACTTATTGCGATATCCAGCAAATAATACAAAAGAATGGTGGTTATTATGAGCGAAAACCTTTTTAATTTTTGCTTTTACTGTGGAAAGAAAACACAGATAATTCATAAGGACTTAAGAAAATCATATAATGGCAAAATGATTCTCATAAAGAATGTACCCCTCTATAATTGCAAGAGTTGTAGAGAGGTCTTTTATCCCAGTTTCGTGATTAAGGTTTTTAATAAAATACCAACCCTCGAACTAGACAAGAACGAATACGAATACAATTCTATAAAGGATTTTGAATAGGAATAGAAAAAAGTGCCTATGGGGCACTTTTTTCTATTCCTAATTTTCTATTCTTAAATTGTTCTAAATAACCCGACTACCTTTCCAAGTATCTTTACATCTCTTACAAATATCGGTTCCATAGCCGAGTTTTCCGGTTGAAGTCTCACTGCATTTTTTTCCTTGAAGAATCTCTTCACTGTAGCATCGTTTTCAATCAATGCCACAACAATATCCCTATTGGCAGCATAAGATTGTTTCTTCACGAGAACCAGGTCTCCGTCAAGTATCCCAGCTTCAATCATACTTTCGCCTTTAACCTTTAGCATAAACACATCAGAATTGTGTGTA
>Ga0209340_1002417_pt1 | contig 10879 bp, 9 predicted proteins | sample EPASupsiteSAE323_FD_187266 | JGI IMG/M metagenome (GOLD analysis project Ga0209340, IMG submission 187266) | Bioremediated contaminated groundwater from EPA Superfund site, New Mexico - Sample SAE3-23 (SPAdes) (version 2) | ecosystem: Environmental > Aquatic > Deep subsurface > Groundwater >...
CCCGCCTCGCATCCGCTGCATCCCGGCAAATGGCAGCGCGCTTTTAAGACTGCGCGACCGTTAAAAGGCTGGTTTAAAACGCGCAACTCGTTTTTTATGTTGAGCCCGTTGCCGAAACGATCGCCGATTCCTGAAGCGTTCCCAAGAAACCATCCGCCGTCGGCTTTTTTTAAGTCTTCGGCGCTGGTATATTGCTCGAAATCGTAGGCGAATGAAACTGCGCCAAGATGGCCTTCTACCACCGAAAAAGACGTGGTTTCATATATCGCCAAGCCCTTGTTTTCAACGCTTATAATGTACTCGCCGGCTTCGACAGGCTTTTTAGAACCGTCCATGGCCTTTATCACGCCAACTCCGGCGTCATCCAGCCGAAAGCTTCCGATATCAATCGCAGCTGCGCCTTTTCTGGCAACGCAAACCTTTACTTCAAGGAGTTGATGAAGAGGAACCGCTATTTTAAGCCAAATCTCCTCGTCCGGCCAATAAGAAGGTTGATCGGTCGCCAGCGCGATAAATTTAATTTTCAAGCGGTCTTTAACGTCGCCTAGAAGCGATAAAACTTGACATTTTTCAAGATCGTATGAAAACAACGCGGTCTTTTTTTCTGAATTTATATTTTTTTCAGCCATAATTTTTAATCCACAGCCGCCATAATCTATTCCTCCGATTTTTCTTATAATAAAAAATGGATTTAACGAAATAATACTATATTTACATTTTTCAGTCAAGACATATCTGCTTAAACGAAAACAATCATAAACAGGCCTTATTCGTTTCGATATTAACTGGTTTTAATCCGCCCGATTTATCCAAATTTTAAATTGACATTTAATTGCAATTAGTATATGATTGTTTCCAGCATAGTAAATCAGGAGGTTCTTTATAATGACAGACGGCAAAACGAATAATCACGCAATCATGGGTCAAATTATAGCAAGATGCTGGCAGGACGAAGGTTATAAAAAAAGTTTCCTTCAAAACCCTAAAAAAGAAATGCAAGAGGCCGGCATCGCAATTCCGGAAAATATAAAAATAACCGTTCTGGAAAACACGTCAAAAATTATTTATTCCGTCCTTCCTTCCCAAATTACCACGGCTACCCTTAATCAGATGGCTCACAACCTTATAAATATAAACATATCGCACAGCCTTAAGCTCCCCGAAGGCGGAGAGCTCAGGTTCGTCCAATCTTCTTCGAAAGTCCATTACGTGGTTTTACCCGAACGGCCGGTTCAAAACGAAGAGCTTAGCGACGACGACCTCGCGCGCGTAGCCGGCGGAAAAGGCGGATTTCACCTTCCCCCGGATCCTTTCGACCCTATCATCACTCCTATATTGCCCGGCCCAGCGAGAGGCACTGCCGTTCAAGCGAATTCAACGGTTTATTCGAATGTCGAAGTCGCTACAAACGCACTCGCGGCCGCCGAAGTTGTGGTCGCCGCCGTTGTCGTAGTGGTGTAATTTTCATTTTTAAAATAAATCGACTTATTTTTTGATAGATATAAAGGGAGGAATTATAAATGCCGCAGAACTCAAATCCAGCTATGAATAATTTGAAAATAATGGCCGAAGTCACCGCCAGATGCTGTCAGGATGAAAGCTACAGAAAAACTTTCATGGCCAACCCTCTTAAAACCTTTGCGGAAGCCGGAATGACGCTTCCGGGACATATAAAAATAAAAGTATATGAAAATACCGATAAAATAACCTACGCGATACTTCCATTTAGTCTTTCGCCTAACGCGATCATGCAGGTCATCAGCCAGGCGTTCATCCACCAGGGCCTCGCGCAGGGACTTTCAGAACCCGGCCGCGAGTTAAGGTTCGTCCAGAATACGCCTACATTAATGAATTTCATCATTCCTTACGCCAAAAACTTTTCGGGCGAATTGGATATGAACGCGATGGCCAATGTCGCCGGCGGAACAGGACAATTCCAGAATATGCCGTCCATCACAGGCCCCGGCCTGCTGCCTATCACAATAATCGGCCCTATGGGCCCATTGCCTATGGTTATGCCGCCCGTTCAAGTAGTGCTTATAGGTCCGACACTTCCGGTAACGCTAGCCGTTTAAATCAACATTAAATGTAGTATTCAATTTTCATTATGAAGCCGGATCACCTGTTAGTTCAAGCGGTCTGGCTTCATTGAATTATAACTTAAAATTTTTTATGATCTACTCGCAAATATTAACGGTCAAAAATAGAAAAAGCTATGTAAGAGGAAGTTTATGCAACAGAATATACCCACATGCGAACAGACGCCAGATATCTCAAATTTTAAAGTAGATGCCGGAGACGTTTCGCAGGTAGCCAAGGTCAAACAATTTCTTGAAATATGGAGCGGCGATGAGGTCTTTCGTGAATTGCTCAAAACCGATCCCGAAAAAGCGCTTCAATTATACGAGCTTAAAGATATCGACGCGGATGCCATGAAAATATTATGGGATTACGACACTGCCGTAAAATATCCGCCCGGATCTAAAGACATACCTGATGCGGTAGTAAAGTACAGAAAATTTGTTCAAAACAAACTCGCCCATCGCGATTATCTTCAAAAAAACGGCTGCTCGCCTTCCGACGCAAATTTCAACGCATGGCGCAAGCGCCAGCTCAATAGATGCTGGTTTGAACTTGGAACCCGTAACGCATCCATAGTGCACGCGCCGCTTGTAATCGAACTGACGAAAGGCTGCTCGGTAGGCTGCTGGTTTTGCGGCATCAGCTCTCAAAAATTCGAAGGCGCATTCGCATATAGCGCGGAAAATGCCGAACTATGGCGTCAATCGCTCAATATCTTCCGTGAAATTATAGGCCCGGCAGCCGGCAGCGGAGTATGTTACTGGGCGACCGAACCGCTGGATAATCCGGATTACGAAAAATTCTGCGTCGATTTTCACGAAATCCTCGGCAGTTTTCCTCAAACCACCACCGCCATAGCTCTTAAAAATGTCGAAAGAACGAAAAATTTGATAAAACTAGCCATGGAAAAGAATAGTTTCATCAATCGCTTTTCGATTTTAAACCTGGCTTCTTTTAGAAACGTTTACAAGCAATTCACTCCCGAAGAACTTTTATATGTCGAAATAATAAATCAAAATAGCGAATCCATGGTATTGAAATCGAATTCAGGGCGGGCGCGCCAGTCGAAAAACAAGGAAATAAACGACACGGCTTCTACGATCGCATGCATATCGGGCTTTTTAATCAATATGGTCGAAAAAAGCGTAAAACTTATTTCACCGTGCATTTCAAGTGATGAATGGCCAAAAGGCTATTATATTTTCGATTCGGGGACTTTCACCGACGCCCAAAGTCTCGAAGAACTTTTAAGAGCCATAATATCGCGAAGCATGTGGCCGACCGTCCGCCATTTTAATCTGATGCGCCTGGTCAATGGGTTAAATTACGAAGATTCTGACGATGGAGGGTTTCGCGTATTCAATCAAAATTTTTCAATTAAATATAACAGCGCCCTTCCGTGGATAGGCCAGATTAAAGAATACATAAAGCGCGGCGATACGACCGCCGGCGACATAGCCATGCAAATATATGAAAAGCACGGAGCGCCGCCGGAAGAAGTTTTCATTACAATGAATTATATTTTTAAGTGCGGAGTGATCGACGAAGATCCGAACCTGAACAAAAATAAATAATATGAATCAATTTATAATTTTGAAGCGATGCTTCATCGATAAATGGTTCTTTATATAATTTTTAAAAGATGTCGCTATCGATTCAATTTTTCGAAGAGCCTGTCGCGGCCTTATCCAGATCGAATTTTTCGAGCGTATTAAGCGCGAGATACGATCCGAGGCAAATTCCGCCGATAACGTCGCAGCACCAGTGCGAGCCGTCATATATTCTTGAAACTAGCATCAATAAAGCGCCGGTAAAAATTACAAACTTTAACGCCGGAACGTATCTTTTAAATGAAATCGAATCAGATGCTAAATAATTAAATATTATCGCCAGAATAACGGTTCGCGTGGCATGCCCCGACGGATAAGCGAACGGAGTAAAAGGCGAATATATCGCTACTGGAATTTTAAGGCCGCGTTTGAATTCCGGAAACACCTTTGGCTGAGGCACTAAAAACTTCATTATAAGTTCGATCGCGACGGATGACGCAAAAAATAAAAGCAGATAAAAAGCGGATTTTTTTCTTCCGGTAAAATAAAGCCAGAGCGAAACGGCCGCGACTATAATGCCGGTAATTTCACCGCTGCCTATTATCGTAAAAAAAAGGGAAAGCCTGTCGAATATATCGAGCGCAAATTTTTGGAGCGTTATGGTGGCCGATATATCGAAATTGCGCATAACGCCCAATGCGACGCAGACGGTTAAAATAGCGAGGCCGCAAAGCGAGGCCCATTTCAATTTGCATCTGAAAGGCATCACAGACTTACCTCGCGCCGGATGTTTTAGAATCGAGTAATTCAGCGACTCTCGTTAAATAAGGCCGCTTTGTATAAAGCAAAAGACGTTTTATGGAAGCGGCGGCGCCGAGCGTATCGTCTTCTTTTAATGCACGGTCAAGGTTTTCGACACTGCGCGAAAGGTAGAGCATAATGTCGTCACGCTTTTCTTCGACATATCCAAGATACGAATGCTGGCCGAAACCGTCGAATATCTGATCAGGCATCATGGCCTCGATATCGCCGCATAGAATAAAGTCGTTCACGCCGGCCGATTGGTTATAGCCTGCCATAAATGAATAGTTGACGGTATACGAATAGTCCTTGTCGTGCGATTCGTTATCTTTCGCGCCTTCGGTTATCGAAAAAAGCACTTTGCCGATAACCTCCGTACTGTCGTTAATTACGCCGTCGCCGTTTAAATCGAGATAATACCAGTAAATAACGTCATCCGCATAATTAAACCAGAAATCTTCAATCTTTATTTTAGCGATATCGCCTTTCGAATCGGACAATATGTAGCCGCCGTTCAGCGTACGCCATGGAAAAGCATCCCAGAACTGCGTAATTTTTAAATCGTACGATTCGGAAGTATCGGAAGTTCCATACGCTAAATTTTTAAAATACTCCACATAACCTGGAATTTCCTTAAACAAACGGTAAGAGGAACCCTGAGGCAAAAGGCCGAAAAAACCGGTTTCACTCGAATGATATATTAGGCGGTTCGAAGTAGTGCCGGCTTCGTATAATCTGGTGCAATACCTGTATTTATCGCCAAGAAGGCCATAATAACGGCGCCCGTCGGTGAGCCTGTAACAAAATACAGGCTTTTGCGACGTATCGTCGATAACGTAAGTGTCGGCGTCGACGCTCCGGGCAATTTCAGGAGCGGTTTCGAGAGTTATCAGTTTGATCTCTTCGGTAGCGGTAACGACATTTACGAATCCGGCGGTATTCTGAATATAATTCGAGCGCGCTATGTCGAATATCGCCCTCGATTTCTCAGATTTAGTGGAAGCCTGCGCGATTTTCTGATACGTCGTATTTAAAAGTTCGTATGCGTCGATATCGCCTTTTTCACTTCGCTTCGAAGTGCACATTATGGCGCGCACGCGTATATCGGACGTTCCGGCCTTTATCGAATCGTCGCCGACATTGCCCTCTGAAATATTAGCGATCGACAAACGGTCGTTATGGTATTTTTTCCAGTTTGAAGCATAATGGGTAACGGTTTCATTTACCCTGTATAAAACGTTACGTTCCGGATAAGAAAGCCTGGATGTAAGATATAAATATAAAAACAACAAAACTACCGAGCCGCCGAACAAAATAACGCCAAGCGCGCCGACTATCCATTTTCGCAACCAGAACGGAACCCGATCGAGCTTTTCGGAAAAATTCATTTAAATCTCCACGCTATTAATAATCTTTTAATTTATCGTCGAGTTTTTTATTCGATTCGTAATCTTTTTTATCTTTTTCTTCGTCTTTTTTAAATAAGTTTTCAGAAGCCTTCGCTATGCCGTCGCCAACCGATTTCAGGCCTTGCTTTAAATTGGTTCCTGCGCCCTGAATCGCTTCTACCACCGACTGACGGGTTTTATCGTCTTCAACGATAGTTTTGGGGCCGGCTTCGTCTTTTTTGCCTTCGTCGGAAACGATGCCGTCTACCGCGGCCACTATTTTATCCGCAAGCGTCGGGGGCTGTTCAACAATTTTATCGGAAGGCTTTTTAAAGGCCCAGTCATAAGATTTCAAGAAAAATTCGCCCAGATAAAAGCCTATAAGCATGCCCGCGACCCGAAACGGCACGTAAAGCGTGTCGGATGAAACGCCCATAAAAAAATAAGGGGCGATAGATATCACTATGGACAGGGCAAGTTTAAACTTAATGCTCTTGCCGTTTATCCATTGGCTTTTCTTATAATCCTCGCCAGAAAAATACCTGTCGAGAATGGATATAAAGAGCGCGAAAACAAGGTATCCTAACAGCCAGTTAATCATTTTGCGATTCACTCCTTCTTAATTCGTTAGAAAGATATTTTAAAACATAATATTTTTTCGCCGAAGGCATTTTTCCAATTTCATGTTCAAGCGCTGAATTATCGCTATAGTAGCGGCGTATGTAACCGGGCCAGTCATATAAGCATAAAAGCTTGTTGACTATATTAAATTCGCTCCTGGCATACGCAAGCATAAACTTGACGGCCGGAAGATAACTTTCCAAAGCGCGTTTGACATTAACTTTCGGCTGCTCTAAATAATTTTTTATTTCATGTAAAGCATTTATAATTTCCGGCGTTTCGGTTGAAAGCTTTGATTTGGCACGCTCTAATTCGAATTTTGAGAGACGGTTTACATCGTAGCCGTTATCGAGCAAAAACAGGTCTTCGAGAAGCTCCGCCTTTTCAAGAACATAGCCTGGATTTAAGTGGTAATCTATAAACTTTAGCTTTTCAAGATTGTCTATTACGTTTTCGGCTGTAAGCAACACCGAATAATAGCCCGGCGCGTCCTCGCAGAGCTTAAAGTCTACGGATGAATGAAATATCAGCGTATTTGAGTTATTAGCGTCGTATAAAGAAATTATAGACTGCGGATATTGAATATAAAACGACTGGAATGTGAATGGCAGCCTGTCTACATACACCTTGCTTAAAATATTTTTTACGCCCGGGCCGGTCTTTTTAACAAGCGCCATCATCTGCTCTATATATGCGTCCGATAAAATATTATCGTCCTGTTTAAGCTCCTCGCACATTTTTTGGAGCATCGCTATATCGCCGACCCGCTCATTCAATGTATCGATCGACATAATGGTATTTTTAAGCCTGTGTATTTTTGAAACGTCGTTTAAGTCTCTTATATTAAATTTAAACGAAATTATGGCGACATCGTCTTTAGTAATAAATTTTATTATTTCGCGATATTTTTTATATGCCAGCGTGAGGCTTTCGTCTAAAAAAGAAAATGGGGCGCTTAAAGTTTTCGACGATTCCTGTTCAGGCGAAACCACGAACGAATAATAAGTGGACGGCGGCATAAAAAGATAATTCGGATTATTTAAAAATTCGGCTATCTCATAAGAATATCCGTTCCTGTCGATATAATAAGAACGGTTTTGAGGCAGCGAATCGAGTTCGGCAACGCCTAAAACTTTTTTGGCCGCGTCTATATAACGCTTCAACAAAAAACCGTCCAGCAAGAAAAGCCGGTCGGTTCTAAAAAGCCTCTCCGTCAATTCCTGCGAATCATGCTCGTATTTTTCGTCATATATATTATTAAGCGATTGTTTATTTTCGGACATCGGTTCCGCCGCCATATATCTTTAAAAATTCCTGCCTTGCTTCATACTCATTTATCATTGAATTAAGCGCGCGCTCACGCGACGAAGCTTTGGCGTCCGATTTATAACGCGCCTCCGAATTAAAGTATCGCTCAAGCTCGCTCATAACTTTTTCAGCCGTAATCGGCTTATAAAGCTCCTTCAGCTTGTTCACTTTATCAGTAAAGCTTAATTTCAAAAAAATTTCGGGCTTCGTGAAAAACTCTTCCGGCACATCGAAATCGGCCGAATATTCCTTGAGATTTTCAGATATGCTGTGTATCGGGCGCCCCGTAAAACGTTCGTCCTTCTTTTTAAATTCGATGCAAAGCCGGCCAACGTCTTCCCAGTTATAGTTTGCTGATTTTTGACCGCCGCCGAATACTGCAGAAAGAAAGCCTGCCGGTTGCTTTGGCGCAGATGCCGTCTCGGGTGCCGTTTCCGGCACGCCCGCTTTTCTTTTTATAAATTCGACATCGCCGCCAACCTGTAAAATTCCCGCTTTAAGCTGCGGCTGAAGCTTCGTATATATAAGGCTCGCATAGTCTTCCCATGTTTCGGGACCGGCGACAAGATAGCGTTGATGAAAACGCTGGCGGAGCGCCGAATCGGTCGAAGTCGGCTCGTTAGTCGCCGCGTAAACCTGGCAATTGCCTATTGGCTTGGTAAACATGCCGTCGAGAAACTGCATGGTGATATTAAGCACGTCTTTATCGGAGCCGCCCATGTTCGGATCGCCTCTGGATAAAAGAAGCAAATCTACGTCGTCGAAAAACACGAGCATTATCTTGTTCTTCTGTTTCGTTTTATCGAGACGGTCGAGCAGGTTTTTTCCGGTTTTGCCATAGTATTCGTCTTTTATGCGCTGATCGATCGAAATGAATTCGAAAGGCGCCGATATCTGCGCACAGCGCTCCGAAAGCCTCGACATGGCGAGCTTGAACAAAGAAGTTTTTCCGGTGCCCGGAAGCCCGTCGAAAAGAACGCTCCATGAAAGCCCGCCCAGTACGGATATTGGATTAAGGCCTTCCTTCACATCAAAAAGCGCAAGCCTGTCGACGTTTCTGACCACGCCGCGCTTCGAATCGCTGTTTCCGACGATATCCTGCGGGCTGACTTTAACGAATTCGATTTTTTGTTCGGCCGCCGCATACTGTGAATCGAAATTCAAAATGCTTATATCTTCGCCTTCGACGCGAAACACCGTGTTTGAAACAAACGCCATCAGCTCATCCGAAAATTTCTTGCGGTTATTTACCGCGCCGGTTTTAAGCTGGCTGAAAAAGCTGTTGGTAAGCCCTACAAAATCTATAGAATCGGCTATGATCTTTTTTCCCGATTCGTCGGCGGTGCTTAACGCATGGACGTAATCGCATAAAAGCGTGCTAAGCGTTTCGACTTTACCTTTCGTGAATATGAAATAATCTTCGGCAAGCTTAAGATTAGCAAGATTATCGCGCGATGCAACGCTCAATATCAGGCCAGCTTTTATCGAAATATAAGACGCAAGGGCGAAAAGCGAATATGTGGTGACGAATTCGAGGGTGTCGCGAAATTTTCGTTCGTCGCGTCCGGCCGGATTATCGATCATCTGTTTGAGGCCGGTTTTACTTTCCAATAAATCGAATATAACATAATATACGGCGAGGCCGCTTCTAATGGCGCGCAGCGTTTCAGATTCTTCTAAGGTATGAAGGTATTGTTCATCAGGAACCACCTTCATCACGAAATCGAAAAGATTTATCTTTCGCTGGCTGTACATGATGTTCGTCATGCGAAATTCGCATTCCTCGAAGCGCTTCTTTATTTCATCCTGGCTTATAGGATGAACATTTGAACTGCTTAAATTACTCAACTAACTCTCCTCCTTCGAGAAGGCCGTATAATTTGCAGGGCTTTCCGGCCTCGTCCTTATCCGTTAAATATTGCTTTAGCTTGAAAGGAAGTATCATATAATTATAAATGAACTTGTCGGAAAAAATCTCCCGGCTATTGGCCGCGCCTACAAGGCGGTTGTAAAATTGCTTTATTACGGAACTCTCGCTGATCGTTTTCAACGACACGACTCCGGATATCTGAAACTTATAAATAAAAGGATTTTTCGGCTCCATTTCCAGAAGAGAATTTATTACGTCCTCATTGATGGTGTTTTTCGAATAATAGGGGCCGATTGTATATTTCATGAGCACTTTCGGCCTCACCTCCCGGTCGATACCGTCTAAATGATTGGCCAGCCTGAATAAATCTTGTTTATAATAATCGCGGATATTTTTAAAATATTCATGCTTCGGCGTCTTATGAAGAAGGGTCCCCGAATCTGCATCCTGGGTCGCAAGCATGGAATAAAAATGAAATATGTTATAGCGCTCGTCGAAACCATAAAAAATAAGTTTATAGAGCTTCTGGCCGTCTTTTTCGCCTATAAGCTCGGCCGGAAACATAAAAAAGTCTGAAATAATGTTATCTACAGGTTTTATGAATGAAAAATAATTATATTTCGCGTACATAAGCTGTTCGCGGATTGGAAATTCGCCCTTGAAAATATTATTTATCGCGCCATCGAAGATTTCGTTAACGCAAGGCAGCGAGCTTAGCTGAGAAGCCGCCATTTCATGGTCTTTTTTAAAATTCCATAAATCGGTAAAATGAGGAAAACCTGAATCTGTAGGATCGATAGAAAGAGACGTAGCGTTTATGCCCTTGCGCTGCAGAATAAACTTACGCTTGAGTGCGTCGAAAAAGAATAAAAGACGATCGAGGAAAGCGCAAAAGTCTTTTTTCGTATCGAAACTATCTTCCAGCGGGGCTTTAAATGAATAGACGGACGAATTGTAAAAAAGGTCTTTAAGCTTAGAAGTAATTAATACTATATTGTTTATATAACCGTTAATTTCTTCGGGACCGAGCGATCTGACATTAACCTCTCCTGTTTTTAAATTGAAAAAATTGGAAAGGTTAATGCCGCCGGTTATATCGGGCCGGCTTTGATTAACTTCATTAGCGCCCGAAGAAACGTTTTCATCGCCAGTATTATTTGTATTCATAAGGCTGCACGCCCTGAGCGTTTACGATATAATGAATCAGAGATTGAATCTTGGGCATTCGGGTTGTAAACGAATAAGCGCTTAAAATTCTA
>Ga0209340_1002420_pt1 | contig 10876 bp, 13 predicted proteins | sample EPASupsiteSAE323_FD_187266 | JGI IMG/M metagenome (GOLD analysis project Ga0209340, IMG submission 187266) | Bioremediated contaminated groundwater from EPA Superfund site, New Mexico - Sample SAE3-23 (SPAdes) (version 2) | ecosystem: Environmental > Aquatic > Deep subsurface > Groundwater >...
TAATGGCTGGTCTTTTTCTAAAACCAAGCTTGCCTCTAAATACGAAGACGGGACGCCTAAATTATAGATACAGGAGACGGAGGCCACTATAATCACGTCGCGGCGCGAAACCAAAGCAGAGGTAGCCCCGTGCCGCAAGCGATCAATTTCCTGATTAATCATCGCCTCTTTATCAATATAAGTGTCGGTAATCGGTAAATACGCTTCCGGTTGATAGTAATCATAATATGAAACAAAGTAGTGAACCGCATTTTCTGGAAAAAAATTTTTATATTCACGATACAACTGGGCGGCCAAGGCCTTATTTGGGGCAATAACTAAAACTGGCCGATTTCCAGCAGCAATTAAATTCGCAGCCGTAAATGTTTTTCCGGAGCCGGTCACGCCCAAAAGTGTTTGAAAATCAAAGCCTTTTTCAAGTCCTGTTTGTAATTTTTTAATCGCAGTTGGCTGATCGCCCGCCGGAGCAAAGTCAGATTTTAATTTAAATATATTTTCAGCCATAAAAATAAATTTTAATCAATAATTATTATTATGATCAAACCAAAAAACTCACCTATAAACTTAAGTTTATTTATTATTATTTCATAAAAACAATAATTAAATTTTATCATATCTTTAGGAAAATTACACTTTACAAAAAGACCCCTTTCGGGGTCTTTCTTTATTACCGATGTCCTTGAATTATTTCAATGAAAAAACAGTTTTTACCGTAATCATAACCTCTTTATCAATACTTGAGGTGTCATATGAACCATAATCGGAAACGTCAATCGACCCGACCGGCATAACTTGAACAACACCCATGGTTACCGACTTAACTGCATCAACCAGCTTATTACTCGATAAAGCAATTGAATCGGCTCTAGCCTTAGCGTCTTTTATTGCTTCGGGCAGCAATGAGACTCGCAATTCAGGTAATTTAGAATAATAATATTCAACTGAATTAGCCGAAAACAAAATACCTAAAGCCGCCAGCTGATCACTGCTTTTAGCTAATTCTTTCATTTTTTCAACTTCGGTCGACTTGATCTCGATATTTTGGATCAAATTATATTCTTTAGGGGCATTTTGATCGTTTTTATAAATTTCGTTCATAAAAACTGGTGAAATTTCAACCTTAAAACCTCGGGACTTAAAATAATCATTTACTGTTTTTTCATCGTTCTTCATATTAGCGTAGCCATCTTTCAATTGATCTTTAAGAACGGAACGCGAAAAACTACCTGTCCAGCGAGCTGAATCCGCAGCAACTTTCTGCTTAGCAGAGCCGGAAACACTTATAACATTATCCAATTTTTTAACATCAAGAAAGGTTCGAGATATAATCGTGGAAGAAATAATAATACTTACCCCGAGAATTAAACCGAACGCTCCAAATGCAATTAACTTAGAATTTTTTTCATTGTCCATATTTTTAGAATTACTTATTAATAAAAATATTATAGCATTATTTTAATAATTAAAAAATCCCGCTTTTCAGCAAGGATTTAAAAAAATTTTTTCTAAGCGTCGATATTTCAGAATATGGTAGAAAAATTTACATAATCTATCAAATAAATTCTTTTTCAACACACCATCTTTAGCAACCGAAACGAAATACAGACAATTTTCTACTTCTTTAACTATTGCCCAAATTAAAACACTAGCTGAATTTTTAAAATAATGATAACCAAAAGCTCCTTGGTCCGGTAAATTTTTAGTTAAATGCTGAGAAAGCTTTAAATCATAATCACCCAGAATATTTTCGAACTCTTTCTCGGAAATTAATATAAAACCATTTTCCACCAGTAATTCTTTCTTGTTTTTTGACATATTCACGCCCCATTTATGATTAAATTTCAAAGATCTAATTATTTTTAAATTACATCTAAAATGTATTTTTGTCAATAGCAACTGTTTTTACCATAATTAATTTGGAAGCTTTAATTGTTTCATGTTATAATATCAATATTACGATTAATTTTTAAAAATCTATGTTTACAAGAAAAAATGCCTACTTAATGGGATTGGCTTTTATTTTTCTTTTACCATTTAAAGTCTCCTCTGCTGGTACCGACGTATCAAGCAGTATTACTAACCCGGTTTGGACGCCAGAAAACAGTCCTTATATTATTAGCGGCACGATTGAAGTCACAAAAGGAGCTCTCTTAAAAATTGAAGCAGGAACAGAAATTCGCTTTAATAAGGGGGCTAAAATATTAGTTAATGGAGAATTAGCTGTTGAGGGCACAATCGATAATCCAGTAATTATGACTTCGAATGCGACCTCATCGGCCAAGGGCGATTGGGCCGGAATTGAATTCTCTAACACCGCAACCGACGCGATTATAAAAGATGGCGAATATTTAAGCGGCAGTATTATAAAAAATGCCATAATTAAATTTGGACAAGGAATAAAATGTACTGACGCTAGTCCTTATATTGTTAGCAACCAAGTAATGTATAATACTGTCGGCCTTGAAATAAATGGCGGCGAAAGCAATATCGGCGACTTAGTTTTAGACGCCTCGTCGGCAAAAACCAATACCACAATTACTCTTTATGCTCAAAACAATACCTTTACCGACAATACGACGGGGCTAATTATTAATCGTGGAAATAGTCAAAATTATTTAGCGACTCCAGCCGGCTATTCATACCTCGGCTCAAAAAAAATTACCTCTTATTTAAGCGGCAATTCCTTTAATAGTAACACAATTGGTCTTTCTATTTTACGCGGTGATAATAATATTATTCTAAATAACACGGCTAAATATAATTCCGGCGCCGGAATTCAGATTTCTAGTGCCAGCCAAGGAAACTTTATAGAAAAAAATAATTTTAATAATAATGAAACCGGATTAATTGTTAATTCAAGCGATAACTTAATTTTGGAAAATAATATAAAAAATAATTTTAATGTCGGACTGAAAATCATTGCTAAACCAGGTGTTTTAAAGTTTAACAATATTTCTAATAATCAAAAAGTTAATCTATATAACTTGGTTTATAACTTAAACGCAACCCAAAATTACTGGGGCAGCACTAATCAGGACACAATTGATTCATCTTTCCTTAGGCACGATACTAGCATCGCCTCAACTAGCGGAGCTTTAATGAATTATCCGATTATTTTTGAGCCATTTCTAAGCCAAACGTTTGATTTAACTCAAGTTATCGAACCGATTTTTAATAATTATAGCACTTCGACTCTTTCTGCTTCCACTATGGTCTCGGGAATTAAACCAATCGGCACTGATGTTTATATAAACGACTCGCTCATTGCGGCAAATAACTCAGAAAATACTTGGTCATATAACGCGGATTTACAGCTCGGAGATAATAGCTTCACTGTTTATTACCAAGATAAGAATAACCGCCGCGGTAATAAAATAAAAATTAATATTAGGCGGGAAAATGAACTAGCCGCCCCCGTCATTAGCGCCTATGCTGCCACAACAACTTCTGCGACTATTTTATTGAGCGGCCAAAAATCAGCCGGATCCAGTGTTTTAATTAATGGAAATGAAGTTTCAAGCGCCGATAATTATACCACCTGGAAATATACATTACCACTCGCAATTGGTGTAAATAACCTGGAAATTATGGCTAAAAATTCTAGCCAATATAGCGCCGTTATTACTATAAATATAACTCGAATTGAGGTAACCGATAACGATATTATAAATCAAGAAAAAAGATTGAGCGCTAAAACTGACGTTAAATTAGCCGCTAAATTATCTGGACGGCTGCTTTTGCAAGTTGAAGATCGCGGTTATATTTGGTATGTTTCAACCGTTAATAATCAGCGTTATTTTATCAGCCAAACAAGCGCCTTAAGTATTTTTAAATCTTTATCGACAGGAATAACTGAAGCAAATCTGAATCTCGTGCCGACCAAGGAAAGCGGCTTAAAAGGAAATACCGCTATGCGCAACCGCCTTAAAGGCAAGCTCTTGCTTCGGGTTGAAAAAGCTGGACAAATTAGCTACGTAGACCTAAACGGCTATCGCTATGACGTCACTAAAGAAAATCTAATGTCTTTATTCCGTAGTTTAAGTCTTGGTGTTTCAAATGAAAATCTTCGAAAAATTGGCGTCGCTGAATTAAAATAATACCTCAAACTATAATAAAGGAAAAAGCCCCATCATTTGATAGGGCTTTTTTAATTATATTCCAACAATATAGTAGTCTTGATTTAATAGACTCGAATCCAGTGTAAGCATAGTAATTTTCTTACCCTCATTTGAAACATCTATTAAAGGTAATACATTTTTAGACTCAAAATCGGTTCGATAAAGAACAGAATCAATAACGACTATTTGCAATTTGATATCATTATTTAGCGAATATTCTGTAGCAAACATTAATGTTTCCCGAATATTGGCCGGTATAATATTTTTATTCGACATAGCAATGACTGCCTCAGCAATCAGCACATTTTTTTCGAATTTAATTAATTTCCACGACCGTACTTTGAATGTATGGCGCTTGGCTGCAAAACTTACATCACTCCCTACTGTATAATTATCCAACTGAAGAATGTCTTTAATTTCTAATACTGGAGAGTTTTCTCGATTGAACTCCATAACACTCATGCACTTAAATAGTTCTCTTAGCATTATTAATTCCCTTTTTTAATTATTTTACAATGAACTAGTGACAATATAGCTAAAACTAAAAAATCTGTCAAAATCTTTAACGGCTATAGCTTCCAACAATCGGATAAGAATTTAAATAACTGGCTGGATGCTCGCTATAAAATGCTTGACTCAAATCCTGGCCAGCCATATAGCCGTGGTGCTTCCCATTTCTAAAAACATTAGTCATATCATAAACCAAACCATCGACTGCGACATAGGCCGGCTGGCCATTTAAGCCGTTATATTTTGCTAAAGATGATTTTGAAAAAATAACTGAAGCAGTTGTTGAGGCCTTAGACGAAGCTGCGTCATTATTAATTCCAACCGAACTAGAGGCACTTACATTTAAATAACTAAAATTTTGAGTAACTTGGTTTTCAAAAACTGGTTTAGTATAAAAAAAATGCAAATAAAGAAAAAAAGCAATCATTAAAATATAGAAAAATGCAAGGCAAAATTTTGTCGTTCTATTCCAAATATTTTTTCGACAAAAGAAGAGATGAATTGCCCAAGACGTATGAATAACAAAAGAAATTAAACCAATAACACCCAGCCATGCAAGATGCCAGGAGCGCGATATTTCATCATCAATAAATCCCCGAGTCATTCCGTAACCGGTAATTGCATAAGTGATAATGGCAAAAAAAAGGATCCAGGCGGCCAAACGATCAAGTTTTACTAATAATGAAAACATATTAACACTATTTTTTGGTCGAGAAGACACTTCGTTTAAATTCATAAATTTATTATTTATATTTTCCTTTTTAATACGCAAATTAATAATATTTTCTTCACGCTAATATCTCTAAAATTTTACATTAAGATAAAATAAAAAACCAGCTTTTTAGGCTGGCTTATTGTTTTCACTTAAATTTTTATTTTCCGGATATAGAAGAATTAGTAAACCGACAGACACTAAACACAAGCCAATCCAGAAAAGAGGATCTATCCCCTTTGAACCAGATAGACACAGAAGACCGAGCGACAGTATAATCAAGAAACCAAACTTTAGTTTATATTTATTAATGATTAAATCAGTGTCACTTTCAAATCTACTTGAAACAATAAAAGCTAATGCTGAAAAAATAAATATAAATATCGCTGGTATATCATTTGCAATTAGAATATCCGGTAATTTTACCCCGAATTTGATTAATATTAAACACATTAAATTTACTAAGCTCAAAGCCAGTAATAAATAATATACCACGGCTCTGCAGGTTACTTGACTCTTAAAATTCGTATCCACGACATCACCTCTTAATTTATTATAAAATAACTATATATTTGATTAATTATCTTACCATTTTTTCTAATTTTGTCAATATATGCCTAGAGATTTAAAATATCATTGACATTTTTAAAAAAGACTGCTATATTTAAATGTTCATTAAAATAATTTGAGACATGCGCGCCCGAGCTTCTTAATTTACTAACTAGAAGCCCGGGAATAGTCGCCTGGGTTGTTTAAATAATTAAACTATATGTTTAAACTATTAGACAGTGCGGTCGGCATTATCATTTTAATATTGATATTAAAATGGACCATGACTCAAGAAGTCGGTGACTTATTCAATGAAATTATAATTAGATTTTTAACTCTAATTAATAATATTTTGATGCAAGTCAACGTCTAAAAAATTAAAAAGGCATTATTTTCATAATGTCTTTTTTATTTATTCATAAAAAAAGCTAAATCAAATTACGATTTAGCTTTTAAATAATCTTCAATAATTTGACTAAAAGCATATAAGTCCGCCTTTAAATTATTGTTTATATTCTCATAAGAGCTTAAAATACTTATAGCAAACTCGATATTCCATTTGATTTCCCTACAATTTATTATAAACGAATCATAACTACTATAACTCGGATTGGAAACATTATGAAACTGATCAGCCAAGCGAATAAAAACATAGTTGGGATTTTTTTTTAAAAAATGGTCGACTTTCAACTCGTAGCTCAAAATCCCATAGTTGATATTTTTGCTCATAAAATTGACCATATCCGCAACTTCATCACCAAATTCCTTTTTTATATATTCGATTTTAATATGCGCACAATCTTCGATAATGTCGTGCAAAAGACCGGCTATAAAGAAGTCTATATTAAAACCCCAACGATGCAACCGTTTAGCCGTTGCTTCAACATGAATCATAACACTTGTTCCATCTCGTCGGCATATTAATCCATGGCTTGAAACCGCTAAAATATATGCCTGATAAATTTTATTTTTATCTTCTGCGGTTATATTTGGCATATTAACCGTGAGCCAGCGGACAAAGTTGTCATTTTCATTTATATCATTTCCGATTACTCTAGGTAATTTCATAAAACCCCCGTATTTTTAATTTAAAGAACATTTATTTGTTATTCTATATTTAACGCTAACATAAAATTATAATTTTGTAAACAAAAAATCAACCCAATGGCTGATCTTTATGTTCAATATAAATATGCTTAAATACTAAATTTTTCCCAAATCTAATTCCTCGGTAAAATTAATTTTCTCAACAAATTCCGGCATATGGCTAATCATAATAATTGTCCCCTCATAATTATTAATCGCTTCAGCTAAAACCGGTAGATGGCGAAAATTAATATGGTTTGTCGGTTCGTCTAAGATCAATAGCCCCGGCTTCATCAAAACTAAACGAGCAAAAGACAATAAACCTTTTTGCCCCTCAGACAAATCCGAAATCTTATGCCCCATTAAATCGCCAGTGATCAAGAATCCAGCGGCAACGGAACGCATTTCCGGTTCATCCAGGCCATCGGCTAGACAATTTTTCAAAGATTCAAAAACGGTTTCTTCATAATTTAAAGTTGAAAAGTCTTGGCTATAATAACCAACTTTTACCTGAGGGGCGATTACCTGGCCATCTTGCTGTCCGGAAACTAGTGAGCGCAGCAAAGTACTCTTGCCAATACCATTGGGACCGACAACCAAAAGACGATTCTTTTTTCTTAAAACTTTGTTAACGTCTTTAACCACAGCTTCATGATTTTTAATAATTTTAATTTTATTAATTATCACAACATCGCCAATTACATTTTGGGCTTCAATGCTAAAACTGCGAATTGTCTTATCTTCGCGACGGACATCGATTTTATTTTCTTCAAGCTCCTCTGTTTCCTCTTTCATTTTTTGGGCTAATTTACGCATTTTCCCCCCTTTATGGGCAAAGAAATTTACTTTTTCTTTACGGTCTTTAATTTGTTTCTCGAGTTGGGCGTTTTCACGCTGTTCCCTTTCGACGCGGCGCGAAATCTCTTCAACGACAGAATAATAATCCCCGACATACATTTCAGTTTTGTGAGAAAAATTATCAAGATAGATTACGCCCTCAGTAAAACAATTCAAAAAATCGGCATCATGGGAAATAACCATAACCGTTTTGTCATAGGTCAAAAGAAAACCAATTAAATGATCAATTCCCGCTTTATCGAGATTATTTGTCGGTTCATCAAGCAAAAGAATGTCAGGATTTTCAACTAAAGAATAAGCCAATAATATCCGGGCCTGTTGGCCGCCGGATAAATCGCCGATTTTTCGATCGAGCGGAATATCAAAATTTACGGCATCAAGCGCTTTAGCAATCCGGCTTCGAATATTTCCCGGCACGATCTCAAAATCTTTAGAAAAATATTCTTCAACCGTTAAACCGTAATCGCCGCGTTCGATTGTTTGGCAAGCTGTACCAATCGTTGCGCCAGAAGAAACAGAAATTAATCCACTTTTTGGCATTAATTCCTTTTTTATTAAGGAAAAAATAGTGCTTTTGCCAGCCCCATTCTGCCCCATTAAGGTGACCTTGGCGCCTTTGCGCAAACTAAAAGAAGCCGAATCAAGAATCGGTTTTTTATGGAGATACTCAAAGGTTACTTCATCGAATCTTAAAACGACTTCTTCGGCCATACTTTTTATTTTTTCTTATTTTTTTTAACAACCGCAGTCTTAACGACCTTAGGTTTTTTCACTTCTTTTTTAATAGGCTCTTCTACTTCTTCCACTTCTTCAGAAAGCTTCAATTCTTTCTTTGAAACTGACTTTTCAAAAACTGAAGAATTTAAAGCCGCTAAGATTTTATCAAGTTTTAAATTTAAAGTAGCAAATTGTTCACCAGAAATCGAACCATTATTTTCTCTCTTTTCACTAAAATTTGATTTACCGAAATCACGGCTAACTGATTGTCGGGAATTAGAACCATCTTTACCCTTAAAGCAATTGCTGCAGAAAATTGGTCGATCACCAGTCGGTTTAAAAGGAACCTCACAGCTTTGTCCGCAGTCAGCGCAAACAGCTTTATGCATGGCCGGACGACCAGATTCAGAACCACGATTAAAACTACGTCCACCGGAATCTCTCCGACCAAATCCACCACCACTATTTCGACCACTAAATCCACCGCCTCGATTAAAATTATTCATAAGATTTACTCCGCTGGCTGGCGGATATTTATTAATTATTATAATTAAAGTCTAATTGTTAAAACAATAAAAAGCAAGAACATTTTAAAAAAGTATCTAGATTAAAAATAAAACCCCGCCGCAATAAAATAATTGGGCGGGATTCTATTTTCAATAAATTTAAACGCGCTTAACGTTAACCGCATTCATACCCTTAGGTGAGTTTTCTGTTTCGAAAGAAACAGTGTCGCCCTCGTGTAATTCATTGTATTGAACACCAACTAAAGAATTGCTGTGGAAGAATAAATCCTTCTCCTGCCCTTCGATAATGATGAAACCGAAACCTTTGTCGGTTAGAGTTTTGATTGTACCAGTCATAGATAATACTTAGTTTATTAGATTGCAATTTAATAAAGAGTTTAAAAATCGACTACTTTTTTGAGACACGATATTGTTGCAATAGTACTATAACATACACAAATAAAAATGTCAAGAAATAAAAGACCACCAGAGTATGGTGGTCAAAACCTAGGCTTTATTAGGCCAATTATCAATTTTATTCGATATCTCCTCATTTGTGCCGGTTAGCCCAGCTATTCTAAACGAGTTAAATATTTCTTTATATTTATTAGGATCTTTTCTGAATTGAGCTAATTTATTTTTAAAACCAGACATCACCAAATCTAACTGTCGACTTCGCGCTTCTGAAATTAATTCGTTATTTTGCAATTTATTTCCGCTTTTTAAATAATTATACTCACTGACTATTTCATTAATTTTTTGAGTATGCAAATATCCAACATTTTTATAATTAATTAATTCACTAAAATATAGATTGCTTTTAATATAATTTTCCTTTGTCATATTCCCCAATAAAATAACAATGGAATCGGCTTGATTAACAATATCTCTAATCACGGCAATATTACTTAACTCGAGACCAGTAATCACGTCAACCAGGGTCACGTTAACCACATTAGTATTTAATAAAGCTAATTGTTTTTTAAGTGATCTAATTAATACCTGATTACTCGAAATAATTTTTATTTCATTACCCGTATTCATTTCTTCCTCATTTTTTAAAATTAAATTATTTAATTCATTTTTTTGGCATAAATATTACGAAGGCCTCTGAATTCTTCACCTAAGTCCATGCCACAACCAAAAACCCAGTTAGGTATTGTTAAGTTCTCTCCAAAATAATTAACAATCGGATGTTCACCCCTAGTCAATAAGGCACAATATTTTATTGATTTAGGTGGAACTTCTAGGACTCTTAGGTAATGATCGAGAAACTCCAACGTTTTACCGTCATCGACAATATCTTCGACGACAATTATATCTCTACCACCCAATTTATTCTTAGGATGGCTTAAAAGCTCGACTAATCCTCCGTTACCATCGCCAAAATAACGCTTTAGTCCGATAGTATCAATTTGATGATCAAAATTAAGATCCTGAAGCTTAAGCGATAGATTTGTTCCAAAATACAGAGCCCCGTTTGTAACCATTACTAAAATAGGTGAAGCGCTCTCTTTAGAAAAATCTTTAACAATCTCTAATGCTATTTTCTTGATCAGTATATTAATTTCTGACCAACTTAATAACAATTTACACTCCACAGCACCCATTACTTCATTAAATTCGGGTTTCATTTTATTTCTCCTTTTTTATTTTTAAGTTACGATATTTAACAGTTATTTTTATCAGTTAACACGAATTTTGTCAATATCATCGATTTTTAAGCATATTTTCAATATCTTTTAAACGATCATTTACTGCCATGACTTCATGTTTCAATTTATTGCTTTCGCTGACTTCTAATTTGATTTCTTCTTCAG
>Ga0209340_1002421_pt1 | contig 10874 bp, 13 predicted proteins | sample EPASupsiteSAE323_FD_187266 | JGI IMG/M metagenome (GOLD analysis project Ga0209340, IMG submission 187266) | Bioremediated contaminated groundwater from EPA Superfund site, New Mexico - Sample SAE3-23 (SPAdes) (version 2) | ecosystem: Environmental > Aquatic > Deep subsurface > Groundwater >...
GCAAATGCGGAACATATTTTCCTCAAACCTCCTATGAACATTATTTTCCTACTCGCCGCTTCGCCACTCGGTGACAAGGTGCGACTTGTCCCGTGAATAGATGAGCTGCACCAAGCCAACTTGCTTGAGCCGCTTCATCAGCTTGCGGTCCTCCGTCACCACGGCGATTTTTCCGCGGTGCTTGGTGGCGTACCCGACAATCAAGTCGTCCACCTTCCCCTCTTGGGAAATTATTTCGGCGCCCTCCTTTTTGAGTGCGTCCATTATCGCGTTCACGCGCAGTTGAATCTTGCGCTTCTTTGTCGAAAGCTCGTTTGCGGACTGCTGGAACACGACGAACTCCGCCTTGCCGTCCACGAGCTTTTCTGCCTGCCGGAATATGTCAATGCCCCACTCGAATGGCATCAAAAGCGCGTTCGAGTCCAGGACAATCTTCATCGTTTTTCCCTTTGTGATTTTGATGTTTGCCAGCGGGCCCGACGGGATTCGAACCCGCGACATCTTGATTGCTTCTCTTCCCACTTGCGAAACTAAAAAACAACGAAAAAAGCAAAATCTCGCAAGAAGGAGGATTAAAAGTCAAGCGCTCTAGCCAGACTGAGCTACGGGCCCTCTTAACTTACTAAGATTAGTGCTGAAAAGGAATTAAAAGGGTTTATTTGGGAGGCGCTTGGAGAAAAACCACAAAACAGGGGAAGGATTATATAACAAGATAAAGTGACACAATCATGGCCTCGCAAAAACTGTACATGGCGGCGTTTGCACTGATTGCAATCATCAACGCACTGGTGGTTCTCATATGTTACGCGGACATGGATACGCTGCAGGAAAAGATTGACGCCGACATTGAAGTTTTGAACACGCGCTACGGGTACGTGGAAACGTCCGCCATGCTGTTTGCTTCGCAGATTTCATTTGCCATAGTGACGCTGGGACTTATTCTCAACATTGCTGCACTGGTCGCATTCACGATAAAAGACAGCCGTGCATTCATCGTCGGACTGGCGGCGATGGGGTATTGTGTAATCATGGCACTGTACTTTGTCAGGATAGAAATTGCAGTGATTTGCTCTGCTGCGGTCTACGAATTGTACAACAAGCGCAACGAAAGCTGGGAATAGGCACACGGCTACAATGCGGAATCGCCGAATCTTGAAAACATATTAATTTCTTCAGCCCACCCAAACAAGAATAGGAGTTGGTTATTCTCATGTCAAAGCACATCATCTTACTCGGAGCGCCCGGAGTGGGCAAGGGGACCCTCGGACAGGAAGTTGTCAAAAGGGCGGGTCTTGCGTACGTCTCAACTGGCGACATGCTGCGGTCTGAAGTGGCTGCAAAGACCGAACTGGGAAACAAGATTGCGGCAATCCTTGCAGCAGGCGAGCTTGTCAACGACGACCTTGTAAACGAGCTAATCAAGAAAGCACTCGAGCGGCCGGAATCGCAGAACGGCTACATGCTTGACGGCTACCCGCGCACGCTCTACCAGGCCAACACGCTTGAGAAGCTGCCGCAGGGAAAAATCGACATCGTGTTCAACATCGAGCTTCCCACTGAGGAAATCGTGCGCAGGATTTCGTCGCGCCGAAGCTGCCCAAAGTGCAAGGCGGTTTACAATTTGCTTTTCTCGGCTCCAAAGAATGAGGGCGTCTGCGACAAGTGCGGAACCGCACTGGTGACGCGCTCGGACGACAACCCGGACACCATCCGCAACCGCATCGGAGTCTACGAAAAAAACACCTTGCCCCTTGTGGAGTACTACGAAAAGAAGGGCGTGCTTGTGCGCATCGACTCAAGCGGAAGCGACAACGAGCCGAAGATTAGGCAGATGCTTGAGATAATCGGGAAGTAGGAAAAAAGGCCCCGGCGCTACTGTTGGCAGGCGGAAGTTCAGTCCGCAAGGAACTTTTCAATCTCGTAGAGGCTTGAAATCCTGCGGATGTCCGCGCCAAGCGGCGGCTCGTCTGCAAGAAGCTTGGCAAGCTTCAGGTTGCGGTCAAGGAGTATGGCCTCGCAGCCTTCCCTTGTCGCCGGGACGTAATCGCTTTTGTACGAGTCCCCGACGTGGAGGATTTCGCCCGGCTCAACGCCAAGTTCCTTGGCAAGCTGCAAAAACACGCCGTCGTTGGATTTTATCTTGGAGTAGTCGGAATAAACCGAAATCGTGCGCTCGAAGAACCCGTCGATGCCGTCGACTTTCTTTTTGATGTCAAGGAACATCTTTGGCGTGTTGGAAAACACCACCATCCGCCGCTTTTGCGACCTGAGCTTCTTTAGCACCGGAATCGCGTCGGGAAAGACGGTAATCTTGTGCGAAAGGTCGGACACCACTTTTTGCGGGTCAACTTCGAGGTTGTGGTGCTTAATCCAAAAGCAGATGTCGTACCACTCGCGGCGCTGCATCCCTATGCGGTCGTATTCCGAGCGCATCAGTTCCTTTGCCTGCTCAAGCGGCACGCCATTTTGTTTCGAATACAGGCGCGGAAGCTCGGAAAACCACAGGTGGAGGTCAAAATCCAGGTCAACGAGCGTGCCGTCGAGGTCGAATGAGATTACCTTCGGAGACAACGGCATCCGAAAAGCACCTTATTGCGAAAGTACCGCGGTTCCGTAGAGGCGCCAGCGCTTCTGGGCCTGCCTCATCACCGCAAGCTTGGACGCGCCGTCGATGCACACCGGCTTTCGGAGCTTCAGTGTCACGACGTTCTTTTTCTTGTCTGTGACAAAGCCAATGGTGGTGTTCGTGCCGATGCCAAGCACAAGAGGCTCGTCCTTTCCAAGGCCGGCTGGGAATATCTCCATCGTGCGCTCAAGCGGGGTAATCTTGATTTTTATCTCGTCCATCAAAACAGGCAGCTTGCCGGGAAGGCCTACTGTGCAGCCCACAAGCGAATCCGCCTTGGATATTGCCGGGTCGACTTCAAGCCCCATTGCAATGAGCCCGCCGGGAACGGCCTCCTTGAGCTGCTCCGCGCCGGTGTGGAGCGAGACGATTTTGGACTTGAGCTTGACGTAGCTTGTCTTTTCCTTCTTCTTGCGCGAGGGGCCCGGAAGCAGTTCAACCTCATCGCCTATCTTGAACGAGCCGCGGATTACCGAGCCGCCGACAACCCCGCCGCCAACTTCGGCTATCTTGGTGCCGGGCTTGTTGACGTCGAAGCTGCGCGCGACGTAAAGTATCGGCGAGTCCGAAGGCTCGCGCTTTGGAGTGGGAATGTCCTTTTCGATTGCCTGTATGAGCGCGTCGAGGTTTATTCCCTGGTTTGCGACAACCGGGATTATCTGGGAGTTCTCGTAGGACGAGCCCTTGAGGAACGCCTTGATTTCCTTGTAGTGCTCAAGAGCGCGCTCCTTTGAGACGAGGTCGATTTTGTTCTGCACAATCACGACGTTCTTTATCCCTGCAGCCTCAAGCACAGCCAGGTGCTCCACGGTCTGGGGCATCGGGCACTTCTCTGTTGCCGCGATGAGGAAAAGCGCTCCGTCGATGATTGAGCTTGCGGCAATAACTGTTGCCATAAGTGTTTCGTGGCCTGGCGCGTCCACGAATGAAATCTTTCTCATGCGCTCGGTCTTTCTGTTGCACACCGGGCACTCCTGCTTCATCGAAAAGCACTGGGGCGCGCTGCACTTTACGCAGCGGTAGAACGACGCGTCGGCGTAGCCGAGCTTGATTGTGATTCCGCGCTTGAGCTCTTCGCTGTGCGTGTCCGTCCACTTGCCGGTAAGGGCCTGGACCAGGCTGGTCTTGCCGTGGTCGACGTGGCCTATGGTGCCTATGTTGATTTCTGCCTGAGCCATGAGAAACAAATTATCGCTCTTTAAGGTTAAAATGGGATGGGGTGGTTTGCCGTCGCATTTAACTTATCTTTCGTACACCCATAATATGCGTTTTATCCTATTTCACAGAGGTAATTTACAATGGCCGCAGATTACGATTCCGAGAAGAAAAGAAAGCTGGACGCGCTTGTTGCAAAGGGAATCAACCCCTACCCGTACACTTTCGACCGCACGCACAAGGCAGCGCAGGTCAGGGACAACTACGACTCGCTTGAAGGTAAGGTTGTCTCGGTTGCAGGACGCATAATGCAGATGCGCTCCTTCGGAAAACTCGTGTTCGCAACCCTTGACGACGTTTCAGGACGCATCCAAGTCTACGCAAGCGAAGCAGACGTGGGCGCGGAGATGCTCAAGTCATTCGAAACAGCCGACCTGGGCGACATCATCGGCGTTACCGGAAAGGTCACCAAGACCAAGAAAGGAGAGATTTCTGTTGCAATCCAGAAATGGGAGATGCTTGCAAAGTCATTGCGCACGCTTCCTGAGAAGTTCCACGGGCTTGAGGACACCGAGACGCGCTACCGCAAACGCTACCTGGACTTGCTGATGAACCCCGACTCGCGAAGGATTGCAATCGTGCGCTCCCGGATGGTCAGCGCGATGCGCGAGTACTTCGACCGCAACGAATTCTTCGAAGTCGAGACCCCGATTTTGCAGCCTCTTTACGGCGGCGCAGCTGCAAGGCCATTCATAACTCACCACAACGCGCTTGACACCGACTTGTACCTGAGGATTGCAAACGAGCTTTACCTCAAGAGGCTGATTGTGGGCGGGCTTGAGCGAGTTTATGAATTCTCAAAGGACTTCCGCAACGAAGACATCGACTCAACGCACAACCCGGAGTTCACCCAGGTAGAGTTTTATGCCGCGTACTGGGACTACAACAACTGCATGCGCTTTACCGAGGGAATACTTGGCCACGTGGTTGAGAAAATCCACGGCACAAAGAAAATCCAGTTCCGCGGGAAGGAAATCAGCTTCGAAGCTCCCTTCAAGGTCGTGTCCTTGGTTGGTGCAATCAAGGAAAAGTCCGGCGAGGACGTCCTTACCTGGACCACTGACGCGCAGGCGGTTGAGGCTGCAAAGAAACACGGGCTTGACGTGAAGATTCCCAACAGGGCGCACGTAATCGACGCGCTGTTTGACAAGTACGTGCAGCCCGAACTTGTGCAGCCCACTTTCCTCATCGACTTCCCGGGCTTCATGTGCCCGCTTGCAAAGAAAAAGCGCGGCGACGAACGCCTGGCAGAGAGGTTCGAGCTGTTCATCGGAGGAGGCGAGTGCGGCAACTCCTACTCGGAAATCAACGACCCGGTTTTCCAGCGCCAGAAGCTTGAGGAACAAGCACGCGAGCTTGCGGGTGGCGACGACGAGGCCATGCCCCTTGACGAGGACTTCCTCGAGTCGATGGAATACGGCATGCCGCCAACCGGAGGCATGGGAATCGGAATCGACCGCATGGCAATCATACTCACCGACTCGCCCTCAATCAAGGAAGTCATACTCTTCCCGTCAATGAGGCCGCTTGACTCCGACCGCAAGCTCAAGGAAAATGCGGTGCCCAAGGCCGTTGCTGAACAGCGGCAGAAGGAAAAAGAGAAGGCGAAGAAAACGGACGGCCAAAAGGAGTCCGGAAAAGAAGACGAGCCGAAGAAGGCAAAGTCAGTGGGATTTGCAGAGGACCTTGACGAGATGCCGTCAATCTGAAACAAAAACGTAAGAACGTTTCAGCGAGTTGCCCTGTGGTATTCGTCCCGGTCGTGGGCTAGGTCTATTGCCTTGCGCCACTTGTCGACTTCGAGCAGATTCTTTTCATCTAAAGCGGCGGACATATGGTTGAATGCACGCAAGTGACGGGCGGAAGCCTTTTTCATCTGCTCTGACGCACCCTGCGGGGGTAATTCCCCTGAAAGGACTTTGGCGTGTATTTTTTCAAAGTTCAACTGCCGGGTCTTTAGAAAAAACTCGGAAACCGGGTCTGACAAAGAGTGGATGAACAGGTCGTGCGCTTTTTGGTTGACTGGAAACTGTTCGGTACCTACTGAATCGTGCAGGGCGCCTTCGTACTTGTGGGCAAGCAAAGCGGGATATGCCCTGAGCGGACCGTACGAAAGGCCGCCTGGGGAAATTTTCTTTTTTTCCAAAAGTTTTGTTACAGGCGCAATGTCCTCCCCAAAATGGGTTGCTGCAATATCGTAGCACTCTGCTCTTGAACGTTTAACAGGACGAACCGCAGCCATCAAAACACCTTGGACAAAGATAACGCGGCGAAACCGAATAATAAGCTATTTTTTCGAAAGTTTCTCGTCCAAGTAACCCATAAGCTGATACCCCGCGTCAAACCCGACCACTGCGAACGCGTACGCCGGCTCGGAAAGGAACAGCGAAACCAAGATGGCAGTCGCGTCGAGTATTATCCTGTAGGACAGCAGCTTGCGGAGCGTCTTGTTCTTGATTTGCCCGAGGCTTGCGCGGTCCGAAAGCAGCTCGTCCATGTAAGCCGCAAGCACAAGAGCGGCAAGCGGGAGGAAATAAGGCATCTTCAGCCCGAGTGCGATTGACGCCAGGACAAAAGTCAGCATCCCGGCATAGTGGATGGGGTGGTCCTCCTTGCCCGCAATTATGACTGCGACAATCACTGCAAGAACGCACGTTGCAAGCACCGGGCTTTGGGTGAGCAGGATTGCGCCAACCAGGCCGTAGCCGGTGCTTGCCATATAGCCGTAGAACGTGTGGCGGGCGAGCCTGCGGTCGTCGGCGATATCGTCGGCAATCTTGACCAGGCAGCCGCAGAGTATGCAAAGGACGTATGCGAACATGAAAACCACAAGACATTCAGAAATTAGGCAATATATTCCTGTTCAATTCCGTCTTTTCACAGAAACGGGGAGATTAGTATCGGGAAGAGCACAGTAGCATCCCCTTCCACGTAGGCGGACTTGGCCCTCTCGCTTATTTTGCCCCACGACACGGCCTCGTTCGTGCGCGCTCCGGTCATCGAGCCGTCGTACTGGGTGCCGGTTGAGACGTAGACTGCGTAATCCAAGCCGCCGCGCATTATGTTAAGGCCTATTGTGTGGTGCTTTGCAAAGCCGCCGCCAAGGATTATCGCGCCGGTCTTCTTGGCAAAGCTCACCTCGGTGCCGATGGTGCGCATGTCGCCTGCCGCGTCAACCACCAAGTCGTAGTCCTGGCGGAAAAGCGCAAGGTGCATGCCCATCGCACCGTCCGTTGGCGCGGGAAGGATGACTTTGATGCCGTTCTTGTACGCCCAGTACACCCACGAGCTTTCGAGCGCCTTGTTTCCTTTGAACTTTTCTGCGATGAACTTGCCGTACTCGAAAACCATCTCGGATGGAGTGATTACCGCGCGGAACTTGCCGTTCGGCCTCTTTTCTTTCCTGGATTCGAAAATGCGCGAATAGAATTCCGTGTCAAGCTTCTCAAGGAATATGTAGCGGTCGTTGGGCACCAGCACGTTGCCGATGCGGTTTATGCCCTTGCCGTGCAGGGCGCGGTCGTCCTCGTTGAAGGAACCCAGAAGGAACGGCTTGCCGATTTTCATCACGTCCTCCTCAACCGAGCCCACGCCGGTCACGACCACGTCGCAGAACTTGCGCCTGCAAAGCTCGGCAAAGAGCTCGCGCATGCCGCCGGAGACCATGTTGGAGGTGAACGCAAGGAAGGTGTAGGCCTTGTCCTTCTTCATCGCCGCAACCACGTCAACTGCCTTGCCCAGCTCGGAGGCCTGGAAGCCTGCGGACTTGAGCATCCTCGAATACTCGGAGAGCGTGGTCTTTGAAGTGACTGAGATTCCTGAAACATTCAACTGAGGCATATGGATTCAACCCTAAAAGTATATCAAAAATATGTGACTGAACTGTCCTAAATACGCTACGACTACTCCAACCCGCCCTCAGGCCGCTCCCTTGCCTCGATTATCCATGAGTTAGCGTATGCTGGAGTCTTTGCGTTGCTTGCAGTCCTACACATCGCGGGAGTGACTACCAGTTGTTCCGACGCGTGGTCGTGACAAGCGAACTCAACGATACTTGCCAGCGACTGGCCTGCATGGAAAGTTCTTACGACCGCATCGGTCTCTGTCGACTTCTTGGCCCGTTCAAGGAGCGTGACAAGATTCTTACGTACTGGGACCACAATGCGGCCCTGCCGCTCAGTATATGCGATGTTCGCAGTATCCAGCTTCTTTTTCATAGTTTCAATCAGGTCGGAAGGTGGGGCTGGTGCGACCAACACGCCTTCGTCAACGGTGGGCAATTCGCCTATTTCCACGATCCAGGACTTCGGGTGCCGTCTTACGAAAAACATCGGGTCATTTGCTTCCTTTTCCTGTATCAACGCCTTTGCGGAAGCGACTGCCTGCTCCCTCGAACGGATGCCCTGCTTGAGCATGACCAAGTCGACAAATCGGTCAAAACCTTGCTTCGTCTTCGGGTTGATGTCCGTGCTTTTGTGCCACCCATCATAAACCTTCCACGCATCCGGGTGCTTTGCTGCAGTTGTGCCGACAAGAAAGCGAAGTCCCAGTTTTGCTAAACTGCGCGCCTTGAGCGGGTCCTTCTCGGCGCCCTTTTTCATCATCATGAGGAGCATGTTGCGGTTCATGTCGATGGGGATTACCAGCCGCTTATGAATGTTGTCAATTTCAAAACGAAGATGTGAGTCTTTCAACTTCTCAGTCAATGCATCAAACAACGATGACTGACCGATAGCCAAGTTATGTGCCTGCACCAACGCATCAAGTTCTTCTTGAGTCGCCTCAGGTTTAGACCGTCCGTTTGGGGCGACTTTGGGCCGCACGGGTTCCATGATTATACAGTCCAGTGGAACCGCTAAAAACGCTTCGAACCGAAGCCTCCTTCTTAAGGCTGGCTCCACTCGATTTCGTAGTACTCGAACTTGCTGTCCGCAAGCGCGATGCGCTTGACCAAGTAGTGAGTTACTGCGGTCTCGCGGTCGCAGATTGCAAGCATCAAGTCTATTCCGTACTTCTTGGAAGTCTCGATTGCCTTGGCAAGCTCCTGGCCGCCAATCTCCTCCTCTTCGGAGAGGGCAAGCATAGCAAAGCGAGGCCCCGAAGTCTTGGGAGTCTCGATTCCTTCCTTTGCGCGGTGGTAGAGTATGTAATCGACATCGGACGGCACTTCGCGCTTGGTGCCGGGGATTGCGAGGATGAAAGTTTTCTTCACGCCGTGTGCTACGCGGATTGCGCGGCTCCACTCGGAAATCAGCATCTTGCTCTCGCGCGGGAACACGTGGATGACGTGCTTGGAGTGCATCCAGTCGTCGTTGGAAAGCGCGGGGGAAGCTCCGGGCAGGTAGAGACGGAAATGGGTGCCGAACTTGAACCCGGTCTTGAGCACGCAGCCGCGAAGCCGCCAGTCCTCGTAGACTTCGTAAAGCGCAAGGAAATCGGAGCGCCGCTTGGCGGCCTCCTCGATGAGCCGCTTTTCGCCCACGTTGAGCACTAGCCCGCAGTGGCGCATCAAAAACAGCGTCTCGTAGGCGTCCAGCTTGAGGAAGCGTCCGTGCTTTCTTGCTTTGTAGGTGCCAAGCTGGCCGAACCAGCCATTATCATAAAGGGAAGCGCCGACTGCGTCGTCGTCGATTACGGTCATCAGGTCGTCGAAAAAGAACAGTCCCTTGGCCGAGATTTCGAACTGCTTGAACTCGCCCGAAGGGTACTTCTTGACCGGGTTCCTGCCGTAGTTTTTCTTCGCCTCGCAAAACTCGCGCGCAATCAAGCCGCGGTCGCGCCAGTCCTTGTAGCAGAAGTAGCGCGCCAGGAACTTCTTGGACCGGTCGCACTTTTTGGCGATGTCGTTGAACGAAAGCAGCTTGCCGGAAGGGCTCTTGCACTCGGCGTTGCGCACGTCAAGGAGGTAGAGCGCCTCCTCCGGCGACAGCTCAAGCTCGAACTTGCCTTTTTCCTTTTTCTCGATTCCGTAGAAGCTGCGGTCCAGCGCCTGGACTGACACCAGGTCGCGCACAACCGCCTTTTCTCCGTCGAACTCGAAAACTACGCCCATCAAAAACTACCCGCCAAGCGGCGTTATGACACGTTTATATCCTTCAGGATTTTTGCTTACTATAGTATGGCATCCCATAAATTAAACAGGTGCAAAGGCCAGGTCTCGCTCGAGTACGTCGTGGTCGTGGGGCTGGTGCTTGCGGCGTGCGTGCCGGTCTGGGTGCTTGCGCAGAACCACATTTCGGACGCCCAGACCCAGCTTGACGCGGCAACCGCGCAGGCGTCGGTTGACGCGCTGGCAAGCGCAGCCGACTGGGCCGCACTTTCCGGTTACCCTGCAAGGCGCACTGTTGAAATCGAGCTTCCTGGTTCGATACAGGCCGCGCAAGTGCAGGGGCAGGAAATCCGCATGCTTTTCTACGGCTCCGCAGGGCTCACCGAAGCGTACGGCGTCTCGCACGCAAACCTTACAGGCTCAATCCCAACCGGAGGCAGGAAGGTAAAGATGGTCGTTGCGGCAAGCCAGACGCAGGTTGGAAACGTTACAATAGGGCAGGCGAGTTAGTCATGCGTCGCGGCCAGGTAGCCATGGAATTCGTCGCAGCCTGCATGCTCCTCATACTCGTGTGGACCGCGTTCTCGATGCTTTCGGGCGAGTGGAACCGCAGGACATACGCGGTGGCCGCATCGGCTGATGCGCAGGCGCTTCTTGAGAAAATCCACGGCGAGGCAGTTGACGCAAAGGCCGCGGGTGCCGGGTACTCGCACACATTCACGATTCCGCAGGCTCTTGCAGGCAACGCCAACTATTCGCTTGGCGTTTACCCCGCACAGTCGACAATAGAGGTTACTTTCAGGGACTCGAGCGCGTCCGTCGTGCTCCCGTTCAGCTCTTTTGGCGGAAGCATCGGGTGCTGCACGGTAAAAGTGACAAATGAAGATGGCAACGTCATGTTCTCACAGGAGTAGGCGCCGGGGGCAGGCGCTGAGCGCGGAGATAGTGATAGCCACGTTCGTGTTCGTGCTGGCGGTTGCCATA
>Ga0209340_1002423_pt1 | contig 10861 bp, 10 predicted proteins | sample EPASupsiteSAE323_FD_187266 | JGI IMG/M metagenome (GOLD analysis project Ga0209340, IMG submission 187266) | Bioremediated contaminated groundwater from EPA Superfund site, New Mexico - Sample SAE3-23 (SPAdes) (version 2) | ecosystem: Environmental > Aquatic > Deep subsurface > Groundwater >...
TGTTTGGGTTTGCCATAACTTTTACAGGGAGCTACTTGTTCTTAGCACTACCGGTTGCTTAGGGTTTCAACAGAGCCGAAAATTGTTAATCCTGTAAATGAATTAATAAAAACGGACAATCATGATAGAAACCATACAGTTACCAAAAACGATTAGTGAGCCTGAACTGGTGTATCAGGATCGTCTCCGTTCAATCTATCGAAAGGAAGCGGTATTTGAGGGTTTTTCAAAACAGTACCTTGTTTCTGATACAGGACAGCGGGCAGGGATCCTGGTAACGTGCGGGCCGGATGTATTACTTGTAAGACAGTACCGCCTTCTTATCAATGCTATTAGCCTTGAGATTCCCGGGGGAAAAGTCGATGATGGGGAAAACCCGGAAACAACGGCAATACGGGAGTGCGAGGAGGAGACCGGGGTTAAATGCAAAAATGCCCGGCTTCTGCTTCATTATTCTCCAGGTCTTGATGTTACCAATAATCCGACGTTTATCTTTTATTCCCATAATCCCTGCCATACCACAATTAAAAAACCTGAATTGTCTGTCTGGATGCCCCTTGATACCTGCCTTGGGATGGTATTTAATGGACAGATCCTTGACGCAATGACAATTATCGCACTTTTAACTTATGCCCAGCGCTTTTACCGTTGATTCTATCAGGAATATAATTGATAAGGATAACCACTAAACCAATTATGGAAGATTTACCACCTGCCTGTTTTTTATGGTGATCATAGTGAAACCCGATAAAACGACAATTGCATCCATGATTGCCAAACTTCGGGCCCGGAGCCCTTCAGAATTGGTATCCCTGGCATATGTGAATTTTTTCGGAATTCTCATCTCAATAGGTCTTTTCATCCTGAAGCCGGTAAAAACCATCAAACTGATCGAAATCCGGTCACAGTCCATCGGACAGCAGGCTGGTAATACTGCTTTGTTTTTACGGCGCCTGCAGCTTGAAAAAGGGAGCGGAAAGGAAAATATCTTGTATATCGGGATCTGTGCAACCCGCGTTGACAACACACAACTGCTTAAAATGTTCAGGAGAAAACTCTGGATTATCCAGAACGACTTCCTCGTCCGCATCTGTGGCAACGGTGCTTTCATCATCCGCTGGCTCGGTTTTTATCTGGATCTCCCGTTTTATGGCCATGAATTTGACTTTGACATTACAGAACCTGATCTTCAGTTTACTGAAGAAGAAGAACGTGATGGACAGAAATTACTCAGGATGATGGGGATTGGCGAGAACTCAAAGTTTGTCTGCTTTCACTGCCGTGATTCCGCGTTCTCAAAAACTTATATTCAGGATTACCGGAATTCTGATATCGGGAATTATCTTGATGCTGCAAAATATATTACAACGTACAATAATTTTGCAATCAGGATGGGCCAAACTGTTGCCAATCCACTTCCCGATTTGGGTAATTCACGTATTATCGATTATGCCAGCAACTTCAGATCGGACTTCGGAGATATTTACGTGTCAGCGAAATGTAAGTTTTTTCTTGGGAGCACTGCGGGAATAATTGTGGTTCCTGCAATTTTCAATGTTCCTGTAGCAGCCGCAGATATCATTCCATTTTATACCCCCTGGAAAACAGGAGATTTATTCATCCCAAAAAAAATCTGGTCTGTGGAAGAAAAACGCTTCCTGACATTTCGTGAAATGATTGAATTTGGTGGGGATATCCGAGACGATGGTATCCGGCAGGGACTCGACCCCGGGACCTACACAAGTAAAAAACTTGCTGAAGGAAAATTCATTGTATATGACAACACGGCTGAGGAAATCCTTGATTTGGCACAAGAGATGAACGAACGACTGGATGGAACTTTTATTATCACACCGGAAGATGAAGAACTTCAGCAGAGATTCCGGTCCCTGCTCCGTCCGTTTGATTTTTGCTATGGAACTCCGGCCCGGGTTGGTGCAAAATTTTTAAGGGAGAATGAGGCACTTCTCCGATGAGGGATTTCAGGGAATCGGCTGCATTCCTGTTACGTTTAATCAATTTAGGTGTGGAAGAAATGTGGCATGTCTTCAGCAGGGTACTAAACCCTCGTAAAAAGAACATGTCAGTCGGATTTATTCCCCTGGAGGTTTTGGTATTATTATGAGCTTCAATAAAGGCGTCTTTCTGGATCGTGATGGCGTGATAACTGAGGATCCTCCTCATTATGCTCATCGCATAGACCAGTTATCAATTATTCCGGGTAGTGCAAAGGCGATCCGGCTGCTGAATGAGAATGGATTTCGTGTCATCGTTATCTCCAATCAATCTGGCGTAGCCCGGGGCTATTATACTGAAGACGATGTGAACATTTTCAACAATGAAATGGTATCCCGACTGGCTGAATCTGGAGCCCATGTAGATGCAATTTTTTATTGCCCCCATCATCCTGAAGCTAAAACTCTAAAATACCGGCAGACCTGTACCTGCAGAAAACCTCATCCGGGGATGCTCATCGAAGGAAGCAGAAAGGAAAACATTGATTTTGCTTTATCGTTTGTTGTCGGAGACAAGTGGAGCGATATTGAGGCTGGACGGGCAGTGGGTTGCAGGACAGTCCTTGTCAAAACCGGTCATGGATTATTGGAACTCGAGGCGAAAAAAAATCCTGTCGATTATATTGCATCTGACCTCCTCGATGCGGTTCAAAGTTTTATTCTCTCAATACAAAGATAAAAGTATTCAAAATCACAGATTGTTGGTGAGTGTTGAATTATGCAAATATTCCTGGATACTGCTGAACTCGATCAGATAAAAAAATATAGTTATCTTATCGATGGTGTGACGACAAACCCCACCCTGATTGCCAAATCTAAAACCAGTTTTTCTTTTGAAGATTTGATATCAGAAATTACAAAGAATGTCAGAGGCCCGATCAGTGTGGAGATCCTGAGTCTCGAAGCAGATCAGATGGTTGCTGAAGCACAGAAAATATCCCGGATTTCACCGGATATCGTTATCAAGGTCCCAATGACCCTTGAAGGGTTAAAAGCAACAAAAAAACTCAGTCAGATGGAAATACCGACAAATGTCACGCTTGTTTTCTCCGCAAACCAGGCTCTTTTGGCCGCCAACTGCGGTGCAACCTACACGAGTATCTTTGTGGGTCGTCTGGACGATATCGGTAATGAAGGTATGGCCGTTGTCAGAGATACTGTTGAGATTTTTGCCCGACATCATTACCCGACAAAAATTATTACCGCAAGTATCCGTCACCCAATGCATGTTCTGGAAGCTGCCAAGGCAGGATCCCACGCTGCAACCATCCCCCCATCTGTGATTGAACAGATGGCGAAACACAATTTAACTGATACCGGTATGGCGCAGTTCCTGAATGACTGGAAAAAAGTCCAACAATCATGAATTTGAAGCCGGTTGCGGGATATTCTGCCTGATTGGTTTTTACACAATGAGTTTACAGGAATCATTGGAGATCTGAATACACGTGAATTTAATATTAAAATTTAAAAAAAATGGGGGGTCGTGAATTGTCCGTCTACAAGGATTCAGTAAAAATTCTGCATTATCTTTTCAGCCCGTTTAAAAGGACACTTGCAATATATTTGCTCGCGGTCATCCTGCTCAGTCTCCTTGAAGTATTCAGGGTATCTCTCGTATATCCCATTATTAATTACGGTCTTGGGGTGCAGAACCAGCCTAAGCTCCTGGATGTGTTTTATGAGCACCTGCTGCCTGCATCCATTAATCCGTTTATTATGTCAGCCCTGCTCCTGGTCATTGTCACAATTATTATTGCAGTTTTTTATGGAATTGTGGCATACCACGGCGCCTATGTCTTCGCATCGATCCGTGACTCTCTTGACCGTCGTGTTTTTGAGAGGATAACCAGTAATGAGTATAGTTATTTTGCAGGGAAAAAACAGGGTGACCTGTTATACATCGGCCAGGGTGCAGTCAATGAATCAAGCCTTGCGATAAGCTCATTTATTGACCTGATAAAAAATGGATTTACTGCCCTGTTTTATCTTATCTTTATCCTTTATTTGTCATTCTGGCTGTCGATAGGGATCATTATTGTCGGTGTCCTGTATGCCTTTTTAATCAAGGAATATCTGTTCTCAAAAATGTACACAAACAGTGTCGTTCTCAACAAAGCCCTAATGGAAAAATCAGTTGTCTACCAGGAACTGATTACCGGAATAAAAACAATCTTTATCACCGATTCTCTGGGGCTGTTCAAGGTCAGATACAATTCTGCAGTTACAGAACTTTTAAAGAGAAATACCAATGTTGTTGCTCTTGGCAAGATTCCCTCTATAGTAAACGACCTGATAATGTTTTCAATAATTTCTCTCGGTGCAATTTTACTCTATTATTTTACCAACGGGAACTTCCTTGCCTACATAGGTATTTTTGGGACATTCATGCTTGCCTTATACCGGCTTGTTCCAACATTAAGTGCAGCCCAGAGCAACCTTTCCGGTATTGTTCAGTCCCTGCCTGCGCTAACCCTTGTCTACCAGGAGCTGGTTGCTGAACCTGAAACAAAACGGGATGATATCCCGAAGGAAAGAAAAAGGCAGTTTTCATTTGAACAGACAATCGAATTCCGGAATGTCACATTCAGATACCCGGCAGCCTCCCAGGATAGTATTGTCGATCTGACATTCTCGATTGGAAAGAATAAGAAAGTTGCAATTGTGGGAAATTCTGGATCGGGAAAAACGACTACCGCAAATCTTCTTGCATTGTTATACCGGCCTGTTTCCGGAGGAATATTTGTTGACGGTGTTAACCTGAACGAATTTGATCATTCTGATTATCTCAAGTCACTTGGGTACATTGGTCAGGAAACGTTTATCTATCATGATACTATCAAAGAAAACATCAAATTCGGCTTGTCGTGTTCTGAAGAGGAAATAATTGAGGCAGCGAAATTTGCCGATGCACACGAGTTCATTATTAATACTGATAAGGGATATGACACCGTAATCGGAGATCAGGGGATAAAACTATCGGGGGGGCAAAGGCAGCGGATTGCAATTGCACGAATAATTCTTCGAAACCCGGAAATATTGCTTCTCGATGAAGCAACAAGTTCTCTTGATAATATCTCTGAAAAGAAAATTATCGATGCAGTCCAACGTCTGTCTGAAAAGATGACGGTAATTACCATAGCTCACCGATTATCCACCATTCAGGATTCCGATATCATTCATGTCATGAAAGAAGGATCGATCGTCGAGAGTGGTACTCATGATCAATTAATGGATATGAAATGTGAATATTATCAGTTATATCTTGGACAGGAAAAAGGAGAATTATAAATGTATATTATAAAAATGTTTGGGCGGTAAATGTTACGAGTAGGGGATGAGAGAAAAATGGTTAACTTTTTCCGGGTAAAAAAACAGCAGGAACGTGCGCGAGCTTCCCAAATCTCCCTCCGGGCCGGAAGTCTCTTCAAAATACATGGCGGGGATTTTTGAAATGAAGTGTTTAATCATCTTGATGAAGGATCAACGGGTTTTTGATGAAGACCCGGATGGGCTGAAGGCCAATTATAACTATAATTTTCCTGTTGGACTTGCGTACATTTCCGCGGTTTTAAAACAAAACCAGCACAGTGTGTCAGTATTGAACCTGAACCATATTGATGGATCCGTAAACACCATAATTGAACAGGAATTGCAAAAGAACAGCTATGACTTTGTAATCACCGGAGGATTATCTCCTTTTTATCCGAATATCAAAACAATTGTAGATTCTGTCAGAAAAAATGCCCCGGACATCAAAATAATTCTCGGGGGAGGGTTGATTTCAAGTCAGCCGGGAATAATGTATAATCTTCTGAACCCCGATTATGCTATCATCGGGGAGGGGGAGCGGACAATTACTGAGCTTCTGACCTGTCTCCAGGATCGGGGTGTTCTCACAACCGTAGCCGGCCTCATTTTCCGAAATTCTGATGGAAATATCATCAAAACGGATCAACGGGAGCCAATAAAAGATCTTGACACCTTGCCTTGGCCAGATTATGAAGGATTTGGATTTTCAGAAAACCTGTCTCATATATACCCAAGTGACTGTTCCTATTATGATGTATTTGACTATCCACGAATGTATCCGATGATATCCAGCAGGTCCTGCCCCTATGTATGCACTTTTTGCTACCATCCCCTTGGCAATAAATACCGGCAGAGATCCGTGGAAAATATCATGGATGAAATAAGATATGCCGTTCATAAATACAATATCAATATCATATTTTTTTATGACGAACTGTTTGCTCATGACAAAAAACGTGTATCTGAGTTATGCAGGAAAATCAAGGAATTTGCAGGAACCGTCCCATGGGAGATAAAATGGTTATGCCAGATGAGGGTGGATTCTCTCGATGAGGATTTGGTAAAAGAGATGAAAGATGCAGGGTGCTACTTCTTTAGCCTTGGTCTGGAAAGTTACAGCGCTCCAGTCCTGAAAAGTATGAAGAAAAAGATCACACCCCAGCAAATTGATCGAGCGCTGCGAATCTGTAAGAATATAGGTATCAGTTACACGGGGAATTTTATTTTTGGTGATATTGCAGAGACAAAAGAGACATATCAGGAAACCCTGAACTACTGGAAAAACAACCGGGACTTATGTGAGACCTGCATTGGTATGATGCCGATCACCATTTACCAGGGTTCCTATATCTATCAATATGCAGTCAAAAAAGGTATCATCAATGACGAAATAAAATTCATAGAAGAACGTGCAACAAAATTTGATGCTTATCTTTATCCAATAAATTTCACTGAAAAAATGACTGATTCAGAATACCAGCAAATGCTTTACGATTTCAAAGAAGCTGGTGCGACAGTCCGTTATTATGCAAATCCAATTAGAAATATTCAGACAGATACTATTCATGAAGTCAGTGTAAAATGTCCGTTCTGCAATCAGATTAGTGATTATAAAAATTATCGGATCTCGCCGGATTTTGCAAAAATCGATATCTGTTGCAGGAAGTGCAGGTCACGGTTTATTATACCCGGAAAAAGATTACGATTGAAGTTTTTTGTGGTGAATCTTCTTGGATACCGTACCACACATCGCATTGCGAAATGGGTTTACGATAATGCAGATTATCTCCCATTCTTTTTGAGGAGCAGGATTAAAGGGGCTCTTGAAGTCTGACAGGACGTTCCTCTATTTTTTATAAGTGGTTAGGTAATATCCACCAAAAAGACCCGTTAACGTAATATCAACTCCTCAAGATTTTTTTTAAAGAACTCTTTCTCCCTTTGTGTTATCTGCCCGGTCTTTCCAGCGATACTCAAGTGAGAGTCGGTCTTGTAACACAGGTCTCCCAAATTATCAGAAATCCGTACGATACAATTTTTCCACCATACCTCACGGTTGGCGGTGGACTTTTCACAACCCCCTAAAAAAAATTATTGTTCTTTTACACCGACAACAAAGATCTCATTTGTCGGTACTTCGATGTATTCAGGAAGTGAATGAGAAATTTTCCTTTGAAATTTTTCCGGAACCGTTCTAAGGACACAACTTAGGTAAACATCTGCTTTCTGGATCATTTTATAATTCTTATATTCAAGGATAGATAATCCAGCCGCGGAAAATAAAACCTGCACGGATTTTTTTGTCCAGTACGTTACATGTTCTGGTGGTTTGAACTGATATGGTATGGATGATTCTGTTGTAACAGTTGTTAATGCAAGAACTCCCTGAGGAGTCAATGAATTTGCAAGCTCCTGAATTTGATCGCGGGGATTGACAAGGTGTTCAAGGACTCCCCATAATGTGATAAAATCCCAGTTTCGGCCGGAGAAATCTGATATTGCCTGTTTATCTGGTTTCTGGTAATAATCATACCCAAACCAGTTTTTCGTTTTTCCTTTTCGGACAAAGATATTTTCACCGCATCCAAAATCCAGCAACCGGCTATCAGAGCTTAAACCGAATTTTTTCAGGTGCTCAATATTTCTTAGGGCATTTCTTTCTACTACGGTTATCTCTGCCCTGAAATTAGAGTAATCCCGATAGAAATGATCCATTTGTTCCGGACTTGGCATGGGATGAACAAATTCAAGACCGCAATAATTGCATCTGAAAATATCATAGGAATGTTTTGACGTGATCGTTCCCTTTTCGGAAGTATCGCTGCATGCCGGACAAACGATGGATGTTGGTAAGGATGAACGTTTCATAGGATCCTGTCCATCACCTAGATGAAATTGACATGCATGGGTTTCTCCTCAGGTACATCGATAGAATCGATATCGATTTTTTTTGTTTTTACCTCCCAGAGAAATTCATTGACTTTATGTTGAAGACAGTTTGTCCCGCACATGGTGTGTGCGTCGAACTCTTCAGATGCTAATAGATCAATAATCTGCCAGTATTTTTCGCTGTTGAACAGATCCTTGAACCGTGTTTCGGTAAGATTTCCGATATGATATTTTTCATACCGTTCATTAAACAGAAATCCACATGGTGCAACCAGACCGCTCCCGCTGAATTGAATCATGAATGGAATTGCTAAACACTGTTTATATGACTTTTTCCCTTTGTTGAGGATTTTGCTCCATTTTGCCTGGACGGTGTATGCATCATCAGTATACGTTTCAGCCTCTTTCAGCGTTTTCTCAATCGAAAGGTACCAGTCATAATTCACACCCAATTCCTGGAGCTCGCTGTCTGAACAATGTTTGATTACCGTATAATCCACGCCAAGTTCCTTTCCCAGTTTTGCCAGAGGCACAACCTGGTCCAAACACTCCTCGATTAATACCATTTGCAAACCGATGGTGACATCAAGATTCTTCTCCCGTTTTACCTGAACCGCATACCTGATATTCTCAAGAACCTTCTGAAACATACGGGGTGTAACGCCGTGAATCCGGCAATACGCTTCTTCGCTGGCAGCGGATATGTTGAAACGGAGATATGTCAAAAGTGGAAGAATCCTGTCGAAATCCTCCGAATCAATAGCATATCCATTTGTACCGAGAGCGACATCCACACCGTTGGCTTTCAGCCTGCAGATAAAATCAACCCAGTAGGGATTGCAGGTACTTTCGCCATCGCTTACTATACTTACCCCTTTAACCCCAATTTCAGCGATATCATCAGCAAAATTCAGTATTACTTCCCTACTAAGTTCCTTACCTTCATTGTATTGAAGCTGAGAATAACAATACTTACATCTGAAGTTACATTTGCGGGTAAGTGCAACATCCATGGTAATGGGTGCAATTCGTTTTCCCTTGAGCCAGTCACGTACCCGATCCAGATGATAGATCATCTTGTGGCCGTCAAGGACGATTTTTTGGTGAGACATTCCCATAATTTTCCTACATCCCTTAATTCTGTTATGTACTAATTACTCTTGAAAAAACTTCAGATTGGTGGATAATAGTCACGAAGGATCACCACAGGATTTTAGGACTATTTGTTTTGTGCTAAGAGGGTCTTGACCTCATGTTCAATGAATGTATCCGATATCTGATATTTATGGAATAACTCGGGATACTGCCCGGTCTCTCCGAACCTGTCATCAATGCCCAGTATCTTCAGGGGTACGGGGGTTTGCTCACAAAGCACTTCCCCAACAGCACTCCCCAACCCGCCCATCCGGTTATGCTCCTCGACCGTAAGTACATGTCCGCACTCTTTAGCAGCTTTAATGATTGATCTCCGGTCAAGTGGCTTGATGGTATGAACTTCGATAACCTCTGCAGAGATCTGTTCTTTCTGCAACTGGGCAGAAGCTTTCAGCGCCTCGTATACTGTTGTACCTGTGGCAACGATTGCCACATCAGCTCCCTCCCGTAAAACGATGGCATTATCGTTGAACTGATAATCACTTTCAAAGATCCGGGGGGTTTTTTCACGGTTTAATCGGATATATGCCGGTCCTTTATGGCTGGCTTCAAACCGGATAGCTGCCTTTGTCTGTACAGCATCTGCCGGAACAATAACCCGCATATGCGGAATAACACGGAAAATTGCAATATCTTCAAGAGCCTGATGGGATGCCCCGTCAGGTGCATTGGACAGGCCGGCATGAGTCACAACAATCTTGACATTGAGTTTATCATGCGCAATCGTATTGCGTATCTGTTCCCATGCTCTGCAGACAAAGATAGCGTAGGAACTTGCAAATACTGTTTTTCCACCAACAGCAAGACCTGCTGCAGTTCCAACAAGGTTTTGTTCTGCACAACCAACGTTTACGAACCGTTCAGGAAATTTTTTGAAAAACCGGATTGTCTGCGTTGAAACTGATAAATCCGCATCAACAACAACAAGTTCAGGATAGACTTCTCCCAATTCTGCAAGCGTGTCACCATAAGTCTCTCTTGTTGATTCCATAACGGTCATTTAATCTTCCAGTTCCTTCAGAGCTTTTTTCATCTCTTCTGCATTCAGGCATTTTCCATGGAATGCGTTTTGGTTTTCCATGAAGCTGATCCCTTTCCCTTTGATGGTATTCGCGATAATTAGTGAAGGTCTTTGGTTATTCTTTCCTAATTGGTCAAAATGAGAGATTAACTCATTAAAATCATGCCCATTGACCGTTTTAACATCCCATCCAAATGACTCCCATTTTTCCTTTAATGGTTCCAGCGCGAGAATATTCTCGGTTGTGCCATCAATCTGGTATTGATTTCTGTCAATAATTGCACATAGATTTTTCAATTTATGATGTGGCGAGAACATTGCAGCTTCCCAGATCTGCCCTTCATTGCATTCCCCGTCTCCAAGAAGTACAAATGTCCGGTACTCTTTTTTATCCATTTTTCCCGAAAGGGCGACCCCGTTTGCAATCGATAATCCCTGCCCGAGAGATCCTGTAGATACTTCAATGCCG
>Ga0209340_1002424_pt1 | contig 10860 bp, 8 predicted proteins | sample EPASupsiteSAE323_FD_187266 | JGI IMG/M metagenome (GOLD analysis project Ga0209340, IMG submission 187266) | Bioremediated contaminated groundwater from EPA Superfund site, New Mexico - Sample SAE3-23 (SPAdes) (version 2) | ecosystem: Environmental > Aquatic > Deep subsurface > Groundwater >...
GCCGAGTTTTAATATCTCAAAATCGACAGGCTCGTCTTTTTTGGGCGAAATTTGCCAGACGAACCATTCACGGATTTCTTTATCAAAAATTTTGTAGCCTTTAAGTTCCTTGGTTATATGTATCGTGAAATCTTTTATCAGCGAACGTTGCAAGTCAACGAAAGACATTTTTTTATATGGCTTCAAGCTGTTATATGAATCGCGAAACTCTTTTTCCTCGTCGCAGTCCCATCTGTATAAAACAAGAGCCGATATAATTGATTCCTTAAAATTTACGACCGGAAAAATAGGTATTATCAACAAGTTGTAGTCATAACTATAAATTCCATTGCCGCAGCCCGGAACGAAAATTATTCCAGGATAGCCGAAGCGTTTAAATTTCTTCGTTTTAAAAATCCTTGGATCGGCCTTTAAATATTCGGAAAGCGCTTCGATAATCATATCGGGCATTTGCTTCAAAATTTTCTCGCTAAGGCATGGCGTGGGTTCTATTTTATTTCTTTTTGAAACAAGCTCGACCATATTTTTTAAAAACGTGACACGATCGTTTATAAATTCTTCTTTTTTAGCGACCGAAGTTTCGTTTTTCGATGCTATAAAACCTTCCAGATCGGCCTTAGATTTCGCGATAGTCGAAACCATGTTCAAAAGTTCGATTTCGTCGCTTATTATCTTGTCTTCATAGTGGCAAAGATCGTTATTGAAATTGGATAACGACTTCAAAAGATCTTTTCTTTCGTTTCTGGAGGTGTTGATTTCATTTTCAATGTTAATCAGATCGAGACGCTCTTCTTTGGTAAGCGGCATGCCCGTGTTGCCTTTGAATTTAAAGAGCGAATATTTATTACTATTTTGATAAACTTTTTCGGAAAGATTATAAATTCTCAAAAAAAGAGGCTGGTCGTTCAGCTGTTTTCCTACATTGGCGAGTACCTGACGCTTTTGCTGAATAGTATCTTCGATATTTTTTTTGTAGCCCTGGGTTTTCGCGGCATACCCTTCATAATTTTGCCTTAATTTATCTATTTCGAAAATACCCATAAATTCTTTGAACTGGCTATTAAGCCAATCGGAAATCGAATAAAATTTAAAGTCGGCGTCATTAATGCATGTGTTAACTTCAAAAGCTTCTTCAATTCCGTCAAGGCTGAATTTTTCCGAAGTTCTGGCCACGAGATCGGAAGCGTAACCATAATTTACCGCCAGCATTTCTTCGTTAGTGAAAACCATGGGATTGGCCCCTGAAGCCGCGCCTATCTTTTTCTTAAGCAAATAAGTCATAAGGTTCCAGTAAGAATAATTAAGGGCGCGCTTCGCGAAAGGATCGCGCGTATTGGCAAGGTGCTTGGAAATATTGGAAACCATTTCTCTTTTTATATCGTTGGCCTTGTCGGAATTATCGTTATCCAACAGTTTATCCAAGACGATGTCGTTTAATTCATTTGACATGTTTTTCACATCTTTCAGTAAATCTTAATATTTAATGTTTGGCGCCGGCCGTTATTTCTTCGAACTTTTTTGTAAGTTCATCGAGCGTTTCATCGAAACCGGTCCGGCCGCTCAGAAGTTTTTCGAACGATTTATTCAATTCGTCGAGATATTGCGGCTCGGGTATATTGAAAGTATACAGGGCGGCGAGCTTCATTTGCTCATAAAGCGTGTTTCTAATCGAGTAATCCGGCTCGGTTTTATCGGAAAGAACCTCATCCAGAGAAGATTTGCGCGTAGGTATTATATAGTTTTTCTTCGCGAATTTTACCTGGGCTTCTTTCGAATTAATAAAATTAATAAATTTATAGGCTTGCTCCGGATATTTGCATCCCGCAGACAACGTAAAATATTGGCCGCCTATAGGCGAAGCTGAAACTTCCTGTTTCGGAACCAGGGCTATTCCAAAATTTGAACGGTCCACGAAAGCCTGGCCTTTTAATATTTTTTTTATATTCCAGGGCCCGTCGATTATCATCGACACGCGTCCATCCATAAATTCCATCAAAGTAAAATCATGGCCGAATTTAGGATCGATCTTCGCCGGCACCACGTTATGTTTTCCTTTCAGATCGTATATGGCTTTAAGCGCATTACGGGTTTTATCCGACTTCAAAAGCGGCGCCCTGTTTTCGTCGCAGAGATTTCCGCCGAAACTAAACACGAAAGGAAGAAGATAATACGATTCGAAGTGATACGAAAAGCCATAACGCGATATCTTGTATTGATTGAACAAGGTAGAATCGGCGGCATTTCCATCTTCATCGACAGTCAGCTTTTTAGCGTAAGAAATAAATTGATCCATCGTTTTCGGCGGAGCATCTAATTTAGCTTCTTTTAATTGCATTTTGTTATAAAAAAGGACAAGGCAATCGGTGACCTGTGGAATGCCGTATAACGTCTTACCGTCAAGAACGCTGAATTTAAAAAGGTAAGGGAAATAATCGACATAATCAGCCGTAGATATGTATGCGTCAAGCGGCAAAAACATTCCTTGTTTTGCATATTCTTTTACCAGCCGTATTTCCACACGCATAATATCAGGCAGGGATTTTTCTTTGAACTTATTTTCAATAAATGTTTTTGCGTCATAAAAAGAAACGTTTTCAATTTGAATTTTAACGTCGGGGTTCTTTTCGCCGTATTCTTTAACGAGCTCGAACATAGTTTCATTTTCTTCGTCGTTCATAGTGTTCATAAAAGTCAGAACGGCGCCGGATTTTTTTTCTTCGGCGGCATAAGCTGCAGGCAGCGGCGTTGATAAGATAAAAAGAAATACAACCGTTAAGATCGCTATTTTTTTATACATAAGACCAACCCCATATAAATTTATTTATCGTGAAAAACATCCCGTTTATTTCCAATAACGCTACAAATTATAAATGTTTTTAACCGATTTGTCAATCTTTAATAACTTATAAAATAAAAATCCGGCCGGCCGGAAAAAAAATAAAACGCGCTCCGATTATTAGCGTTTATTGACGCTCTCCTAATAAAAAATGAAGGTTTGCTATTGAAATGCCGCTTAATATCGCGCCTATTATTCCCAAAAAACCCTGATCAGTCCCCGCTATAAAAAGATTATCGATACGCGTGGAGCCGTTTTTAGTTTTATCGGGCGTCCCATAAACTGCGCCATTTATATGCCCCGTAAAACGCCTGACGGTTTTAGGAGTAAAGATATCGTGAAATGTTATCATATCGCGATTAAATAAAGGAACGAATTTTTTAACGTTATCGATAGCCTTAAGCAGGAGCGCATTTTTAGACGCCCCGTATTCTTCCGCTGAAAGGCCCATCCAGATATCGTGGTTCGCCATATTCGTAACTCTTATCATTTCGTCTGCAAAAGGCTTTTCGTATTTAAAATTATTAGGGCAGCATATAACGCCGCTTCTATAATCGACAATCTCCAAAGGCTTTTTATATGTAAAACTGTCGGAATCGTTATAAAATATTATAGTATCGCGATGATTCATCGCTTCAAGCGAGCCGTGCTTCAATATCATTATAAGTTCGGTAAAAGACAAATTTCCGGCCTTGATTTCGCACGGCCGCTCAAATTTGTCGGAACATATACCCATCGTTTCGACAAGCCCGATCGTCGAAAGAACCTTAGAAGCTGTAATTTCTTCGCCGGACGAAAGCAAAACAGCAGCCGCATGACCGCAACGAACCTCGATTTTTTCGGCCCCCGTTTTTAACCGGAGTTCTCCGCCGCATTCGAGAAACCTTTTTTCCAGAAGATTTATTATTCTTCTAACTCCTTCGTAAGGACGAGAAAAGCCTTCCATAAATATGCTTTTAAACATAACCACGAACTGCCCGAATTCCATGTCGCACTCGCTGGCGCTTCCATAATAAGAAAGAGGGCAAAGGATCATATCGGCCAAAAGAGGATCGGTTATGTAATTCGAAAGAACTTCACGCGCCGATAAAGGCTTTGCATTTAAATCGAGCTCGTTAAAATTATTTATATGCGAAAGAAGCTTTTCAAAATTTTCTTTTTGGGAACCGAACTTTTCATAAACATCGTTTTTAAAAGATTCGAAATCGTTGGTAAATTTAAGAGCCGCGCTTTTAAAGCAAACGCGCGAGCCGAGCTGTTCGGCTGGCGCAAAATCGTCGTATTTGAGGCGAAGCTGACGTAAAATTTTCACGAATGGCGAAAGCGATTTATTGCCGCGGGAAACATAGTTGGTCATGGCGTGAAGCCCTACGTCAAGATTATAGCCGCCGCGCCTGTAGTATGAATTAAGCCCGCCGCTCGTAAAGTGTTTTTCTATGATGCAAACCTTTTTTCCATAATGGGCCATTCTTATGCCCGCTGCGAGCCCCGACATTCCGGCGCCTATTATAACAGCATCGTAGTTCAAATTAACTTCTCCAATCTATAATTTGCAACGCCCCAAAGCGTTATACGAAAGGGCGGACACGACGAACACGGCCGCCATACCCGCCCTTTTATTTTTTTAATCTGTCTTTTTTAATTTTTTATCTGTCTTTTAAGTGCGGCCTCAAATATTCAACGCAGCCGTTCAAAGTGGAAAGTTTCATATAATCATCTTCCGGAACGTCGATTTTATAACGCTTACGAAGTTCCATTATGATATCGAGGAAATCCATCGAATCGAGCTCGATTTGTTCGCGAAGGCGGATATCGGGCTTTATATTGCTCAAATCCGCATCAGGCGCGATATCGGCTACGATTTCAAGGATCATGTCTTTGATTTGCTGATCTGTCATTGTTAAATTTCCCTCACTTACTTTTAAATTTTATTTTTCATTAAATTTTTTTACGATAAGAACCGAATTTATGCCAAGCATTCCAAAACTGTTATTAAGTATATATTCAATTTTACCGGCTTTTTTAGGAACGTTTACGACAAGGTTTTTAAGATCGCAGGCTGGATCTAAGTTATCGACGTTAATAGTCGGATGCACCATGCCGTCTTCGAATGAACCGAGATTTCCGGCCAGTTCAAGCGCGGCTGCCGCGCCCATCGTGTGGCCTATAAAGCTTTTGGTGTTGTTGACATACGTTTTATCGCTCGATCCGAAAACTTTTTTTATGGCGTTGCATTCTGAAACGTCGCCCAGCGGGGTCGAAGTGGCGTGAGTATTAACCAGATCAATCTGTTCGGGCGCAAGAGCGGCCTTTTTAAGCGCCAGCATCATGCATTCGGCCTGGCGCTCGGAATTCGGCAGAACGAAATCGAGGGCATCGGAATTAGAAGCATAACCCGCTATTTCCGCGTAAATTTTTGCGCCGCGGGCAAGGGCGGAGCTAAGCCTTTCTAAAACATAAATGCATCCGCCTTCGGATATTACTATGCCGTTTCTGTCGCGGTCAAAAGGACGCGAAGCTTTCGCCGGATCGGCATGCGCGGCGAGCGCGCCTTCGTTTCTGAAAGCCGCAAAAATTCCGAATGTGTGAATCGATTCCGAAACCCCGCCTGCAAGGGCAAGATCTACTTCGCCAAGCCGGAGCATCTGAACGCCCTGAATTATTCCAAGATTTCCCGCAGCGCAGGCCCCGCCGATCGTATAATGCGGCCCGGTTATTTTCATGTTAAGGGTAACCTCGCCGGCCGGATTGTTGGCGACGGTACGAGGATTGTGATGATGCGTCCATGTTTTGGTATCGTATTCAAATTGCGACAGATTATATACTTCATTTTCGGTTTCAACATTGCCATGTTCGGTGATGCCTATGTATACGCCGACACGCGACCGGTCTAATTTTTCTAAATCGATTTTCGAATTGACCATGGCTTCATTGGCGCAATAAACGCTGATCGAACCAGCGCGCGTTCCGCGCCTTATGTCTTTTTTCTTTTGATATTTTAAAGGATCGAAACTGCATATTCCCGCAAGCGTATCGCCAAGATAACGCGTCGTAAATTTTTTAACGCCGGAAACGCCGCTCAGAAGGTTTTTTCTAAAATCGGTTATATTATCGCCATTGGGTGAAGTAAGGCCGACACCCGTTATCACTATTCTTTCGTCGTTTGTCATAAGCGTTCATACGTCCTTTACGATTTTTTTGCCCGGCTGAAACAATCGGCGGCATCACAAATAAAAACAATAAATTTTTAACGTTTTATTTTTTAAGTTATTATATTATACCAGAAGTAAGCCGGTTATTTCAAATATAAATTTCCATTTTTTTATTTTTATTAAGCTCGATTATATATTCATGCGTTTCACGAAATTTCCTGCTCCATCCGATCGGACTGAAATTTTTCGGGCCGACTTTTGCTATAGATCGGCTGCCTCTGCAGTAAACGGTTTTCATATCATCCGACAGGAAAGCCACATCGTAAGTCGCGCCGGCCTCTCTGAGTTTCTGCGGCGCAATCGTCACGAAAAAGGGAGTTACATCGAATATAGGCCGTAAATAATTAAGGTTTATATTATACACGACATGGTGCAGATCGGGATATTTAACAATGTCGAACTCCTCGATAAGCTTCACGGCGTTAAAAAATTTATAGGTTGCGCGCTCCAGAAAATACTGGTAACGCGAATTGTGAAGCATATTAAGCGGATCGAGCTCATCGAAATTCGTGCCCATTTTTAGATAAAATACTCCGTCGCGAAGGACTTTTTTTATCCCGTCGAAATTCACCGCCGCTTCGCTCATATAATGCCGCTCCCGTTCAGATAGTCGATCATATTTTTAAGGCCTTCTTCGGTGGACACTTTCGGCTGATATCCGATTTCGTTTCGAGCGCGTGATATGTCAAAATAATGACTGTGAGACAATTGCGCGGCAAGAAACCTTGTAATGCAGGGCTCCGACTTTATTCCAAAAACGGAATATATCGACTCTAAAACCGCTCCCACGAAGTAAGCGAAACAATATGACACTTTCTTTTCGATAGGCGGGATTTTCACGCCGCGAAGCACGCTGTTTATAAATTCCCACAGAACCACCGGCTCGCCCTGGCTGATAAAATATACGGAACCGGCGGCTTTAGAACCGGCTGTAAGCGCGTCGAAAGCGTTGATATGCGCATCGACCGCGTTATCGATATAAGTGATATCGACTTTATTGAGACCGTCGCCGACTATTTTAACCCTTTTAAATTCAGATTTCTCGAATGCCGCCTTTATGACGCGCGGCATCAGATTGTTATCGCCGGGGCCCCATATAAGATGAGGTCGCAAAGATACGCTTAAAAGCCCGCCACGTCCGTTAGCCGCAACCACCATACGCTCCGCTTCCGCTTTAGTCTGCGAATAATAACATAAATATTTTCCGGGATACGGAGCGCTTTCGTTAATATTCAAAACATCTTCAGCGTTATACGCCACGCTCGGCGAACTGGTATAAACGAGCTTTTTAACGCCGTATTTCAAGCATCCGTCGATTATGTTTTTAGTGCCCAGCGTGTTCGTAGCGTAATAACCGTTATAATCGCCCCAGTAACCGGCCCTCGCCGCCGTATGAAAAACCGCGTCCATGCCGGCGCACGCTTCAACGACTCTGGCCGCATCGCTCAGATCGGCCATTATGGATTCCGCGCCAAGTTTTTCAATTTCGGGATAGCGCCTTCTGTTAAGCACGCTGACCCGATAACCGCGTTCGATTAATTTCTTCGTAAGGGCGCGCCCTAAAAAACCGCCGCCGCCGCCGGTTACCAGCACCTTCATATTGCGCCTCCCGACGCCATAACCGATAATTTTTCGCGGAATATTTTCGCGTTATGACGGACATCGACCGGCATTTTTTCAATTAATATTATATCGTTTATATCGGCTGTCAGCTCTGATTTTTTTGATAATTCAAAAAGCCCCTTAATAAACGCTTCTTTTTGCGTTTCGGTTTGCGGAAATTTGCCCGGTTTCGGTTCGACATAAATAACCGGCGTCTGGTCGGGCCTTTTACCGCGAGCGGCTAACGCCGACCTGAATACGTCCGGATGGTTATTGAATATAGCTTCGCATTTTACGCTGAAATAAATTTTGCCGCATGATTTTTCCACTCTGTGGTCTTTTCTGCCGCAGAACCAAAGATCTCCTTCAGAATCGATATAACCGGCATCGCCCATTCTATGCCATAATTTATTTCCGTCTTTAATCTTGGCAAGCGCCGTAGCTTTAGTGTTTGCATAATATTCTTTCGTCACTATGGGTCCCGAAGATATTATCTCGCCAATTTCACCCGGTTTCAATACCATCGATTCGTCAAATTTTTCAACCGGCGCATCGATTAATTTTATAATTTTTACCGTATTCGGAAAAACCGGCTTGCCGACAAGAATTCCGGCTCCCTTTCTGGTTTCGGGCCACCCTTTTTTTAATATATCGTTTCCGCATATATTGCAAAGCGGCAGCGATTCGGTTGCGCCATAAGGAGTATGAACGTCGGCGGTTTCAGGCAACATTTTTTTAACCCGGCCTATCAGCTCGCCTGAAATAGGCGCACCCGCTATTAATATTCGTTTCATCGAATTTAGTTTTATATTCCTGCCGTTGCAATAATCCGCGACCCGGTTCCAGATGGCGGGCGAGCCGAATGCGCTGGTTACGCCCTGATTTATGACGGCTTCCACTATTTTTGACGGATCCACCTGGGCCGGTTTCGTCGGGTCCATATCCGGTATGACGCAGCTCATGCCGAGCGCCACGTTAAACAGGGCGAACAGCGTAAAGCCGGGCAGCTCTATTTCATTTTCTTCGAATTTATATGCTTCTTTCAAAAGCGCGACCTGCGCGCCGAACATGCCGTGATCGTACAAAACGCCTTTGGCCGGGCCGGTGCTGCCGCTCGTAAATAATATCGCGGCGGGATCGCCGGAATTAGTTTCGACGCATTCGAAAGGCGCGCGGCCGTGTTTTTTTATATTATCAAGAGTAAGCCCGCGCCAGAACCAGTTTTTTCCGAGCGTAACATTATATTTGACGGATTTAAAATACCATCTTAAAATCGATTTGGCGGCATGAACTTCGGGTACGGCTATTACAGCTTCGGGTTCGACTTTCGCGACGCATTTAAGCACGTTCATAATCCCCATGCCCGGGTCTATAAGTATCGGCACCGCGCCCGTTTTAAAAAGAGCGAACGCGAGCGCGATGAATTCGAGGCTCGGCCTCAGCATTAAAAGCGTCTTAACGCCTTTTTTTATTCCGTATTTATAAAGCCCGTCGGCATATCTGTCGCATTCTTCGTTGAGCTGCTGAAAACTCAGGTGAGTGTATGACACTCTTCCGGCTTTATCACGGCCGCAAGGAAATATCACGGCGCGCTTATACGGCATAATTTCAGCCATGTAAGGCAGATATGAAGCTATATTAAATTTTTCGTTCCTGTAATCAGGTTTTTCACGGTTCATAATCGTTACTTAATGTATAAGTTCCTTAATCTGCTTTTAATTTTGCGCTTAATTGCCATCCGCCGTAAGGCGTTATTCAACTTTCACTTTTCCGGTTCATTTCGCCAGAAATTTAATAATCCATGGAATTATTCGCTCGTGAGCGTCTTCGAGGACGTAATGCCCGGCATCCGGAATATTGCGGACGTCGGCGGCGGGAAATAATTTTTTCCATTTTTTCATGAATTCGATCGTAAAACAAAAGTCTTTCGCGCCCCATGCCGCAAGCATTGGTTTATTCTTTAGTAAACCGAGGTTTTGTTCTATATCAAGCATCGTTTTATAGCTTCGATGGGCGGAGTCCATCGGAACATCCTGAACGAAGCGCAGCGTCGCTATGCGGTTTTTATAATTATTATACGGCGCGAGATATCCCGATTTGACTTTTTTATCCATGCGCTCGTGTTTTTCGACGGTCAAGCAAGTTGCGGCAACGGCAAAGGCATTGAAGCCGCGCACCGCGATATCGCCGAATATCGGAATTTTACATATGTTGATGATAAAAGGAAATAACTTCGAAAGAAACGCGGCAGTATTCATGATTATTATTTTTTTAACGTTTTCGGGATGCCTGACGGCATAACCCATGCCTATAGCCCCGCCCCAATCGTGAACGACGAGCGTTACGTTCTTAAGGTCTTTTTTTTCGATAAAATATTCGAAATTTCTGATATGATTTTCAAGAGTATAATCGTAGTCCTGCGGCTTATCCGAAAGTCCGCAGCCGATATGATCGACAGCGACAGCCCTGTATTGCGCATCTTTTAACGCGGTTATCAACCTGCGAAAATAAAACGACCAGGTGGGGTTTCCATGAAGCATGACGACCGCTTCGCCGGCGCCTTCATCTACGTAATGATAATCAAGTCCGCCGCTTTTTAAATCTTCTATTTTTAAAAAATGAGACTCGAATGGATAAATATCTTTAAATCCGCTGATATCGATAGCATTCACTATATTCACCTTTTATAATTTACTTTAAAAAATATGCGGCATGCCGAAAATTTCAGATGTTACCACTCGACGCCCAGCATGATCGAATTGATGCCGCTGCCTATGCCGAGCATCGCGATATTGTCGCCCCTGGAAACGACGCCTTGATCAGCGGCTATGGCGAGCGTTATAGGAAGCGATACGGAACCCACGTTGCCTAGCGTTTCAAACGTCGAAAAATCTTTATTCATGTCGAGGCCGAGCGCCTGATAAACCGCGCGGCGGTGCATCGAACCGACCTGATGGCAAAAAATGCGCTCCGGCGTTTCAGCAGTCCATCCGAGCTCTTTTTGAAAATCCGCCCAATTTTCACGGGCCAGTTCGCAGCCTGAAACAAGCAGCGCCTCGGCGTTCGTGCACATATGCGGCATGTTAGCCTCATCGGCGAAACCGGCGTCATTCGAACCGACCGAACCTCTGCACAAATTATTGTGCATGCTCGCCGTTCTAAAGGTTCCTCCAAGGATTCTTCTTTTGGTTTTTGAAATCGAAATATCAG
>Ga0209340_1002425_pt1 | contig 10857 bp, 8 predicted proteins | sample EPASupsiteSAE323_FD_187266 | JGI IMG/M metagenome (GOLD analysis project Ga0209340, IMG submission 187266) | Bioremediated contaminated groundwater from EPA Superfund site, New Mexico - Sample SAE3-23 (SPAdes) (version 2) | ecosystem: Environmental > Aquatic > Deep subsurface > Groundwater >...
AGGAATACTCTCTCATCATATCTATCACCAAGAAAGAATCCTCAGATTTTTTCGCTTCTAAAGCAAATTTACTAATATTTAAAATAACCGGTCCACTTACACCAAAATGGGTAAATAGCATATCTCCGACTTGTTTTTGTTTCTTTTTTTTCTTTTGAAAAACGGCAACCTCAACATTCTCCAATGCAACACCTTGTAATTCTTTTATCCAATTTTCTTCCACTTTCAAAGGTACGAGTGAAGGGACTGGAGAAATTGTATCGATTCCCATTTTCTTTGCCCATAAATATCCGCCCCCTGTTGAACCAGTAACAGGATATGACAAACCACCAGTCGCAATAATAAGATTCTTTGTAAAGAGTTTTTCTCCATTTGTAAGAATAACTGCTTGCACCAATGAATCTTTTTCTATAATTTCTTTTACTTCCGCATTATATCTCACCTCTCCACCATTTTTTTCTAAATATTTTTTTAATGCATGTGCCACGGTTTTTGCAGAATCACTGACAGGAAATACTCTTTCGTTTTCTTCAATTTTGAGTGGAACACCTATATTCTCAAAAAAATCCATAGTTTCTTTTGGCCCAAAAGTATGAAATGCAGAAAAAAGAAATGAACCATTTTCTCCATATGACCGAATAAGTGCACGAACATCAAACTCAGCATGAGTGATATTACAACGTCCATTTCCAGTCAATAACATTTTTTTTCCAAGTTCACTATTTTTTTCCAACAATAACACCTTTGCACCTCGTGAAGCAGCAACTCCAGCAGAAAGAATACCAGAAGGTCCTCCACCGATGACAATGACATCAAAAATATCCTTCATAAAATACAATTATTTTAAATAAGTGATTCACCAGTCATTTCTTCTGGCTTGTCCAATTCCAAAAGGGTAAGAATCGTTGGTGCAACTTGATACAAATATCCTGTTTCTGGAAGTGTTAGATTTTCATCTGTTATTATCAAAGGAACGTCATTAAAGGTATGGGCTGTATGAGGTTCATCATTTTCCTTCATCTTTTCAATGTTTCCATGATCCGCAGTAATAACCACTGTAAAACCATTTTCTTTTGCAAGAGGAATAATTTCTGACAATGCTTTGTCTATTTCTTTTACCGCCTGTATACCAGCATCCAAATTTCCACTATGCCCAACTATATCACCATTTGCAAAATTACAAACGATAAGATTATGATCCTGCTTTTCTAATACACGACTGAGAGTACTGACTATTTCTCGCAAACTCATTTCAGGGTTCGATGCATAATTTGTTAAACCTAATGAAGGAATTACCATTCTTTGTTCATTTGTAAATTCTGTCTCACGTCCACCGTTAAAAAAATAAGTTACATGAGCATACTTTTCTGTTTCTGCTATACGAAACTGTTTCATATCATGTAAGCTCACCCATTCTCCAAGAGTATTTTTTGGATATTCTGGAGGAAATAGTGTCCAAACTTCTTTATATTCTTGATCATACTCGGTCATACTTACCAGATACAAATTTTCTGGAACAACAACTTTTGACTGTTCACTTTCTGGAGCATTCCCTGTAAAGAAATTCACAAGTTGACGCATTCTATCTGAACGAAAATTAAAAAATACAATTGCATCATTTTTTTGTATAATATTTTCGTCGAAACGAGTAGGTTGGATAAATTCATCCGTAATTCCTTCCTGATAATTTTTTTGTATACATTCTGTCACAGACAACTTTTCTACAAAAACATTTTTTGTAAGTAAATCAAAAGTAGTATTTGTTCTTTCCCAATTTTCACTTCTATCCATTGCTGTTGCACGACCACAAAGAGTGGATAAATGTACATTTTCATCCAAAATAGGAAGAATTGCTTTTTGCAATAATCCTAATGCACTTTTTTGTGCCATATCACGACCATCTAAAAAAAGATGTAAACAAATTTGCTGTATACCGACACTCTTTGTAAAACGGATAAGTCCAAGGGTATGATTCACATGAGCGTGAATTCCCCCATCACTCAAAAGACCGACAAGGTGTATTTTCCCTTTATTTTTCTGTATATGTTCCTGAACTCCTTGTAAAATTGGATTTGCAAAAAAAGACCCATCTTGTAAAGACTTTTCTATTTTTGCAGCCCCCTGCCAAATAATTCGTCCTGATCCAAGAGAAAGATGTCCAACTTCAGAGCCCGACATACAACCTGGTGGCAGACCAACAGCCTCTTCTTTGGCAGAGAGGACAGAATGGGGATACTGATTCCAAAGAGTATTCCAAAATGGAGGATTTGCTCGAGAAATAGCATTACTATCCCCAGGCTCTCCGATTCCCCAACCATCTAATATAAGAAGTAAAACTTTTTTATTCATAAAAATAGAATTCAAGTAAGATTATCATATAACAAAAAGCCCCTCTTGTATAGGGGTATTTTGTTATATTCTATTATTTTTTACTCTCTTTTCCACTTCAGTTGAAATTCTATTTCTTCCATTTTATCTCCCCGTTCATGCTCAATATTTACTAAAGCATCAGAAGGAACCTTTATTCTTTCTCCTTGTATCTGAATAGTAAACTGTTCTCCATTCTCTAAGACATTAGCCAATCTACGAATTTTTTCTATAAATTGTTTCCTGGTGTATGTTTTTTCTATATCTCTTTTTTTCATAAAATCACGATATATTTTCTTTTTCCATTAAATCCATTACCTTTTGTCTTAACCCCTCAGATGAAGTAACGTACTGAGGACCCAAATCTCCCTTTCTCACTGCATTAATAAGAGAAATCAATTCATCAGAAGTAAATCTTTTTTGCCTTCCTTCAATTCCTCCCATTTGTTTTATAACAGCGAACAAATCAGGAAAATCTTTTGCATCTCCTATGGTTTTTTCTTTTTTAACCTCTGGTGATCCTGCTCTTCTTTGTGAATCTACTTGTCCTATTTTTTGTAATCTTGCATCAACAACATCTTCAAGGAATATCTTTCTCTTTTCTACATGTCCAGATTTTGTCGTTTTAACTCCATTAAAACTTCCGTCTGGATTTGCATACATAAGTAACCAACCATCATTTATCTGGCCAGAACTCTCTAGAATTGTAACGTTTACACCAATACCAGAACTAAAAATATCATTTACACTTTCTGGAGTTAATAAATTCCGTATTCTTTCTTCTTCTGTTCTTATTCCTTTCTCTTGATTTCTTATCTCTGGGGTTGGTAATCCTGACTTTGCTACTTCTGCTTCTTCTTTTTCTCGTTGCTCTTTTTCCAATAACTCGACAACTTTGTTTCTCACTTCAGAATTCGGAATACGAAGGTAATCTAATTTTCCGGCAATTACACGGCGAACTACATTTATCATTACTTCGGAATCTTTAATATCAGGGCTCACTCTAATTGCGTCAAATAAATCTCCAAAATCCTTTGCATCAGCAATTTGTATTAAATCCTCTGTTTCTTTACTACCACCCATTTCCTCTATAGGTGGAGTTGGCTGTTCAAATCTCATATTTTTTATTTTATTGATAATTACACCATTTTTATGGTATCAAACTCTATAAGATTAGTAAAGAAATATGAATATGACAAGAATCATGGTTATACTTGCATTTTTCTAGGAAATACACTATGATTTACATACAAAAGTTAGAACGCCCTGTCCTATTTCTTTGTATGAAAAAAATAAAAAAAATATTGATTTTTGGTGCCGAAGGAATGTTTGGTCAAGAATTTATAAATTACACAAAAAATAATAAATTATTCAAAACTATAGCCTTAAATCGAGACCTTGTTGATATTACTGATTTTAATAAAGTATTAAATATTATAAAACAGCACAAGCCTGATGTTATTTTGAACTGTGCCGCTCTTATAAATATTGACTATTGTGAGAATAACCCAACTGAAGCCTGGATGGTAAACGCGATTGGTGCTGGTCATATTGTACAGGCACTCAATAAATTGAACATTAATAAAACAATTGTCTTGTATATAAGTACATCCGATGTTTTTGGAAACCCTTATAAAACAGGATTTAAAGAAAATGATATTCCCCTACCTATAAATGTTTATGGGTGGTCAAAGTTGGGTGGAGAAAAAATACTCTCCTCAGAAGCAAAAATTAATAATATAAAATATTTTATCATCCGAACATCTTGGCTTTATTCACAATATAAAGATACTTTTGTTGATTTTGTTGTTCAATCATTACGTGACAGAAAGCCCATACCAATAATTTCTGATCAATACAACGTGATTACTTGGGCTCGTGATTTAGCAAAAGCCTGTGAAATTTTAATCATGGAAAGTGATACATACAACAGTGGTATTTACCATCTCACCAACAAATCAAAGACTCAATTAAGTAAGTATACAATTGCTCTAAGAATAGCTGACAAGTTAAAACTTGATAAAAAATACTGTAAACAAGATTCCAAAAATAATATTCTGAAAACACCACGGCCTGATTGTGCCATACTAAAAAATAACAAATTCATTCTTTTACCCAACTGGCAAGAGTCATTAGATAAGTACCTAAGTTTAAAATATGGAAAAAAATAGAAAAAAAGCTTTCATTACTGGTATTACGGGTCAAGACGGTTCCTATTTAACTGAATTATTATTAGAGAAAGGTTATGAGGTACACGGATTAGTCAGACGTTCCAGTAGTTTTAATAGAGGTCGCATAGACCATATTTACAAAGATGCTCAAACCGCAGAAAATTTATTTTTACATTATGGAGATTTAACTGATTCTAGTAACTTAGCGCGTTTAATAGAAAAAATAAATCCTGATGAAATATACCACCTTGGTGCACAAAGTCATGTTGGAATAAGTTTTGATATGCCTGTTTATACTGCGGAAACAGTAGCTATGTCTACTATTAAGTTACTTGAAGCAATCAGAGAAACAAGAATAAAAACAAAATTTTATCAAGCTTCTTCTTCTGAAATGTTTGGAAAAGTAAAAGCAATTCCACAAAACGAAGAAACACCCTTCCACCCAAGAAGCCCTTATGGCGTGGCAAAAGTTTCAGCCTACTGGACCGCTATAAACTATCGGGAAGCTTATGATATGTTTATCTGTAATGGAATATTATTTAACCATGAATCTCCAAGACGAGGAGAAAATTTCGTTACAAAAAAAATTACCACTGGTATTGCGGAAATACTAGCAGGACAAAAAAATAAAATCTATCTTGGAAATTTAGAGGCAAAAAGGGACTGGGGTTATGCTCCAGAATATGTTGAAGCAATGTGGATGATAATGCAACAAGACAAAGCCGAAGATTATGTAATTGCGACTGGAGAAACTCATACTATTCGAGATTTTGTAGAAGAAGCCTTTCGATTGGCAGGAATTGATAATTATGAAAACTATGTTGACATAGATATGAGATATTACCGTCCAACCGAAGTAGATTTATTAGTTGGCGATCCAAGGAAAGCAAAAGAAAAGCTTGGTTGGGAACCAAAAACTAAATTCAAGGAATTGATACAAATCATGCTTGAAGCGGATTGTGAAAAATTAGGAGTCAAATTAAAAAAAGTATAAATCAAAAATCTATGATTAAGTTAATGGGGGCGACTTTTTATAAAGAGCAAAAAACAAAGATAGCCCTGGCCGATTTTATATTAAAAACGGACATCTTAAGCATGAATAAACAATGTCAAACATTTGAAAAACAATTTTCTAAAAAACAAAAAAGAAAATTCTCTGTTTTTGTATCCAGTGGGAGCGCAGCAAATTTGGCCTTACTTCAGGCACTGTTAAACCTCGGTCGAATAAAAAAAGGCGATCGAATAGGTTTTTCTGCATTAACCTGGGCAACAAATGTCATGCCTATTATCCAGCTCGGTCTCGTACCTGTAGCTCTAGATTGTAATATAAAGACGTTAAATACACCACCAGAAATATTTGAAAAAGAAATAAAAAACTTATCTGTACTGTTTTTAACGAATGTTTTGGGTTTTTGTGATAATATTGCGAAAATAAAGCAAATCGCAAAAAAGAACAATATACTATTTTTGGAGGACAATTGTGAATCACTTGGATCAATGACAAATGGAAAATTACTCGGAAATTTTGGCCTCGCCTCGACTTTTTCTTTCTTTGTTGGACACCACCTTTCAATGATTGAGGGTGGTATGATTTGTACAGACGACGAAAAACTCTATTATATGTTAATAGAAGTAAGAGCTCATGGTTGGGATAGAAATCTCCCCCAAAAACGCCAACAACAATTAAGAAGAGAACATAATGTTGATCCCTTTTATGCTAAGTATACTTTTTATGACTTAGCTTATAATATAAGACCGACTGAAATTACAGGATTTTTAGGGAATCAACAAATAAAATATTGGGATCAAATAGTAAATACAAGAGAAAATAACTTTAAAAAATTCCAGAAAGCAATAGACCTAAACGATGATTTTCTAGCCCTTGATTTTAATCACATGGATTTGATTTCTAATTTTTCCATGCCTGTAATTTGTAAAACTAAAAAATTAGTAGATATATATAAACAAAGATTTCTTGAAGCAGATGTGGAGATTAGACCCATCATCGCTGGTGATATTACGAGACAACCATTTTACAAAAAATATGTGAAAGATGCGAGAATGTGTAAGAATGCAAGAAAGGCAGATGAAAATGGTTTTTATTTCCCTAATCATCCAGATCTTACACAAAAAGAAATAAACTTAATACTCAAATTATTGAAAAAAGATTAGTTCTCTATTGAAATCAGTATGCAAAAAATCCTAGTTATCATTCCGACATATAATGAACAGGCGAACATTCTTGAATTAATTAAAAGGATTAATTTATTACAATTAGATTTAGACATTTTGATTGTTGACGATGGGACAGATAATACTGAAAGGTTAGTTAGAAAAAAAATAAAAAAATACTCAAATTTATTTTTGATAAAAAGAAAAAAGAAGTCTGGACGTGGTACTGCAGTTTTAGAGGGATTAAAATTTGGGCTTAAAAAAGATTATGACTTTTTTGTAGAAATGGATGCAGATTTTTCTCATCAACCTGAAGAATTACCAGGATTATTAAAATTAGCAAAAGACAATACTATTGTAATAGGATCAAGATATATCAAAGGAAGTAAAATAATAAATTGGTCTTTGAAAAGAAAAATATTTAGTAAATTTGCAAACCTATACGCCGGATTTATTCTCGGAATTGGCATTAAAGACTATACCAATGGTTTCCGAGTTTATAGCCGAGATGCTATAGAAAAATTAGAATTTGAAAAAATCAAATCTCGAGGATATATTGTTTTATCAGAAATTGCCTATCAATTATTTCGTAAAGGTGTAAATTTTGTAGAAAACAAATCTATTTTTATAAATAGAAAAAGAGGAAATTCAAATTTTTCCCTTAAGGAGATAAAAGAATCTTTTGTATCTGTCTTAAGAATCAAAAAAAGAGAGAAATTTAATCCTAAAATAATTAAAAAACACTACTTGATAATAATAATCGCTTTTATCGCTGGATCCCTAACTTGTTTTCCACAAATTCTAGCAACAAAAAAAGTTGAAAATTTCCAAGGAATTTACAAAACTGTTAACAATGATGAACATTATTATTTATCTCGAGCCAAAGATATAATTGACGGACATACTTTTTTAGCAAATTCACAATTATACGAATATAAAGACAGCTATCCTGTTGAAGTTTGGCTACCAGAATATCTTCTTGCGAAACCTTTAGCTCTTTTACGCATAGATTTACATACAGGATACCTTTTTTATGACTTTGTACTCCCGTTTATTTTAGTTATTTTGACATACAGTATAATCTACTTGCTCACAGGATCAATACTTGCGAGTATTTTAGGAACGACATACCTCCACCTTAATCTATTTGTATATAACTTCAACAGAAACCCAAGCCCTCAATTCAACTTTATTTTTTGGCTCCTTCTTTATCTTATTTGGCTTAAATTCATCAAAAAATCAAAAATGATCTTTACTCTTACCCTCGGAGTGTCTTTTGGGCTCTTATTTCATATATACACGTATTATTGGACATTTTACGTTGTATTCTTTACGGTATTCTTATTTTTAAATTTTATATTAAAAAAAGAATATATAAAAAATAAACTCATGGAATTTGAAGAATACTCCTTACCTTATAAAAAATACTTTCTCGCATTTTCTATTGCCTTTGTTATTTCAATCCCCTATTTTATTTTTATGATAAAAGGCATGAGTTTGCCTTATTATAATGAAACATTAACTCGAATAGGAATGATAGATACCCACTTTCCCACTGGGAGAAAAATTGTGATGTGGGGAATAATTGTTCTCACATTAATCTATGTTTCATACAAAAAAAGAATTATAAAAATAGAGCCAAAATCAACACTCCTCATTTCTGGGATATTAGCTTCGACAATTTCAGTCAACCAACATGTTATCACTGGAAAGAATCTCCAATTTTCGATTCACTATTGGATGCTTTCTGTTTTTTGTTTTGTCTTTGCTGTATCATATATTCTCGTTCTCTGGTTACCAAAAATAAAATACCGCTATATAAGAGTAGGTATAGTTGTTATTTTTTCACTCTTTATTTTCTATAGACCAATTATATATATAAAAAATGTCCTCATCGGTGAAGCTGTTTCATACACACAGGCAGAAATTGAGCAACAAAAATATGCCCCTGTATTTTATTGGCTCAACCAAAATACAGAAAAGGATCAGGTAATTTTTGCTGGAGAAAAATTAAATCATTTAATTCCAATATATACAACCAATAATGTTTTTTATGGCGGACATCTTTATTTCGTTCCCACTCAAGAAATACAAGAAAGATTTGTATTGAGCCACTATTGGGATGAAATAAATCAAGAGTATGCAATACAATATAAATTTGGAATTTGGGGAGCCTACTACCAAACAAACTACGATCATAATCAGTCTAAAAATAAAATAAGGAAATTATTCTTTTTCCCTGAGAAAGAATATATAAAAATACCACAGGAAAAAATTGACGAATTTTTAAACTTAGCACATGACATTCAAAGTAAAGATTTTGAACAACAAATAAAAAAATACCGTGTAGATTATTTTGTATGGGACAAAAAAAATGATTTGAATTGGCAAGTGGACAAATTGAACTTTCTTGAGCAAGTCTATGAGGTGAATGATATGGTCGTATATAAGGTAAATTAGTACACAAATTTATAAGATAAATAAAAAAAGAATGGATCATGCCATTCTTTTTTTTCTTAAAATTAATTCTTTGGCTCTATATGTACAATTACATTATAAACATTTGTGAGTCTATCCTTTATCAAAGTCTTTAATTTGCTTGCATGTATATGAGCCTCTTCAATAGTCTCACTTGGTGAAGCGTAACAGTGTAAAGTAATAAATATTTTTTCACCAATTTTCCTAATCAATATATTATGTGCACCTTGGATAACACCAATTTGATCCACTAAATCAGTTACTATCTTTTTTAGAGAAAGAATCTCTTCATCAGAAAGATTTTTACTTAATGTTTCTTCCACAATATATGGATCAACATGAGTACTTAATTCAATATCAGTACCAATTTCTGCTTGAATTTCTTTTTCCAAATGACTTGCAATTTCATGTGCTTCCAAAACAGTTAATTTACCAGGAAGCTCCAAATCATAGCTTACAAATTTCTGCCCATCCAAATTATCTACTACAACACCATGAACAGAATACACATGTTTTGCAGCAACCGTTCGTACCACATCAATCATTGTCTCATCTTTTAACTGAATCGGTTTTGTATAAATGACAATATCCGCCCCTTCTATCTTTTCTTGAATTGCTTCTTTTGCTTTTTGACTAATATCCGTTACTCTTGTCAAAGAAAAACCACGACTAATACCAATTTCCACCTCAATAAACAGAGAAGGTCCTAGAGGACGAACACGCACTTTTTCTACACCAATAACCCCTTCAATATTCCCAGCGACTTCCTTTACAATATCCGCAATACCTTCAGGAGCAGTATCGATCAAAACATCAATTGTTCTCTTTCCTAAACGATACCCAGCAACCAATACAAAAAGAGAAACTCCAATAGCTGCAAAAGAATCTGCGCCTTTAACACCAAAAGAAACCAATATTAAACCAAGCAAAACAACACAAGAACTCCATATATCTGAACTAAAATGGAGTGCATCAGCCTCGAGTGCTTGGCTATGGGTCTCTTTTGCAACTCTACTCAACGCACGAGAACGAGAGATATCAATTACAATGGATATGATAATCACAGCAAAAGCATACCAAGTTGCCTCCACTTCAACATTTTTCGCTATCATTCTATGAACTGCTTCATAAATAATCCAAGCACTGGTTAAAAATAAAAGTCCAGTTTCAACCAGAGCAGAAACACTCTCTACTTTCCCATGTCCATAAGGATGTCTATTATCTGCTGGTTTATCACTTACTTTTACTGCAAAAAGGGTAAGACCTGCAGCACCCAAATCCAAAGCAGAATGGGCAGCCTCAGATATAATACCCATGCTTCCTGTCATTATACCAACAACAAACTTCATAACTGTCATTGCTGCACTTGCAAACACAGAACTTAAGGCAACGGATTCCTTTTTATTTGACATACAATTTATATATTAATTCGTCTTATTCAGCATATATTAAAATAAACCTTTTGTACAGGTTTAATGTAAGACTTGGCGGAGAGGGCGGGATTCGAACCCGCGGTCCGATTTTACTCGGACAACACATTAGCAGTGTGCCACTTTCGGCCACTCAGTCACCTCTCCATTGTACTTCTCCAGGCTGATGTATCCACAAAATAAGTGGACATGGCGGAGAGATAGGGATTTGAACCCTAGGTCCGCGTTAACGGACAACG
>Ga0209340_1002426_pt1 | contig 10856 bp, 13 predicted proteins | sample EPASupsiteSAE323_FD_187266 | JGI IMG/M metagenome (GOLD analysis project Ga0209340, IMG submission 187266) | Bioremediated contaminated groundwater from EPA Superfund site, New Mexico - Sample SAE3-23 (SPAdes) (version 2) | ecosystem: Environmental > Aquatic > Deep subsurface > Groundwater >...
CTGTTAAAACATGCACCGGCTGTGCTGGCTTTTACCAACCCCAGTACCAATTCATACAAGAGGCTGGTACCTGGTTATGAAGCTCCGGTAAATCTCTGTTTTGCTACTGCCAATCGCAGTGCGGTGATCAGAGTCCCGGCTTATGCCAAAAGTCCTTATCAAAAACGCTTTGAGTTTCGTTCATCCGATGCCACCTGCAATCCCTATCTGGCCTTTTCTGCCATCCTGATGGCAGGCCTGGATGGAATCAAGAATAAAATTGATCCTACTGCCGAAGGTTTTGGTCCCTATGACGTCAATCTTTATAATCTGCCCAAAGAAGAGCAGGCCAAGATAAAATCACTCCCCAAATCATTGGATGAAGCGCTTAATGCACTGGAAAAAGATCATGAATTCCTGTTGGCGGGAGATGTTTTCCCCAAACGTTTAATTGATATCTGGATCGAAAACAAACGCAAGGAAGCCCGCAAAATAAGCGAAATACCTCATCCAATGGAATTTGAACTTTATTACGATTTATAAAAACCCATCAATGCGCATAATGGCCGGGAGCTGATTTCGCTCCCGGCCTTCTTTTATTTTATAATTTAATTTAGCTGACGCCGTGCCTTTGGCTTTTATATACGCAATCAAAGTCAACCGTTTGGAAAATATTACATTCCCATATTCCAAATAAAAAAGACCTTTCAAAAGTTCAACGAACTGATGAAAGGTCTCTTGTTTACAGCGCTATGGTCAAAATGTTGTCACACGATAAATCAAATATCCTTATCCTAAAATATAGGATTATGGATAATTCTTACATCATGCCGCCCATTCCGCCCATGCCACCCATTCCGCCCATGCCGCCCATGGCTGCATTTTCATTGGGATTGGGTTTCTCGGATACGATTGCTTCAGTAGTCAGTACCATGGCTGCGATACTGGCAGCATTCTGGATGGCTGAACGAGTAACTTTAGCCGGGTCAATGATTCCGGCTGCAATCATGTTCTCGTAAACATTGGTCAGTGCATTGAAGCCGATACCATGTTCTGCCGCTTTAACTTTCTCAACTACTACAGAACCTTCTACACCGGCATTGTTGGCAATCTGACGGAGCGGTTCTTCCATTGCTTTCTTAACCAGTTTTACACCGGTCAATTCATCGCCTTCAGCCTGCACATCCTCGATCGCAACGATTGCATTGATCAGTGCAGTTCCGCCGCCGGATACAATACCTTCTTCAACCGCTGCCTTGGTTGCGGCCAGAGCGTCTTCGATGCGATGTTTCTTTTCTTTCAGTTCAGTCTCGGTCGCTGCACCAACCTGGATTACAGCTACGCCGCCTGATAATTTGGCCATTCTTTCCTGCAGTTTTTCTTTATCATATTCGGATTCGGTTTCTTCCAACTGTTTCTTAATAACGGAGATGCGGCCTTTGACATCAGCTTCGGTGCCGTCGCCATCAACAATGATGGTTTCTTCTTTCTTGACAACGATCTTGGCTGCTTTACCGAGCATGGAAAGATCTACATTTTCCATCTTGCTGCCGGTCTCCTCAGATACGACTCTGCCGTTGGTCAGGATCGCAATATCTTCCAGCATGGCTTTTCTTCTTTCGCCGAACGCCGGAGCTTTAACGGCTACGCAAGTGAAAGTGCCTCTGAGTTTATTGACAACCAAGGTGGCCAGGGCTTCACCTTCGATTTCTTCAGCAATGATTAACAAAGCTTTGCCGGTCTGGACAACTTTCTCCAGCACAGGCAGTATTTCGCTGATTGCGGATATTTTCTTGTCAGTGATCAGAACAAAAGGATTTTCCAAAACTGCTTGCATCTTCTCTGAATCAGTTACCATATAAGGTGAAATATAGCCACGGTCAAAACTCATACCTTCGACAACTTCCAGCTGAGTTCCCATGGTCTGTGACTCTTCAACCGTGATAACACCATCACGTCCAACTTTTTCCATGGCGTCGGCAATCAGGTTGCCAATTTCAGGATCGCTGGCGGAGATCGATGCTACCTGGGCAATTGATTCCTTGGTTTCAACCGGATGGCTGATGGCATGGAGCTCTTTGATCGCAGCCTGAACGGCTTTCTCAATACCTTTTCTCATGATCATCGGGTTGGCACCAGCTGCTACGTTTTTCAATCCTTCTTTGATCATGGCCTGTGCCAGAACAGTAGCTGTGGTAGTACCGTCTCCGGCAACATCGTTGGTTTTAATGGCAACTTCTTTAACCAGCTGACAGCCCAGGTTTTCCCAGGGATCATCCAGATCAATGTCTCTTGCGATCGTAACACCATCATTGGTGATGGTAGGTGAACCAAATTTCCTGTCCAGAACAACGTTTCTGCCCTTCGGTCCAAGCGTAACTTTAACAGTATTAGCCAGCGTATCTACGCCTTTTTCCAGAGATCTTCTGGCAGCTTCGCCAAATTTAATTTCCTTGGATATCATCTATGTAGCCTCCTTGTAAATTTAAAATTTCAATTAAATTAATTTTGCCAGGATATCTCTCTCGGCAGAAAGAATCATATATTCTTCTCCTTCTACCTTGATTTCCATTCCACCATATTTTGAGAATATGACTTTGTCACCCACCGCAAGATCAATGGGTATTCTTTCTCCCTTATCATTCAATGCGCCGGGACCTACAGCCAGGATTTCTGCTTCCTGGGGTTTTTCTTTCGCTGTGTCAGGCACATACAGCCCACTTTTGGTTTTTTCTTCTTTAACTTCAGCAACTTTTACTACCACACGGTCTCCCATTGGTTGAATCTTCACGGGTATACCTCCTTAAAAATTTGTTGTTAGCACTCATTAATCGCGAGTGCTAATATTATTTAATAATAATAGGCAGCATCTGTCAAGTATACAAATTAAAAAACTCTCCAAATCTACCCATTATCAACGATTAATAGTGTACACCGTTATTTTCTTTTTATACCATTAGATTTCTTCTTTTTTATAATTTTTAACCTTGTCCGCATTCTGCTGCCGACCCGATCAAAATATCCAATCCATGATCCAAAGCCGGAATGATAGCCTCGAGTGATTCGCGAACTCCCTTGACACTGCCCGGTAAATTTATGATGAGAGTATTCCCTCTAATGCCGGCAACCGCACGTGACAGCATGGCCTTGGGAGTTTTCTGCAAACCATAATAACGTATGGCTTCAGGTATTCCGGGAACAGTCTTTTCGATTATACTCATAGTCGCTTCAGGGGTAACATCTCGCCGGGAAAATCCAGTTCCGCCTGAAGTAAGCAGCAGATCCAATTTGAGTTGATCACAAGCCATGATCAGCTTTTCTTTAATAACCTCTTCTTCATCTGGAATCATTTCATAATATATAAATTCATAGCCAAGTCCTGATAATATTTTTTTTATTTCCAGCCCGCTAAGATCTTCCCGTTCGCCTTGTGAACCTTTATCACTCATTATCAAAATACCGGTTTTATACATCAGTCAGCACCTCTATTTTGTCTCCCTTTTTAATATGGCCTCCGATGATAACTCTGCAGAACAGTCCCTCGTAAGGAAGCAGTGTTACTCCCAAAGTCCGGGTCACGACACTGGGATGGTCTTCCTTGCCCATCTGACTCACTTCCAGAACTGCATCACTGCCAATTTTAAGTTGGCCTCCTACCCCAATTGAGGAGAGATTCAATCCCTCAATCAACAGATTTTCAGCGAATTGACCGGGACCGATCTGCATATTTTTTTCCCGATTGACCCTTTCTACACTTTCCCATGCAAGACAGGTGACCTGACGGCCCCAGTCGCCTGCATGGCCGTCATTTTCAATGCCAAAATCTTTTATAAGCTGAGCTTCGGCTACCTCATGTTTCAATTGGCCGCGCTCAGCCGCAATACAAATCGAATATAAACGGCCTTCAGTCAAATTAACTCAACTCCTTGTTTAGGGTTTTACGGCTGCTTTTCATTTTTCAGATGGCCACTTTTACCACCGGACTTCTCAATTAACCTGATATCAGTAATTTCCATCCAGCGGTCAACCGCTTTGCACATATCATAAATAGTCAAGGCAGCAATGCTTACAGCTGCAAGGGCTTCCATTTCAACTCCGGTTTTGCCTGTAGTTTTAACCTGCGATGTAATGAATATGCTTGCCTTGGTTTCATCCAGACTGAAATCCAAATCCACTCCGCTTAAAGAGAGAGGATGGCACATGGGGATGATCTGGGAAGTCTGCTTGGCTCCCATGATTCCCGCCACCTGAGCTACCGCCAAAACATCTCCTTTTTTTATAGCACCCTCCCGAATCATGCTCAGCGTATCCGGCTGCATGCAAACCACTGCCTGAGCCCGGGCCAGACGAACCGTATCTTCTTTCTCGCTGACATCCACCATCCGGGCATATCCCTTTTCATTGATATGGCTTAGGCCCATGCCCTTATCCTCCAATCTGATACATCTTGCGGCGATTGTCTTCTCCCCACCCGCTTTGCATATGGTGTTTCATGGGTTTTGCATCAAGTGTAGCAATAAAAAGTTGCCTGAGCTCTTCATCATCAGAGCTGCGCTTAAGAGCGGGTTTCAAATCGGTTTCTCCCTGTTCATACAAACAGGCTCTCAGTTTCCCTTCCGCAGTCATCCGAATGCGATTGCAACGTGCGCAAAAATGATTGCTCATGGGAGAAATGAATCCCACTGAGCCTGTTCCTCCACTTATTTTGAAGTAACTGGCCGGACCACTGCCTTCGATCTTGGCGGATTCTTCCAGGACATATTTTTGTTCGATACGTTGCTTTATTTCCTGACTGGTCATAAGCCGGTCTTTTTTCCAAAACAGCAGGTCTCCGATCGGCATAAACTCAATGAACCTTATATGCAGGGGATATTTGAAGGCCATATCAACAAAATCCATTATTTCGTCATCGTTAAATCCTTTTATGATCACTGTATTTATTTTTATAGGATGAAGTCCCAAAGCCAATGCTTTTTCGATACTGTCCAGTACTACAGACAAGTCTCCCGATCTGGTTATATAGCGATACTTCTCTGCGACCATTGAATCCAGGCTGAAGTTTACTCTCTTTAATCCGGCAGCTTTTAACTCCCTGGCCTGGGGAGCAAACAAAATCCCGTTGGTTGTCATCGCAATGTCGTCGATCTCTTTAATATCATTTATATAGTGCACCAATTGGCTGATGTTCCTGCGCACCAGAGGCTCCCCTCCGGTGAGTCTTATTTTACGAATGCCGATAGAAGCCCCTACCCTAACCAAGCGGGCAATTTCTTCAAGGGAAAGGATATCTTTATGTCCTACATGGCTTATTCCGTTTTCAGGCATACAATACTGACAGCGAAGATTACAACGATCCGTCACGGATATGCGCAAATAATTGATTTCTCTTCCTTGTCCGTCCAACATATATATTCCCTCCCTCCACCATGGAAAAGTGTTGGGCGCGTTAATTTATTCAAGGTAACTTAAAAACATCCTAATTCACATGCGCTGATTTTAATCCCGGCCTCATCACAGGCTTTCCCCACTTCTCTGTACTCAAGCTTATATTTTTCCGCCAGTTGGCGTGCATCAGCACAGTTGATTCTACCCTCGCGAGCAAGTTCTTTGATTTTTTCAATGACTTCCTTGGGCTCCATCATATATTCCCCCTTAAAACTGCATTCCTGAGCAAAGTTCCAAGTTTTTCCGCAAAATACAAACAGGCTTGTTCATGCCTCATTATATACCAATTAAGACTCCATCAACAATGGATATAATATTGGTATTACTTCGTAAAGATCAATTAAACTGCATATATTATGTTAATATGGTTATGATAGCTTTTGAATTATCCCCGCGTATACATTAAGGAGGTGAAAATCATGACAACCGCCCAATGGGTCATAATCGCTGTGGTATGTGGTTCTATAGAAATTTTTACCATGGGCCTGTGGTTTTTATGGCTGGCTTTGGCAGCTCTGCTCGTAGCCGTCGGTGTTCGTCTAGATTGGTTGGGGACTTTGCAATGGCAACTGCTGATTTTTGCATTTTTTACTTTGATCTTCATTATTTTTACCCGCCCGCTGGCGATAAAGTTTTTCAAAACCAAAGATACCATCAGCAACGTAAAGGCATTAGTAGGACAACATGGCATCAGCACCACTGATATAGAACCACTGCAATACGGGCAGGTAAAAGTAAACGGAGAAATCTGGACTGCCATATCAAATCATGAGATCAAATCCGGCACCAAAATCGAAGTAATAGATATCGACGGAGTCAAGTTGATCGTGCAGAAGGCTATCGTGGAGTAAGCGTATAAGGTTAGCTGCCATGGAAAAATGAAAGGGGTATTGAAATGGAATATTTAACAAACTTTGCCTTGGTTATATTCGTGATCATTATTGCTGTTTCAGCAATAAAAATTATCAGACAAGCCACGGTGGGCATCGTCGAAAGACTTGGTAAATTTCATAAAACAGCTGAGCAAGGTATCAACGTGATCATTCCTTTTATCGATCGTTTTCGAGCCATTGTGGATATGCGGGAACAGGTGGTCAGTTTTGCTCCCCAGCCGGTTATCACCAAAGACAACGTGACCATGATGATCGATACGGTAATTTATTATCAGGTAACTGACCCATTCCGCTATACGTATGAAATCGCCAATCCCATTATGGCAATCGATAACCTTGCCGCGACCACGCTGAGAAATATTGTCGGTGATCTGGAACTGGATCAAACCCTTACGTCCAGAGATCTGGTGAATACCAAATTGCGGGTAATTTTAGACGAAGCAACCGATAAATGGGGCATAAAAGTAAACCGGGTAGAATTGAAAAACATTCTGCCTCCTCAGGATATTCAATCCGCCATGGAAAAACAAATGCGAGCCGAACGTGAGAAACGTCAGGCCATATTGTTGGCAGAAGGGCAAAAGACAGCTGCAATTCTGGAAGCCGAGGGCGAAAAACAATCTACCATTCTGAAGGCAGAAGCAGTCAAGGAAGCCGCTGTTCGCACTGCTGAAGGTAGTCGCCAGGCTAAAATACTTGAGGCTGAAGGCGAAGCCCAGGCAATATTAAGTATTCAAAGAGCTTTCGCGGACAGCTTGGTCATGATTAAAGATGCCGGAGCCGACGACAAAGTGCTGGCCATAAAATCTCTGGAAGCGATTAAACAACTGGGAGAAGGTCAGGCCACCAAGCTAATCATCCCTGCTGACCTGGCTGGAGTCGGAGGCGTTTTTGCAGCTTTAAAGGAAATTGTCATCGATAAACCTGAAGCAAAATAAATTCATTGAAAATTATAAAAACCTGGATAGACTTTAGCCTGTCCAGGTTTTTCATATATGCCATCTCTTGTCTGCTGCTAAAAGAAATCCCAATTGATAACCAGCTCTGACTTCTCAGTCACAATCCAGTGCATGGGGATATCATCTGCATGAGGAAATACTGACTCAACCACTTGAAAATCATAGCAAATGCCACATTTAAACGCATTAGAGCGAAGTCCCGGCAGGAAGCGGTCATAAAATCCGCGCCCGTATCCTAAACGAAAACCATTACCGTCAAAGGCCAGACCAGGGACCAGCACTACATCTATCTTGGCGGTCGAAAAACATTCACCCCGAGGTTCACGAATACCGAATGAACTAATCGTTGTCTCCTGCCATCCTTTCCACTCGACCGGCTTTATCTGATTTCCCTCGACCCGAGGCAAGAGGATCGTTTTACCCAGCTTAAGCTGTTCTTCGTAAAATGATTCCAGGTTGACTTCATTTTGTATGGTCGCATATCCCATTATGGCCCTGGCTTTTTGCACCGGTAGCAAATCATTAAGTCGCCTGGCAATTGTTATACAGTCATGTTGGATCTGCTCTGTTTCAAGTTGACCACGTTTTGTTTTCATTTCCCTGCGCAGTTCCACTTTGGAACCTTGTAGATTTATATGCATCTGAATTTCTCCTTATTCAGCCTGTCTTATTCCGCGATCTGCTTCTTTTTCCGTATATGCAGCAACAGCGCAGCCAGGAATATTAGAATACTAATTATTTGGCTCATGGTAAATACACCGAAGTTGACCTGACTTTCTCGTAAAAATTCAATAAGGAAACGGTAAACCGAATAGCCCATAAAATAAAATACGAATACTTCTCCGTCATATTTACGGCGCGGATAATACCAGTATAAAATGCCAAACAGAATAAAATTAATGAAAGAACTGAACAATTGGGTCGGAAAACGAGTAAAACTGTCTACATACGGGAAAACGACCCCACAGGCAGAACCGGTTATTTTTCCATAACAACACCCGTTTAGAAAACAGCCGATCCTCACAATCGCATATCCAAGGGCTACAAAAGGAGCAAACATATCCAGCACATTCCACAAGGGGTAGCCTTTACGACGCAAATACCAGATAAACAAAGGAACATCAAGCAAGACCGATCCATACCATACCAAGCCGCTTATACCATTTTTTAAAGATAATACTGCAGCCGGATCGCTTAGCAATTCCTGCCATTGATAGGCGATAATGTACAGCAGGCGTGATCCCACGATCCCCGCCAGAACCAGAAGTATAACCAAATCCAACACCGAATCGGGATCATAGCCTTCACGTTTAAACAATTTTGTCAATCCGATAATTGCAACAATAACTGCTATGGCTAACATAAATCCCCAAGAATATATCTTAATATTGCCAAATTCTAGTAAGACCGGATGCATCCATATCAATCCCTTCTTCGGAAATTATCCACAACCTTGTTTTCCAATTTATAGCCGCTCGTTTTTTGCTTCAATTTTTTCAAAGGTCAGAAATCAAGAAATAGCAGTTATCAACAGACTTATACACATTATCCACAGGCTAAATCACAAGGAATTCAGGTTCGGTTGTGCATTAATATTAAGGGGTGCAAAAACCCCCTCGATGTAGTCAAAATAGGCTTTTCCCGCGATCATTGCGGCATTATCAGTACATAAACTTAGCGAAGGATAACACAACTGCAAACCTTCTTGCTGTGCTCTAATTGTCATTAATTGTCGAAGCAACTGATTGGCAGCAACGCCCCCCGCTATTAAAATTGAGCGAGCCTGGTAGTTTTTTGCCGCTCTAATTGTCTTTTCCACCAAAACTTCGACAAGCGCAGCCTGAAACTCAGCGGCCATATCTTCGGCCCGGGCTTCTCCTCTTCTTGATTGTTTGATCCAGAGATTCATGGCTGCAGTTTTTAGACCGCTGAAACTGAATTCATAATCGTCCCGATCAAGAAATACCCTGGGCAAATTGTAAATACCAGCTGTCCCCTGCTGGGCTGCTTTTTGAATCGCCGGACCGCCAGGATAGCCCAAGCCTAAAAAGCGTGCTACTTTGTCAAAAGCTTCCCCGGCTGCATCATCGCGGGTTTCTCCCAGCAACCGGCTTTTATCCATACCCTCCATAAGCAGCAGACTGGTATGACCTCCAGATACGACCAGACAGATGGCAGGAAAACTAATTTCCCGGTGGTCAAGGAAATTAGCCCAGATGTGACCCTGCAGATGGTCAACCGCGATCAAAGGTTTGCCTAGTCCATAGGCAAAGGCTTTGGCAAAAGACAACCCCACCAGTAATGCTCCGATTAATCCGGGGCGATTGGTGACAGCCACCGCATCAATTTCATTGTATTTTAGGCCGGCTTCCTGAAAGGCCGCTTCCACTACCGGGGCAATGTTTTCAATATGCTTACGGGATGCCACTTCCGGAACGACCCCGCCAAACTGCTGATGTATGCTGATCTGCGAATTGATAATGCTGGACAGAATAACCTGGCCATTTTTTACAATCGCAGCTGCCGTTTCATCACATGAACTTTCTATGCCAAGTATTAAAGTATCTTTCATATTTTTCACCAACTTCAATCAGAATAAATACCGGGTCATGATCAATGCATCTTCCCCGTTGTCTGTATAATAAGCTTTTCTTTGCCCGGTCTGCACATAGCCGAGCTTGTCGTACATGGCCAATGCAGCTGCATTGCTGGGTCTGACTTCAAGTAAAATACGGGTGGCATGTTTGGTGCGGGCAATTTTCTCAAGTTCCCGCATCAAATCGCTGCCAATTCCTTGTCCGCGATGTTTGCTGGATACTGCTACATTGGTAATGTGAGCTTCCTCAAAAACCACCCAAATACCTCCATAAGCTGCTATATCCCCGCCGTCGTCGCAAACCAGATAATTGGCAAAACTGTTCTTCAGTTCTCCCAAATATGAATCCCGCGACCAAGGCAGACTGAATGATTCCTTTTCAATAATCATCATCTTGTCAAGATCGGTTTCGGTCATTTTCCGGATCATATATCTTGCATTCAGCAACTATAACGCTCCCTTGCCCAACTTGTATTCTGCCTCTGACAGTCTCACATAAACCGGCCGCAGAGCAAAAGTATCATCAAAATCATTATTTTTCGCTCTATGCCAGGCCAGACTGCCCAACGCTGCAGCCCGGGGCAGCATCAGTGGTCCCGGAGCAACTTGTAAATCATTTTTAAAGTATTCCCGAAAATAATCTTCGTAGGGATAAAGACCGTCCCCTAAAAGGGTGATATGACTTTTCCCCATGGCCGAGGCCATATCTTTTGCCCGCTCGGCCATATCCTGGGGTGAGCAGGCCATATCTTGCGTTAAGCGCTTAGGTACTTCCCCTTCAGCGGTAAAAAAAGCAGTGTATACTTCCTGTTTGCGTGCATCCAGCAAAGGGCAAACCAAATTATTGCTGAAGACGATATTGTGGGCCAGCACGTCAAGGGTGGAAATGCCAACGAGTGGTTTTCCGCAGGCCATACTCAGACCCTTGGCAGTTGCCAGCCCGATTCGCAAACCGGTAAAAGAGCCGGGGCCAACTGTGACTGC
>Ga0209340_1002428_pt1 | contig 10848 bp, 10 predicted proteins | sample EPASupsiteSAE323_FD_187266 | JGI IMG/M metagenome (GOLD analysis project Ga0209340, IMG submission 187266) | Bioremediated contaminated groundwater from EPA Superfund site, New Mexico - Sample SAE3-23 (SPAdes) (version 2) | ecosystem: Environmental > Aquatic > Deep subsurface > Groundwater >...
GAGCCGGTCAACTGGTTGCGGAAAAAACGAGCTGTTTGAAAATGGACGAAGAAGAATTCCCTCAAAAAAAGAAAAGGCCAGTTGACCCGAGCCTGCTGGATTTTCACTGCCCGATTATTTCAGTCCGCGACCCCGACGCACCGCGTCTGGCAGCTGATGTTATGGCACTTGGAGGCATCGTCGTTTACCCGACCGAGACGGCCTATGCGCTTGGCTGCAGCGGGCTTGACGGGAAAGCGGTTGGCCGAGTTTATGCAATCAAGGGCCGCGACAAGTCAAAGCCCCTCCCACTCATCATGGCTGATGCTTTGATGGTCTCCAAGTTCACTGTTTCAACCCCGGCACAGGCGCGCCTTGTCAAGACGTTCATGCCCGGCCCGCTGACCATTGCGGCAAAAAAGAAAATTACAATCTCTGCAAGCGGCAACGCAAAGACGATCGCGTTCCGCATTCCCGCAATCGAATTTGCAAGAAAAACAAGCAGCCTGCTCGGAGCGCCGATAGTGTCCACCTCCGCAAACCTTTCAGGCGAGTCTGCGGTTTACGACATTAGCCAGATAGTCGAGCTGTTCGCCCGCAAGGCGGACTTGATTGTTGATGCCGGTAATCTTTCACAAGTCCCTGCATCCACCATAGTCTGCCTTCTTGGCGCGCCAAAAATACTGCGTGCAGGCCCGATAAGCGACCGGGAAGTTCTTGCAGTGGCATCGGGGCAGGCGAGCGGAAAGAAGGCGGCGAAAAAGAAAACGCCTTCGAAGGAAAAGAAGAGACCAAATTCAAAAGGCAGGAAGAAATGAGTGCAAAGATTCTCTCAAAGGGTGCAGAGGCATACTTGCTGGAAGCAACCTTCCTTTCCAAGCAGGTAGTAATCAAGGAACGCCGGCCCAAGCGCTACCGCATCGCACAAATCGATTCCGCACTGCGCCGCGAGCGCACGCTTTCCGAGGCTAGGCTTCTTGCAGCTGCAAAGCAGGCTGGAGTATTGTGCCCCCTGGTCAAGTATGTTGACGTGCAGAGGATGCGAATCTTCGAGGAGAAGCTCGAAGGCAAGCTCCTCTCTTCCGTAAGCCCCGCGGTGCGTTCAAGGAATGCAAGAGCAGCAGGGATACTTCTGGGCAGGCTGCACTCCGCGGGCATCTACCACGGCGACTACACCACCGCAAACCTGATGCTTTGCGGCAGGAAACTTTACGTCATCGACTTCGGCCTTTCCGAACGCTCGATGCGCATTGAGGCCCATGCCACTGACCTCCTCCTTTACAAGAAGGCAGTATCCCAAACGGAGTTCAACGCATTCCTTTCCGGATACAAAACCACCAATCCCAATGCAGATGCGGCAATCATCCAGCTTTCCGACATCGAGTCGCGAGGCAGGTACGTCTCAAGAAGCCAGTAATTTTGCGCCGCGCAGCCGGAATGCTACCCTATAAAAACGATAATATGCACAAAAATTACCTGCACATCCTCATTCTGCCAAAGGTTTCAGACCCTTAGGCAAAGGGAGAATCGCACGTTTTTAGGAGAGTGTATTTAATGGGCTCAAGACCCCGCAAATGGAAGAAAAAGAACCACATGCGCTGGAAGTGGATCAAGAAGAAGCGCCGCCGCCTCAAGAGAAAGATAGCGCGCAGAAACAGCGAGCTGTAGGCTTTAGGCTTACAGGCTCCGCCTGTTTTTCAAATCCCTTCTTTTCAATTTCTTTTTCTTTCTTTTCTATTTAGGCTTAAAATATTGATAAAAATTGACGAACCTATCTAGAGATATTCCTTCTATTAGCATTTTTATCTGATTCTTGTAGTTTTTACCTATCCACGCAGTACAAATTTCAAGTATGCTGAATATGATTGCCGTTCCTATTAGTGTAGCTGTTAAACTGCCTGTTGTATTTCCCGCAGCGGATTGTGTTTTCGGAAGAATTTGTATCACTGTGCCAATTAGAATTATTTGAACGATGGTGTCTTCAAATAACTGTTTGATCTTTTCAAGCCAAGGTAACTGTATAATTTTTCTTAGTGTTCTTATCCGCCGTATAATAAAGAAAAATGCTAGCGTTACCTAAATTGCCGCAGTGTTTATTTCGTAAATCCCTTTCAAGAATTGTTCATATAAAAATTGCATTAATTCTAGTCCAAGAAGTGTATAGAACAAGACTAGCAGTGGGATTTGCCACAATATGATATTCGACCATTTTTTTTGAACGTTAATTTCAAATTTAATGAACATGAAGAATATGATTAGAAGATATGCCGGTATAACGAATGCACTTACTGCATTAATCGCCGCTGCTATCGGGTTATCCGGATAACGTTGTGCGATTGGCAATATTATTGCCGGTCCGCATAAAAAAACAATAAAGAAAATAAGCGAAAATTCTTTGTCTTTTTTTTGTCATTGTACTTGAAGTAATTTTTTTCATCTTACTTAGATTCTTCCCTTGTTTTTTATTTCTTCCAATAGCAAAGCCTTTTTTCTATATAGACCTACATTCCTATTGGTAGGTCTCTTATGTCGTCAGTACGCCGCGTCCAGCTAACCGGGACTTCAACTTTCACAGTCTCCCTGCCCAAGGAATGGGCGAGGCGCAAGGGCATAGGCCGAGGTACAAGGCTTTCGGTGCTCGAGTCAGCTGGCGGTTCGCTTGTGCTTGATGCCGAGGACGCCGAGGCGCAGGCAGCGCGTGCCGCAGAGGAAAAAGTCTGCGTGGACCAGTACAAGCCCGACTCGCTCCGCCGCAAGTTCATCGCATCCTACATCGCAGGCACCGGCCGCATCTTGTTCTACTCGCGCAACGCGCTTTCCAACAGCACGCGCCAGGTAATCTTCGAAGAAGCCCGCAGGCTCATCGGGATGGAAGTGACCGACGAAACGGATTCCTCGCTCACCGTGCGCGACTTTTACTCGCAGAAGGAACTCTCGGTCAGCCGCGCCTTCGGCAGGATGCACCTTCTTGTTGGAAAGCTGTTCTCCGAAATGTGCTTGACGATAAAGCGGCAGGACTATGCGTCCGGCCGCGCGATGCGCTCGCGCGACGACGAGGTTGACCGCCTTAAGTTCCTCATACTGCGCCAGCTCAATCTCGCGCTTTCCGACACGCGCGTGCTCCTTGCGATGGGCCTTGCAAGTGCGGACTGCATAGACTATGCGGTCGCGACCCGCAACCTCGAGCACATTGCGGACGACATAATTGAAATCGGGATGCACTACCACGAGGCAGGCAACGTGAAATCCTCGGAATTTCCAGCAAAGAAGTTTGAAGCGGCGTGTACCGAAGCGTCAAGGCAATACGCGCAGGCGGTTCGCGCGTTCACCGAATCCGACGCCGCAGTCGCTGAATCGGTCCTTGATTACCGGCGCCGATCGGGCGAGGATTACCGAGCTGCGCTCAACGAGGTGTCACAGCACCAGAAGAAGGTGCCGGTACAGTACACTCTCATGCTTGCAAAGCTTGACAACAGCATCGCAAACTATTGTGCCGAGATAGCGGAGATCACCCTCAACCGCAACAGGCGGCCGCACGAGGCGCACAAGGCCGGCGAAGAGCAATGATTGGAAAATGCAAGGACGGAGCGGCGGGCGCGGTTGCAACGCTCTTCTCACGCCAAGGTTCCGGCAAGGTCATCAGGTGCCTTGCGTGCTCTCGCTATTGCCGCATCCCCGACGGCTCAACCGGGGTTTGCGGAATCCGAAAGAACGAAGCGGGCCAACTGAAGCTTTTGGCATATGGCAAGCCCTCCTCGATTGCAATCGACCCGGTTGAGAAGAAGCCGCTTTTTCATTTTCTCCCTTCAACGGACGTTCTTTCAATGGGAACTTACGGCTGCAACTTTGCCTGCGATTTCTGCCAGAACCCGGACATTTCACAGGCGCCGCGCCTGATTGGTGGCGCAAAGTCAACTGCAAAGGAAAAGCTTTCGCTGCTTGAGAATGAGTTCGATGCGCTGCCTTACGTATCTCCACAGGATTTTGCCGATGCGGCAATAGCAAACAAATGCTCAAGCGTCGCCTTTACCTACAACGAGCCTGCGATTTTCTCCGAATATGCCTATGATTGCGCGCTTGAGGCAAAAGAGGCGGCGGGGGTTGGTTCCGTGTATGTCTCAAACGGCTATGCCTCCAAGGAATCGATGGAGTTCATCGCGCCAGTATTGGACGCGATAAACATCGACATCAAATCCTTCTCCGAAAAATTCTATTCAACAATCTGTCATGCGTCGCTTGAGCCGGTGCTAAAGACCGTCAAGCGTTGCCGCAAGCTCGGAATCTGGGTCGAGATAACTACTCTTGTGATTCCGGGAAAGAACGATTCGAAGGAGGAGCTTTCCGAGATTGCGCGGTTCATAGCGTCAGTCGGTAAGGACGTCCCCTGGCACGTGACTGCGTTTCACCCGGCATACCGGATGATGGATGTGGTGCCGACTCCAATGCAGTCCCTAGTCAACGCAAGAAAAATCGGCTTGGACGAGGGGCTTTCATTCGTTTATGCCGGCAACCTGCCTTCAAAGGGTCAGGAATATGAGAATACCTATTGCCCCAAGTGCAATACGCTCCTGATTTCGCGGCACGGTTATGCCGTTGAAGTCAAGGCTCTTGGAAAGGACGGCACGTGCAGTCAGTGCAAAAAGAGGATTCCCGGGATTTGGAGCAAGAGTCAGCTCAAGAAAATCGGTGCAAAATAAATGGAGAAGAAAACGGAGAAACCCGCGCGCAAACCCGCGTACGCAGGCAGTTTCTACCCTGCAGGAAAAACGCAGCTGGAATCTGCGGTGTACGGTTTCCTGAGAAAAGCGACTGTGACGAAAGTTCCCGGCGCCCTCCGCGCCCTTATCGTCCCGCACGCTGGTTACATATATTCTGCAAAAACAGCAGCCAATGGTTTTTCGCTGCTTGCCGGTATGAAAAAACAGCCGAAGAACATACTTCTCATCGGGCCTTCGCACAACGCGTTCTTTTCCGGCCTTGTCACCTGCGGCGCAGCCGCATGGCAGACGCCAATGGGTGGGGTTGCTGCTGGCGCAATCGATAAAATCTGCGGAGAATCCGACCTGGTCATCGACGCGTGCGAGGCGCACGCACCGGAACACTGCCTTGAGGTGCAGCTGCCGTTCCTGCAGGCGGTACTGAAAAAAGAATTTGCCATCTACCCTGCGCTTACCTGCGAGACAGACGAAGCGTCAGTCGCTGATTATCTCTCTGCTGCTCTTGAGAAACCGGAAAACCTGCTCGTAATAAGCAGCGACCTTTCGCATTTTTTCCCTCTCACAAAAGCAAAGGTCGTTGATTCGCGTTCGGGCAAAATAATTTCAAGCCTTGACGTTTCGCACGCAAAAGAAATCGACGCGTGCGGAAAGACTGGCATAATCATCGCGATGCTCCTTGCCCGCAAGCTGGGCTGGAAATGCATCCCGCTTGGTTATTCGACTTCGGCAGAGGCAAACGGCGACGATTCAAGGGTGGTAGGTTATGGCGCTTTCGCGTTCTACAAATGAAAAAAAGTTTTCCAAATCACAGATGCAGCTTCTTTTGCGCATCGCAAGGCGTGCGATAGCGCGGCGGCTTTCAGGCCAGCCCAACCTTTCACGAAAAGACTTGGAAACGTCCGCAGGCAAAGGTTCTGATGCCCTTATGCAGAAACGCGGAGCTTTCGTCACTCTCACTATCAACAAGGACCTTCGCGGCTGCATCGGCTCGATGTTTGCGGACGCTCCGCTGCTCCATACGATTTATGACAATGCGCTCAACGCCGCGTTTTCCGACCCGCGCTTTATGCCGCTCTCAAAAAACGAATTCGGGAAAGTCGCAATCGAGGTTTCGGCGCTTTCTCCAATTTCCCCTCTTGATTATTCCGACGCGCAGGATTTGCTTTCAAAACTGAAGCCGCACGAGCACGGCGTGCTGTTGAAATTTTCAAACGGCGCCGGTTCGACTTTCCTCCCGCAGGTGTGGGAGCAGCTTCCTGCAAAGGAATTATTCCTCTCGCACCTTTGCGCAAAGGCCGGGATGCGTCCCGATTCCTGGCGCACACTGCGGCCCAAGGTGCTCGTGTATTCCGTGCAATCCGCAGAGGAACGCGGATGAACGTACATATCAGATGACTCTCTTCTCCTCATCGCCACTTACGCGGCTAGGAAATACCTCAGTCTCATCACAGGATTATTCTCCACTTTAAAGGATAAATAGCCGGTTGGTGGAATTAAACTCCTGGAAGGGAAAAAGAAAGGAAAGAATGAAAGAAAAAGTTGAGGGAACGCTGGGTTCCCTCTCACTCTTAAAATGATTTTATTTCTTCTTGGCCTTTGCCTTAGCCTTCTTCTTTGCTGCCATGTGTGTATTCACTCCTTTTCTTGAAAAGTTAATACTGGCACTGCGGCATCATATAAATAACTATACCAGAATTTTCTAAAAAAACATTTTTCTGCAAAACCAGTCTTTTCCGGAATTTTTTTCTTTTTTCCAGAATTTTTTTGCGCAAAAAAACGGTGCGGGGAGAATGCTCTCCCCTAAAAATCAAAGCACTTATTTCTTCTTTGCCTTAGCCTTCTTCTTTGCTGCCATTTGGATTACGCCTCCTTTTCTTGGGATTTTATCATATCACCTGCGCGCCGTATATAATGCTTCGTATTTTTTTTGCATAGGCAAAAAAACTTGCGGCGGCATTCATCTGTTTGATTCCAATGTCAGACATTGCTGCAGACTCCTTCGACGACTCCGACCTGGAGGCTGCGTTCTACTCCGCGCTCTCGCTTATGGGCATTTCCGGATACTCCGTGAACGCGCACTTCAAGCCGTTCTCGTCGGTACGGCATAAGGCCTCGGTGAACCGGCTGCAGATGCAAGTCGAGGCAGAGGTTAGCGATGCGTTCCGGCTTTCCACGCGCGAGGCGCTTACAGGACTTGCGCTTGACATGTGCGGCCGGCTGTTCCGAAGGAAAGTGGACAACGCGTACGTCCGCGCTTTCCGCGAGTTCTCAAAGAAGGGCGCGCTGTTCAAGCTTTCCGACTCGATGAGGCAGATACGCGCAAGGAAGCGCCGCGATAATTCCAAGGGCGCAGCGTTCGACCTTTCCGAGGTCGGCCGCAGCGTGATGGAAAAATACTCCCGCGTGCTCAAGCTTGACAAGATGCCTGCGGTTTTCTGGAACGACAAGGGCGGCAGGCGCACGCTTGCTTTCTACGACCGCGCCTTCGACGCTGTGATGGTAAGTCGCATCTTTGACTCGGAAAAAGTCCCGCGGTTCATCCTGGAATATCTGTGCTTCCACGAGTTCCTGCACTCGACGTACAAGCCGCTTTACGAGCGAGGCAAAAGCATGCGCGTAATCGTGCACTCGAACGCGTTCCTTTCCGACGAGCGAAAGTTCGAGCAGTACGCTGAGGCGGAGGATTGGCTGAAGCGGAATGTGCGCAGGCTTTGAAAGCAGCGCGGCTGCAAGCAGAATCAGATTTTCGGGAGCGCGACGTCGTGTTTTGCAAGTTCGGCCGAGAATATCCCGTATACTTTTTCCAGCGCCGGCCGCGTCTTTCCTTCGAACCGGAGCGTAATCTGCGGCTCGGTGTTGGAGACGCGAAGGAGCCCCCAGGAGTCCTCGAAGTCAACTCGCACTCCGTCGATTGCATTGACCTTGTAGCTCTTCCACAGTTCCTTCTTTACTTCCTCTACTATTGCGAACTTCTTTTCGTTGGGGCACGCGATGCGCATCTCGGGAATCGAGAAGTAGTGCGGAAGGCCCGACACTATCTTCGAAAACGTCTCCTGCGACTGGGAGAGCACCTGCGCAATCCTTGCCGTTGAGTAGAACGCGTCGTCGTTTCCTGCATTGTCCGCGAACGAGATGTGGCCCGTGACCTCCCCGCCATAGTCGGCGTCGAGCTTGTCCATCTCCTCGTGTATTGCCATCCTGCCTGCCTTGCTCATCACGACCTTGGCGCCCCTGCCAGAGGCGTCTTCGAACACCGCAAGCGAAAGCCGCAGGTCAAGTATCGCGGTTGCGCCGGGCTTGCGCGAAAGCAGGTCGCGTATGAGAAGGATGTGCGCGTAGTCGCCGTCGACTATGTTTCCCTGCTCGTCGACAAAGCCGGCCCGGTCCCCGTCGCCGTCAAACATGACTCCGAAGTCCGCCTTGGTCTCTATGACCTTTGCGGTGAGCGCACCGTAATTGTCGCGCTTGTGCGGGTCGGGCAAATGGTTAGGGTACCTGCCGTCGGGGTCGCAGAAAAGCTCGACGGTCTCGCAGCCCAAAATCTTGAACATCTTGAGCGCGACGAGGCTGCATACCGAATTTCCGCAGTCGACAACGACCTTGAACTTGCGCAGGAGCTTGTGCCTTGACGCGACGAACTCCGCGTGCCTGTCCGTGTAGGATATGCGAGTCGCCTTTCCCGGCACGTTGGCCTTCTCAAGTTCGCCTTCGGACTCATAAGCCTTCCTTACCCTTGCAAGGTCGTCGGAAAAGAGCGGCAGCGCCTTGCGGCCGTAGAACTTCACGCCGTTGTACTGTATGGGGTTGTGCGATGCGGTCACCGAAGCGCCCGCCATCTGCATGTTGTTCGAGAGCGCAAAGCAAAGCGTGCTTGTGGGCGCAAGCCCTATGTCTATCACGTTTATCCCTGCATAGGCGGTGAGGCCTTCGATGAACGCGCGTGAAAGGGCTTCGGAGCTTTCGCGGTTGTCGCGGCCCACGATGCAGGTCGGGATGCTCCTTTGCGCAAGCAGCGCGCCGAACGACGCGCCGATGCGGAGCGCCGCTTTCTCGTCAAGTTCGGTAGGGTAAATTCCGCGGACGTCGTAGCCGCCAAATATAGAAGAAGACATGCGCTACACCCATTATCCTTTTGCAGGAAAAACAACATCAGGATTTTCGAACAGTTGTTATTGTGATGGACGATAAGGTATATACGGCCTGCGGTGGCTTTGCGTCCCGCGGCCGCAAGGCGAATTGCTTGCTGACCATATTGATTCCTGCATACAACGAGGAGGCCCGCATAGTCCCGACTTTGTCAGGGCTTGCCAAGCGGGCCAAAGGAATGCGCGATGTCCGGGTCCTTGCAATCAGCGACGGGTCCGACTCCACAGCCGCAATTTGCAGGCAGTCGGCAGGGGCGTTCAAGCCGCGTCTTGAAGTCGTCTCCTTTCCGCACCGAATCGGGAAAGGCGCGGCGGTAGTCGAAGGGTTCCGCAATTCAAAGGGTGACGTCCTTTCCTTTGATGCCGATGCAAGCCTTGAGCTGTCCGAGATTTCAAAGATGCAGGAGATGCTCAAGGGTGCGGACATCGTCATAGCCTCGCGCCGGAGCGCAGGTTCGAAGGCAGTAGGTGGCATCCCGCTCTACCGGCGCGGCCTGAGCTTTCTTTTCAATTCCTTCGTGCGCCTGCTGTTCGGCCTGTCCTATTCCGACACGCAGTGCGGCTACAAGATGTATTCCGCAAGGGCGGTGCGAAAGCTCTCGCAGTTTTCGTTCTTGTCCAATGGTTATGAGTGGGACGTGGAGATGCTTGTTGCCGCAAGACGGCTCGGGCTTGCAGTTGTGGAGTGTCCGGTCGCGTGGAAATACCAGAATGGCGGGAAGGCGCGGCCTGCGGACTTGTTGCGGATGATATTAGGGCTATTGCGGCTTCGGGCAAGTTACCTGTAGCTTGGGCCTATGCGTGGTGCTTCTTTTTGTTGTGGCTGTAGAAAAGAGCCGCAGCGGTGGTGATTACGTATACTGCATAGACCGCAACCGCGTCCAGCCTTATCCCAAACAGCAGGTTTGCAACCAAAAGGACCACTGCGGGTATTGATATTGAGAAGAACAGCGAAAGCACGATGCGCTCGATTGCGTCAAGCTCGTTCTTTGGGAACGCTGCAAGGGAAACCGCGTAGCCGCTTGCGACAAACAGCACGCCGCCGACTATTGCCTGCAAAGGTTGAAAGTCCATAATCGTCACACCCACCAATCAGTTGAATCGCGCAACCGCTATAAAACAGTCGGATTCACATAATACGTTGCAGGCAGTACTCCCGGTCGGGCGATGCTGCCATAGGGCGAAAAGCGATGCAAAAGTTCGACGTGATTGTTGTTGGAGGTTCGGTGTCCGGCAGCGCAGTCGCTTTTCACTGCGCAAGGCGCGGGCTGTCCGTTGCAGTACTGGAGGAGCACCCCCTGCCTGGAAAGTACGGCCGTTGCACGGCAATAGTGTCCAGGAAGGGGCTGGATTCCATAGGTGCGGATTATTCCTCCTCGTCGCTGAACAAGATATGCGGCGCGGACATTTATGCAGCAGGCACGCATCTGGGCGTCCGCACTCCCCGTGTGCAGGCCGTTGTCCTTGACCGTTTCAAGTTTGACGAGAAATGTGCCACGAATGCGGAAAAGGCCGGAGCAAAATTCCTTTTCAATACTAGATTCGAGTCAGTAGTTGAGTCTGCTGCTGGCTTTGTTGTCACGTGCAAGACGGCAAAGGGCAAGGAGTCGATCCAATTGCACTGCAAGGTCCTGGTCGGCGCAGACGGCGCGAATTCGTCGGTTGCGCGTGCCGCGTGCTTTCCCGCATTCAACGAGCGCGACTATGCGTTCTGTTACGAAGCAGAATACGCCGGCGCAACGGTTTTGGCAACCGACAAGGTGCAGGTGTTTTTGGACTCCGAAAAGCTGTCGGGGTTCTTCGGCTGGACCGTGCCGTGCTCGCGCTCGGCGGTTCGCATTGGGTTAGGCACTACAAACCGCCGCGGGCTCCTATATTCAAAGGCCGCGTTCTTTTGCGAGCCGAAGGTGCGCTCGCTTATCGGCGGGCGCGCAAAGGTCCGTCGCGAGTTCTATGCCATGATCCCCCTGCGGCCGCGCAAAAGGACGCAGATAGGTAACGTGCTT